>Ga0184623_10000055_pt1 | contig 41741 bp, 33 predicted proteins | sample PLM1_100_b1_FD_133138 | JGI IMG/M metagenome (GOLD analysis project Ga0184623, IMG submission 133138) | Groundwater sediment microbial communities from an aquifer in East River, Colorado, USA - PLM1_100_b1 | ecosystem: Environmental > Terrestrial > Soil > Riparian zone | place: USA: East River... | reverse complement strand
CACGGTGCTCTCGCGTGCCATCTCCGACAAGGGCATCTACCCGGCCGTGGACCCGCTGGACTCCACCAGCCGGATCCTCGACGCCCGGTACGTCGGCGACGAGCACTACCGGGTCGCGGCCCGTACCAAGGAGATCCTGCAGCGCTACAAGGAGCTCCAGGACATCATCGCGATCCTCGGTATCGACGAGCTGTCCGAAGAGGACAAGGTCCTCGTCGGCCGGGCGCGTCGCATCGAGCGGTTCCTGTCGCAGAACACGTACGCGGCGGAGCAGTTCACCGGTATCCCCGGCTCCACCGTGCCGGTGAAGGAGACCATCGAGGCGTTCAAGCGGCTCGGCGAGGGCGACTTCGACCACGTCCCGGAGCAGGCCTTCTTCATGTGCGGTGGCCTTGAGGACGTCGAGAAGAACGCGGCTGAGCTGGCCAAGGCTTAACTGTTCTGCTGAGGCCGGCGTCCGCTCTTCGAGCGGACGCCGGCCTCAGCTGTTAGCGATTGGGGCCACGCCACGCCGGCGTGTCCCGGCCCAAATCGCTAACAGGACGGCTGCCGCCGGTGCCGGAGCGCGAGCGCCAGCGAATCGGCGCCCGGTTGGCCGTCGCGATGGACACCGCAGGCTGAGCTGCCAGCACGTGCGGTGTTCGTGGAAATCGCGCAGACGTCGACGGCGAGTCGTGGGGATTTCCACGAACAGTCGGTGGCGTTGCGCCACAAACCCCCTGGCGTCGGGGGGTTGCGCGCGTGTCACTTGAATAGGTCGCTAAACTGAGGCCGATCCCACCACCAGAAGGAGTACCCGTGGCCCAGCTTCACGTCGAGCTCGTCTCGGTCGAGAGCAAGGTCTGGTCCGGCGAGGCCGATGCGGTGTTCGCCCGTACCACCGAGGGCGAGCTGGGTGTACTGCCTGGTCACGCGCCTCTCCTCGGCCAGCTTGCCGACCCGGGCACGGTGCGGATCAAGACCGGCTCCGGCGAGCTCGCCTACACCGTCAACGGTGGTTTCCTCTCGGTTACGGGCGAGGGTGTGTCGGTCCTCGCAGAGACCGCCGAACCGGCCGAAACCGCTAGCGCCCACTGACGTCGCGGACGAGCCGGAGACGCCGATGAGCTTCCTCGAAGGATTCGGCCTCGTGCTGGGCGTTGGCCTCGCACTGCTCGTCATCCTGTTCGGACGTCGGCTGTGGATATCCCGTGGCGGCACGGTCGAGTTGAGTGTCCGGATCTACCGCCGGCAACGCGGCCGTGGTTGGTCGCTCGGTATGGCCAGGTTCTGCGGCGACCGGCTCCTCTGGTACCGCATTTTCAGCTTCGCCCCGCGCCCCCGCCGGGTCTTCAACCGCAAGTCGATCACGGTCATCGACCGCCGCGAGCCCAGCGGCACGGAGCGGCTGGCGCTGATGTCTGGTTCCGTCGTCGTCGAGTGCAACACCGAGAACGGCCCGGTCGAGCTGGCCATGGACGCCGCGACCTTCACCGGCTTCCTCTCCTGGCTGGAGGCCGCCAGTTCCGGCCGCGGCTACCCGCCGTACGCCGCCTGACGGCCGCCACGCCGCTACCCGCCGTACGCCGCCTGGTCGTCAGCCACCAGCTCCACCTCGAACCCCTGCGCGTCCGTGAGGTACGCCGCGTAGTGCTGCGTGCCACCGGCGTACGGGTGGCGGTCGGGGAACAGCAGTGACCAGCCATGATCCGGTGCGGCGGCGACCAGCGTGTCCACGTCAGGCCGGGTGCCCGCGTGGAACGCCACGTGGTTGAGCCCGGGCCGGCACCGGTCATGCTCGCTGGCGGTGAGCGCGGTCGACTCCTCGATCACCAGATAGGTATCGCCGAGTTGCCACGTCCGGCCGCGTTCCCACGACTGGCCGGGAGCGTAGCCGAGCGCGCCGAGCAGCCAGCCCCACGAGCGTTCCGCTGCGGCGAGATCGGCGACCCAGATCTCCAGATGGTGCAGCGCGCCGCGGGTCATTCAGCGGCGGGTTGGGAGGCCGCGCCGCCGCCCGGACGCCAGAGCACGTCGCCACCGGGATTGGCGACCCGCGACAGGATGAACAGCAGGTCGGAGAGGCGGTTGAGGTACCGCACCGGGGTGGTGTTGGTCCGCTCGGGATCATCCTCGATGAGCGCCCAGGTCATCCGCTCGGCCCGCCGGGTGACGGTGCGTGCGGCGTGCAGGAGTGCAGCCCCGCGAGTGCCGCCAGGGAGTATGAAGCTGTTCAGCTTCTCCAGCCGTTCGTTGAACTCGTCGCACCAGCCTTCCAGCCGCTCGACCTGCACGTCGGTGACCCGCAGCGGCGGCCACTTCGGCTCGGGCGCGACCGGTGTGCAGAGGTCGGCGCCCACGTCGAACAGGTCGTTCTGGATCAGCGTCAGCACAGGCACCAGCTCGTCCGGAAGGTCGCCGAGCGCCAGCGCGACCCCGACGGCCGCGTTGGCCTCGTCGACGTCGGCGTACGCGGCGATGCGCGGGTCGGACTTGCGGACCCGGCTCATGTCGCCGAGCGCGGTGGTCCCGTCGTCGCCGGTCTTGGTGTAGATGCGGGTGAGGTGCACGGCCATACCTGGAGCCTACGGTGGCTACGCCGGGTGACGGCGCTGGCCGCTTCAGTGGTGCTGTGCGGGCGATTAAGCGTGCGAGCCTGCCTCCCCTACTATTGCGCGGTGGAGCTATTCCGGGTTACTGGTGGTACGAGGTTGGTCGGCGAGGTCACCGTCGGCGGTGCGAAGAACAGCGTGCTGAAGTTGATGGCCGCGGCACTGCTCGCCGAGGGACGGACGGTGCTCACCAACGCGCCACGCATCCTCGACGTGACGATCATGAGCGAGGTGCTGCGCCGGCTCGGCTGCACCGTGACGATCGAGGGCGACGCCATCACGATCGACACCCCCGCGGAGCCCGGCACCGAAGCCGACTACGACCTGGTCCGGCGGATGCGCGCCTCGATCAACGTCCTCGGGCCGCTGCTGGCCCGGCGCGGTGAGGTGCGGGTGGCGCACCCGGGCGGCGACGCCATCGGCTCGCGCGGCCTCGATTACCACATCGCCGGGCTCAAGCGGATGGGTGCGGACATCACCAGCGAGCACGGGTTCGTCATCGCCCGTGCCGAGCGCCTGCACGGCGCCACCATCTGGCTCGACTTCCCGAGCGTCGGCGCCACCGAGAACCTGCTCATGGCGGCCGTGCTGGCCAAGGGCACCACGGTCATCGACAACGCCGCCCGCGAGCCGGAGATCGTTGACATCTGCGCGATGCTCACCGAGATGGGCGCCCGTATCTATGGCGCCGGCACGTCCACGCTGGAGATCGAGGGCGTCGACGCGCTGAGCCCGGTGACCCACCGTACGGTCCCCGACCGGATCGTCACCGGCACCTGGGCCTTTGCCGCGGCGATCACCCGTGGGGACGTGACGGTTCGTAACTCCGAGCCGTCCCACCTGGAGATCGCGCTGGACGAGCTCACCACCGCCGGCGCCGACGTCGAGCTGTTCGGCCCGTGCGAGGGCTTCCGGGTCCGGATGGACGACCGGCCGCGCGCGGTCGACGTCGTCACGCTGCCCTATCCGGGGTACGCCACGGACCTGCTGCCGATGGCGATCGCCCTGGCCGCGGTGGCCGATGGTCCGTCGATGATCACCGAGAACGTCTTCGACGCCCGGTTCATGTTCACGAACGAAATGGTGCGGCTCGGCGCCGACGTGCGTACGGACGGGCACCACGCGGTCGTCCGGGGCAAGGAATGGCTGTCGGGGGCGCCGGTGCGGGCCACCGACATCCGCGCGGGCGTCGGGCTGGTGATGGCCGGCCTGCGCGCGGAGGGCGTCACCGAGGTGGCCGACGTCTTCCACATCGACCGCGGCTACCCGGGCTTCATCGAGCAGATGCGCAGCCTCGGGGCGGAGATCGAGCGGGTCACGGTGCCGGACGACACCATGGCGCTGGATTTCTGAGCGATCTAACGGGGCCCGGCGAGTTGGCGGGCGCGGTCGAGGTCGGTGGCGAAGACGAGCACTCGGGCACGACCGTCCGGCGCCGGCGCCTTGGTCGAGCGGATGCCCGCGTCGGACAGGAGCGCGCGGAGCGCGTTGGCGGTGTCCTCGGTCTCGACCAAGGCCACCTCGCGCAATAAGCCGAAGTCGCCGGAGCCCGCGACAACGTCGGGAGGCACGGGAGTCGAACGCGAGCCGTAGGTCCAGCGCAAAACCAGCGCAAGCATGCCCACGACGATCAGCGCGACCAGCGGACCCACGATGTACGCCTGTCCAGAAAACATGCCCTTAGTGTTACACCGGGCAGGCCAGCGTGGGACCTCTACTGAACGCTCGATAAGGTCTCCCCGTCAGCAGACGTTGAAGAGCAGGGAGACGACAGTGGCTGGACGGCTGGCCGTCATCGGTGCCGGGTTGATGGGTTCGGGGATCGCACAGATCTCCGCACAGGCCGGCTGGGACGTGGTCCTCCGCGACGTCACGGACGCCGCACTCGAACGTGGGGTCGGCGGCATCCGCAAGTCCTACGACAAGTTCGTCGCCAAGGGCACGCTCGCCGTTGGTGAGGCCGAGGCGGCGCTGGGCCGGATCACCACGACCACCGACCTGGAGGGCGCCGCCGACGCGGACATCGTCGTCGAGGCCGTCTTCGAGTCGATCGAGGTCAAGACCGAGGTCTTCACCGAGCTCGACCGCGTGTGCAAGGACGGTGCGGTGCTCGCGTCGAACACGAGCGCCATCCCGATCACCCAGATCGCCGCCGTGACCCAGCGGCCCGAGGCCGTCGTCGGCACGCACTTCTTCTCGCCCGTCCCGATGATGAAGCTCTGCGAGCTGGTCCGTGGCTACAAGACCTCGGACGAGACGCTCGCCCGTGCCCGCGCGTTCGCGGAGGAGATCGGCAAGACCTGCATCGTCGTCAACCGTGACGTTGCCGGCTTCGTCACCACGCGGCTGATCTCCGCGCTGGTGGTCGAGGCCGTCAAGCTCTACGAGTCGGGCGTGGCCTCTGCCGAGGACATCGACGTGGCCTGCAAGCTGGGCTTCGGGCACGCGATGGGCCCGCTGGCCACCACCGACCTGACCGGCGTCGACATCCTGCGCAACGCCACCCGCAACATCTACACCGAGACGCAGGACGAGAAGTTCTCGCCGCCGGAGATCCTCAACCGGATGGTCACCGCCGGCGACCTTGGCCGGAAGAGCGGCAGGGGCTTCTACACGTACGACGCCTGACCCGTTTGCCAAGGTGGCCGTGGTTGTCCGGGCTATAGGCCGGAACACCACGGCCACTTCCGTGCGCGGGACTACGCCTTATGGGGGATGACCCTGAGGTGCGCTTTCACCCTTGAGGGGGAGGGTTCGGCGCCCATGCGATGGCAGAGTTGGCCGTGCCGGGCAGGGCGGCCATCTGGCAGGGGGCCGGGTCGGCCGCCGCCCGGTCCAAACTGGTCGACCGCGCTGCGCGTGACCGGCCTGACCCGTGTCCTCCCGATCGCCGCCTGGCCACCACCGCTGTTCGCGGTTGCGCCCGTGACACGCCGGCGTGTCGTGACCCCAACCGCGAACAGCAGGAGAGCGGTGGTCATGGGGACACGGTCGCGCGCGGGCGGAGTCTGAACCGGTACTGACGGGCGGGTACGGCAGTCCACCGGTCGGTTGATTTCTGGCGTGTTTCGGCGTCTCGCAGGCCGCGAAAGCGAACATAGTACCGCAGACGAGGACAGCGATCGAGAAAACTACTACTGGACAGCAACCTTTTCGTTGCTCACAGTGTCTAACAATGAAAGCGACGGGACACCGGGGGGGTGACCATGCGCGACGAGGGGTACGGCGACGAGCGGTACCGGATCGGCACGATCATGCCGATCATTGGCCGGATCGACGCGTCGACGGTGAGTCAGCTCCGAGATCAGTTGCACAGCGCCGTCGATATGGGCACCGGCGTGGTGGTTCTCGACCTGAGCGAGGTCGAGATCGTCGACGCGATCGGGCTGGCCATGCTGGTCGGCACCCATCGCCGCGCGCTGCGCGCCGGCCGGCAGCTCGTCCTCCGCGACACGCCGACCCGCGTCCACCGCGTGCTCGTCGCCACTGGCCTCGATCGCGTGCTCAAGACCGAGCCGCCGATGGCGGTCGCCTGACAGCCGGTGACCATCGTCACGACCCAACCTGAGTTACCGCTCAGTAAACTCGGCTGAACCTGGGAGACTCCAGCCCGGGAAGCCGGAGGTGCACCGTGCCGTACCCCTCGACGCCCGACGAGCGTGACAAGCCCTGGGTGATGCGCACCTACGCTGGCCACTCCTCGCCGGTCGAGTCCAACGCGCTGTACCGGCGCAACCTGGAGAAGGGGCAGACCGGCCTCTCGGTCGCCTTCGACCTGCCCACCCAGACCGGCTACGACCCGGACTCCGAGCTGGCGCGCGGCGAGGTCGGCAAGGTCGGCGTTCCGATCACGCACCTCGGCGACGCCCGCGCGCTCTTCGACGGCATCCCGCTGGAGCGGATGAACACGTCGATGACGATCAACGCCACCGCGATGTGGGTGCTCGCGCTCTACCAGGTCGCCGCCGAGGAGCAGGGCGCCGACATCAGCAAGCTGAGCGGGACGACCCAGAACGACATCATCAAGGAGTACCTGTCCCGCGGCACGTACGTCTTCCCGCCCGGTCCGTCGCTGCGGCTGATCACCGACATGGTGGCGTACACGGTCACCACGATCCCCAAGTGGAACCCGATCAACATCTGCAGCTACCACCTCCAGGAAGCCGGCGCGACGCCGGTTCAGGAGGTGGCGTACGCGCTGTGTACGGCGATCGCCGTGCTCGACGCCGTCCGCGATTCGGGCCAGGTGCCGGCGGAGCAGTTCGGCAACGTCGTCCAGCGGATCTCCTTCTTCGTCAACGCCGGCGTGCGGTTCGTCGAGGAGATGTGCAAGATGCGCGCGTTCGGCGCGCTGTGGGACGAGATCACCCGCGAGCGGTACGGGGTCGCCGACGCCAAGCAGCGGCGCTTCCGGTACGGCGTCCAGGTGAACTCGCTCGGGCTCACCGAGGCGCAGCCGGAGAACAACGTCCAGCGGATCGTGCTGGAGATGCTGGGCGTCACGCTCTCCCGCGACGCGCGTGCCCGCGCGGTGCAGCTGCCGGCGTGGAACGAGGCGCTCGGCCTGCCCCGCCCGTGGGACCAGCAGTGGTCCCTGCGGCTCCAGCAGGTGCTCGCCTACGAGACCGACCTGCTGGAGTACGACGACATCTTCGCCGGCTCGCACGTGGTCGAGGCGAAGGTGAACGCCATCGTGGAGGGTGCCCGCGCCGAGATCGACCGCGTGCAGGCCGCCGGCGGTGCGGTCGCGGCGGTCGAGAGCGGCTACATGAAGGGCCAGCTGGTACGGTCGCTCGCCGAGCGGCGGGCCCGGATCGAGACCGGCGAGGACGTCGTCGTCGGCGTCAACCAGTTCACCACCACCGAGCCGAACCCGCTCACGGCCGACGTCGAGGGCTCCATTATGACCGTCGACCCGGCGGTCGAGGCCGCCGCCAAGGAGAAGATCGCCGCCTGGCGCGCGTCCCGGGACGGCGCGGCCGTCGACGAGGCTCTCGCCGCGCTGCGCGAGGCCGCCAAGACCGACACCAACCTCATGCTCCCGACGCTGGCATGCGCGCGCGCCGGGGTGACCACCGGCGAGTGGGCCGGCGCGCTGCGGGAGATGTTCGGCGAGTACCGCGCCCCAACGGGCATCGCCGCCGCGCAGATCACGGCCGAGGGCGCGCAGACCCTCGCCGCGGTACGCCAGCGGGTACGGGAGACCGGCGAGGAGCTGGGCGGACGGCTGCGGATGCTGGTCGGCAAGCCCGGGCTCGACGGCCACTCCAACGGCGCCGAGCAGATCGCGGTCCGGGCCAGGGACGTTGGCTTCGAGGTCGTCTACCAGGGGATCCGGCTCACGGCGGCGCAGATCGTGGCCGCGGCCGTCGAGGAGGACGTGCACGTCGTCGGGCTGTCGATCCTCTCCGGATCGCACCTGGAGGCCGTGCCGCTGGTACTGGCTGGACTGCGGGACGCAGGCCTGGACGACGTACCCGTGGTGGTCGGCGGGATCATTCCCGAAGGCGACGCGGTCGTGCTCCGCAAGCAGGGCGTGGCCAGGGTTTTCACCCCGAAGGACTACTCGCTGACCGAGATCATGGACGAGATCGTCACCGTGGTGCGCGAGGCGTCGGGCCTCACCTGACGCCCCTGGGCTGGACGTTCTACGCTGAGCGTCCACACCTACACGGGGAGCGCGGGTGACGGCGGCCAACTTCCAGGTCAACTTACGTGGTGTCGTCGAGCTGCTCGCACACCACCTCTACTCCAGCCCACGCGTCTACCTGCGCGAGCTGCTGCAGAACGCGGTCGACGCCTGCACTGCGCGCCGGCAGCTCGACCCGTCCGCGCCGCCGGCTCGGGTGCTGGTCGAGCCCGGTTCCGTGTTCGCAATCCATGACAACGGTGTGGGGCTGACCGCCGCCGAGGTTGAGGAGTTCCTCGCCACGGTGGGCCACAGCTCCAAACAGGACACGCTGGACGGGATCCGCGGCGACTTCCTGGGCAGGTTCGGCATCGGCCTGCTCTCGGCGTTCATGGTGAGCGACGAGATCACCGTGCGCACCCGGTCGGCGCGTGAGCCCGACGCGCCGACGATCGAGTGGCGGGCGACCGCGGACGGCCGGTACTGCACCCACCTCGCCGCCCAGCCGCGTCCGGAGCCGGGCACGACCGTCCTGCTGCGGCCGCGCGCCGACACCTCCGAGTGGCTGTCCGCAGACCGGGTGACCGAGCTGGCCCGGCTCTACGGTTCGCTGCTCCCGGTCGAGGTGCTGGTCGGCGAGGTCCCGATCACCCGGCCGGCGCCGTGGCGGGCTTCCTACCCGTCCGCGCTGGCACGGCGGTCCGCGCTCGCCGAAGAGTGCCAGGACGCGTTCGGGTTCGCGCCGTTCGAGGTGATCGACCTCGCCGTCCCGGAGGCAGGGCTCACCGGCGTCGCGTACGTGCTGCCGCAGGCCGTGCCGCCGAGCCAGCAGGCCACACATCGGGTGTGGCTGAAGGGGATGCTGCTCGGCGAGCGGGTCGAGCAGCTGCTGCCGGAGTGGGCGTTCTTCGTGCGCGCCACGGTCGACGTCACCGAGTTGCGGCCTACCGCCTCGCGTGAGGCGCTGTACGACGACGCGCTGCTGGAACTGGTGCGCGAGCGGCTCGGCGCCCAGCTGCGCGAGTGGCTGTCCCGGCTCACGGCCACCGATCCTGACCGCGCCACGGCGTTCCTGCGGCTGCACCACCTGGGCGTCAAGTCGCTGGCCCTGCACGACGATGCGATGCTGACGCTCGTGTTGCCCTGGCTGCCGTTCGAGACCACCCTCGGCACGGTCACGCTCGCGGAGTTCCGTCGCACCCATCCCGTCGTCCAGTACACCGCCACGGTCGACGACTTCCGCCGCGTGGCCGCGGTCGCCACCGCGCAGGGGCTCGGCGTCGTCAACGCCGGTTACGTGTACGACGTCGAGCTGCTGACCCGGATCGCCGCTGTCCATCCGGAGTGGACGGTGGAGCAGCTGGACACCGCCGTCGTCAACGCCCACCTCGACGCGGTCGACGGCGACGAGGAGCTGCGCTGGCGGCACGCGCTAGGTATTGCCCGGTCCGCGCTGGAACCGTTCGACTGCGACGTCGAGCTGCGCGCCTTCGACCCGGTGTCGGTGCCAGCACTGCACCTCGACGACCGGGATGCTGTCCACGAGCGCGATCGCCGTGCCGCCGTGGCCGACGCCGACGACCTCTGGTCGGAGATCCTGTCCGGGCTGGCGCCCGCGGGAGCGGCACGCGCCCGGCTGATCCTGAACCAGCGCAACCCGCTGGTGCGGCGGCTGCGCAGCCTGGCCGACGCCGAGCTGCTGCGACTCGCCGTGGAGGCCCTCTACGTGCAGGCCCTGCTCCTCGCCCACCGGCCACTGCGCCCAGCCGAGAGCGCCCTGCTCGGCCGCTCGTACCTGACCCTGCTCGACCGGGCTGTGTCGCCGTGAGCGGGGGCGAAGCGCGGCTCAAGGCGCCTCGACACAGCGAACAAGGGCAGCACAGTGCGTAGCCGTCACGAGTTGATGGAGGCGCTCGCCGAAACCGATCAGCTGCCGCACGGCCGGGCGCGGGCCGTTGCCGCCGAGCAGCTGCTGGCCGAGATCGAGGCCGCGGGCGCGCGCGACCTGCTGCCGTACGCGTACCACAGCCTGGTCTGGTCGTATCACCGTGGCGCGGAGCTGGAGAAGGCGTTCGTGCCGTTCAGCCGCCAGCTCAGGCTCTACGACAGCGAGCCGGAGCTGTTCGACGAGGGCGACGCGCACCGGCTGCTCTGGTCGTTCAAGTGGATCGCCGCCGGGCTGTGGCGGTTCCCGTCGGTGTCGCGCGCGCAGATCGAGCAGACGATCGAGGACATGGAGCGGCGGTACGCCCTGGCCGGGCACGGGCGCAGCGCGATCCACGACATCCGGCTCTCGTACGCGCTGCACCGCGGCGACTGGGACGAGGCGGCCGCCCACCACAAGCGCGCCGTCGCCTGCCCCCGGGACGCGATGAGCAACTGTGCGGCGTGCACCGCGGACGGCCGTGCGGAGTACCACGCGCAGCTCGGGGACGACGCCGAGGCGTGCCGGCTGCTCGACACCGTTATCGGCGGCGGGCTCTCGTGCGCCTCGGAGCCGCACGCCTCCCTCGGTACGGCGCTGCTGCCGTACGTGCGGGTCGGCCGGCTCGACGACGTGCGCGCGGCCCACCTCAAGGGGTACCGCCTGGTCCGGGGTCAGCTCTCGTTCCAGGACACCGTGGCCGACCACCTGCGTTTCCTCGCGCTCACCGGCAACGAGGCGCGCGGCCTGGAGGTGCTGGCCGAGCACCGCTCCATGCTCACCGCGCACGAGCACCCGCTCGCGGGGCTGGCGTTCCTCGCGGCGGTCGGGCTGCTCGCGCGACGGGTCGCCGAGGTGACGGGTGCCGCGACGCCGGTGCCCGGTCCGGACGCGGCCGCGACGGCCGGGGAGTTGGCTGACTGGTGCCGGCGGGAGGCGCTGACGCTCGCGGCGGCGTTCGACGGGCGTAACGGCACCGGTCGGCAGACCGAGAGCACGCTCGCGATCCTCGATGCGGAGCCGCTCGTCTCTGGCCTGCGCCTCGGCCTCACCCCCGCAGTGGATGACGCCCCCCGCCGGCCACCACCGGGCGTGCTCCCGGCCGCGCCGATCGGGGTAGCCGCCGAGCTGATCGGTGCCGAAGGGCTCGACCTGGCCGCGCTGGCCGGCCGTGCCGAGGAGCTGGCCACGATCGGGCACCCGGCGGCCGGCGCGCTCTGGCGACGGGCCGCCGACCTGACCGGACCCGACACCGATCCGCGGCTGCTCGCGGCCATCGACGACGGGATCGGCCGCGACCTGGCCAGCACCGATCCGTTCGGTAGCCGGGAACTGCTCGGACGCGCGGTCGAGCGGTGGGTGGAGATCGGCGATCCGCGGAAGCTGGCGATCGCGCGGTCCCGCGTCGCCGTCGCCGCCGCGCTCGCCGGTGAGCACGACGAGGCCATCGCCGAGGCCGCTGCTGCCGGCAGCGTCTTGGCGGATATCGGCACGGCGCTGGAGCAACTCCACCACGAGCACCGTTGCGCCTACATCCGGCTAGCGGTCGCCGCCGACGACCCTGGCCGGGCCGAGGCCGCCGCCCTCTTTCGCGCCCACGCCGCGCACGCCACCGCGCTGGGCGCCACAGCGGACGCCACCCAGTCGCGGATCATCCTCCTCGACCGGCTCGATGAACCGTCCGATCCGGACAGTGCTGCCGTCGCGTGGCAGGACTGCGCCGAGATCGCTCGCATGATCGGGCGCGACTGGTGGTTGCCGCACCTGTCCGTCCGGCTCGCGCAGGCTCGCCTCACGGCCGGTTGGTTCCCCGAGCGGCTGGAGGAGTTGCTGGCGCCGCTCGCCGACGCCGTCCGGCACGGGGACGAGTGGGGCGAGGCGCGCTCGGCGGCGTACGCGAGCTACCTGCGCGCCGAGCTGCTGGCCGAGGCCGAGCGGTACGAGGAGGCCCGTGGCCCCGCGTTCGACGCGGTGGTGCGCGCCGAGGACACCGGCGCGGCGGGGCTGATCACCGACTCCCGGGCGCTGCTCGGCGCGGTCTACCACGAGCTGGAGCGCGACCACGAGGCGATCCAGTTCCTGGAGGCGGCGCTGCCCGAGCTGGCCGAGCATGACCACGCCGCGCTGTACCGGGTGCGGTACCGGCTCGGCGTCTCGTTCCGCAGGCTGGGCGAGTACCGCGACGCCGCCACGCACCTCGCGGTGGCCAGCGAGATCGCCGAGCGGGCCGGGGTGGCCGGCAGCGCCGCCCACGCGGCGAACCTGGTCGGGGTGGCGCTGGAGCAGGTGGAACCCGTGGCGGCGGCCTCCGCCTATGCGCGGGCAGCCCGGCTGTTCGCTGACGCCGACGAGGATCAGGGCGTCGTCCGTATGCATCGCGCGCAGGCCGCCGCACTCGCCGAAGCGACCCGGTTCGACGAGGCGCTCGCCGCCCTGGCCGAGGCTGCGACGGCCGCGGAGGCGCTGTCTCCGTCCGAGGACGTCGACCCGCGGTGGGAGCGTGCCGAGGTCGACGACCAGTCCGCGCGGGTGCTCGCGGTCGCCGGGCGCGGTGTGGAGGCCGTACAGCGGGCGCTGTCCGCAGAACAGCGGCACCGCGAAGTCGGGGCGCACAGCGACGCGGCCTACGCGGCCACCCTCGCCGCCCAGGTCACCCTGGATCTCCTGGAGGACCCGGCTGCCGCCGAACCGGTCGCCCGCCGCGCGGCTGCCCATGCGGCGGCGTCTGAGGATGACTCGGCCCGCACCGCCGCCGCCGTGGCGCTGGCTGACGTGCTCGACGGGCAGGGCCGGAGCGCGGAGGCCGCCGAGCTGCGCCGCTCGGTCGGCTTCGACGACGACGAGCCAGAGGACTGAGCCGGCCGTGCGGTCAGGTGACGGACTGGGCGGCTCGGCGCTGCGCACGCCGTCGCCAGAGCCACCAGAACAGCGCCGCCAGCCCGATCAGGAACGCCAGCACCAGCAGCGGCAGCAGGATCGCCACCACGGACATGCTCAGGCTGACGCCGTCCTCCAGCGTGCTCACGACCGGCGCGCCGAGCCCCATCGTGGTGCTGTTGACCACGGGCCGCACCGCCGCCTTCGCAGCGTGCACGAGCAGCGCCAGCACCACGCCGACCAGGATCGGCACCCAGCTGTGGTCGGCGAAGAACGCCGCCGGGTCGTCCACCGTGACGGTCTCCGAGGAGGAGCTGGCGCCGAACGTGAGGCCACCGGCGGTCGGGCGGACCGCCGTCTGCACGACGTCGTTGATGTGGTCAACTACGGGCACCTTGTCGGCGATCAGCTCGATCACCAGCAGCACCGCGATGATCCCCAGCACCCATGGGTTCTCCAGCCACCGCCACGAGTCGGGCAGCGTGATGACGTTCGTGAAGCGGGAGAGCAGGCCCACCGTGAGCAGCGGGATGTAGGCGTTGAGGCCGGCCGCGGTGGCGAGCCCCGTGCCGGTGAGCGCTTCGAGCATGCGTTCAGATTCTCACCTGGACGCCCGTTTACCCAGGAGCCACAGCGTGTGCATTGTCGGGGTGAAGAGCTACGGGTACGACTGGGCGCACGTCCACGGCCTGACGATGACCGCCGCCGCGGATCGGCTGGTCAGCCACGGCGCCGACTGGGTACTCGTGCAGAACGACCTCGATCCGCTGCCCGGCAGCGCCGTGGACCAGCGCCCGCCCGGCGCCGGCTACTCCGACCGGGCGTTCCGCGAGTTGCTGCGCGAGCGTGATCGGCGGGTCTACGAGTCCACGGCGGTGTTCTTCGCGCCCGAGGAGTTCGCCGCTGATCCGGCGCTGCGCCCGGTCGGCTCAGACGGGCGCGTCTTCACGCCGTTCGGCTGGTATGTCGGGATCTGCCCGTCCGACCCGGCGTACCTCGCACGCAAGGCCGAGCGGCTGGCGGAGGTCGTCGCGGCGCTCGATCCGGACGGGGTGTTCATCTCGTTCATCCGCTTCCCCGGTTTCTGGGAGCTGTGGATGCCGGAGACGCGGCGGGACGGCATCGTCGAGTACTGCTTCTGCGAGCGGTGCCTGGCGCTGTTCCAGTCGTCAACAGGGCTTGAGCTGCCTGGAGTGGGCGCGGTCGCGTTGCTTACGGGGGAGCTGCGTCCGCAGTGGACGGCGTGGAAGTGTGGCTTGATCGCCAGTGCGGTCGCGGCGTTGCGGGCGGCTGTCCACGCGGTCAAACCTGAGGTGGACGTTCTGCTCAACGGGTTCGGGCTGGGCGGCGACTTCGGCAACGCCGTCGAGGAGGTGCTCGGCCAGCGCTTCGCCGATCTCGACGCCGTCGTCGACCACTACGAGCTGATGTTCTACTTCCAGATCCAGCGGCGTGACCCGGCGCAGTGGATCCCGCGGCGGATCGCAGAGGCGCGGCGGCTCAGCGGGCGGACGCTCCTCGCGTGCCTGCAGGGCGGGCCGGAATACCTGGAGCCGGAGTTCGCCGCCGGGCGCCGCCGGCGGGAGATCACGGACGGGGCGTGGCGGGCGGCGCTCATGGCCGCGCGTGATGCCGACGGCGTGCTCGTGTACTCGTGGCGTGACCTGCTCGCTGACGAGCACCGCGGCGGCGACCGGGTACGCGCACTGCTCGACTACCGTGCCGGCACGCTGCGCTGACGCCGCTCGACGGGCTCTTGTCGGGGGCCGGACTTATCCTTAATGCACGTCCGGACACACAGGGGTGAGCGATGGCACGCACTAACCCGCCCAAAGTCACCGAGCCGCTGCCCGATGTCCCGCCGGTGGCGCCCGAGCGCGAGATCGTGGTCCGGATCGACCGCCGCCGCAGCCTGCTCGCGGTCGTCACTGTGGTGCTGGCGGCGGTGGTGTTGCTCCTCGCCGGCCGCTCGTTCGACTGGTTCCCGTCGTTGCCCAGCCCGTTCGGCAGCAAGACGGTCGATCGCAGCCAGCCGGCGCTGCTGGAGTCGGTGCATGATCTGAGCCGGTACGAGGCCGCGACCGGCAACTTCCAGGTGGTCATCGATGTCGAGAAGGACGCGAAGTTCCTGCCGTCGTCGATCAAGGGCGAGCGCACCCTGTTCGTGGCGAGCGGTTCTGTCGACGTGTACGTCGACTTCGCCGGCATCAGCGGGTCGGCGCTCACGGTCTCCGAGGATCGCCGCTCGGTCACGCTGCGCCTGCCGCGGCCCGCGCTGGAGAAACCGAACCTCGACCACGACAACAGCTACGTCTACCACCGGCAGAGCGGCATCCTCGACAAGCTCCAGTCGCTGGCCGGCGGCGACGTCAACCGTGAGCAGCAGCTCTACCAGCTCGCCGAGAAGAAGCTCACCGATGCGGCCGTCAAGAGTGAGCTGGCCAGCCGCGCCGAGCAGAACACGACTGCGATGCTGAAGGGGTTGTTCCGCTCGCTCGGGTTCACCCAGGTCAAGGTCAGCTATGACGGGCCGTAGGTTCGGTCACCCGGCGGAACTTCAACGCGGACCGGCGCGCCGAAACGGGCACGGACACCGGGGGAGAACAGCACGCTGGCGGGCGGGCAGCTCACTTGCGGCAGGCCGGCAGCGGCGATCAGGTCGTCGTCGAAGGCCAGCAGCTCGGCGGTGTGCAGCGGCCACTCCGGGTGCTCGTTCGGCCAGTACGCGGTGTGGCCGACCTGGCGCAGGTGCAGCCCCCAACGGGCGGTCAGGAAGCGTTCCAGCGGACCGGGCGCGCTGATCTGAGCGCCCACCCGCACCATCACGCGCGAGCGGGCATCACGCGGCCCGGGCCAGCGGCGTCGGCTGGTGTAGCTCCAGACGTCGCCAGTACGGGCGACGCGCATCCGCGCCCACGTGTACGGGACGCCGAGCTGACGGGCGCCGAGTACGGTCGCCAGCCGCGACGACTCCAGCGAGCGGAACACGACCCCGCGCCGCCCCTGCCGGTCCACGGAGTACAGCCGGACGTTGGTCTCGGGGAACTCGCCGAAGTACGGCACGCCCGGACCAGCGAGGAGCCCGGCCGCGCGCATCCGGAACGGCACCAGCCCGACGTAGGTGGCGCCGTCGAGCACGTCCGGTTCGACGCCGGCCGGCAGCAGCGGCGCCACGTCGGCAGGGTCGACCGCCCAGTGCAGGAACGTGACCTCGCACCATGCCTGGCTGAGCAGGATCCGGCGCAGTGGCCGCGGCGTGGTGGCCGTGACAGGCTCGACGTCGGTGGTCATGACGGCGGTGGAGCGGGCTCCGGCTCGGGGAGCGGATGTGGCCGGTCCGGCGGCGGCACCGGGATCGGCGGCGGCTCGGGTGGCGGCACCGGCTCAGGCGGCGGCACCGGCTCAGGCTCGGGCGGCGGCATGGGGGACGGCGGGGGCATCGGCGGGATCACGTCCGGCCCCGGGTCACCCGGCAGCCGATCGCCCTGCGGGTAGGTGCTCATGTGTCGACTGTGACACGCCGCGGCACTGATCGCCCGTCAAGCCGCGGCCGGCGTTTCATGACTAGATATCGAACGTGGCGGGGATGCGGCCGGCGCGGACGGCGCCGAGCAGGGCGGCGTGATCGCGCTCGGTCTGGTCGGCGTACCGCGCGGCGAAGCCGGCGATGGCCGCATCGAACGCGACGCCGTCTGCCGCGTCCGTGCCGTCGCAGTACCCGCTGAGAAGGCGCGGGTCGGCCGAGTCGCCGTGCGCGCGGGCCAGGACGGCGCCGACCACCCGTGCGTAGTCGTCCAGCTCGTCGGGTTTGAGCGTGGCCGGGTCGATGCTGCCCTTCATGTCGCGGAACTGCCGGACCAGGAACTCGCGGCCGCCGATCGTCGTCCAGCCGAGCAGGATGTCGCTGACGGTCTGCATCCACTGCTGGCCCTGTACGATCCGCTGGCCGTCATGTCCTGAGTAGACGGGGAAGCCCGCGGGCAGGTATGGCGCCACCGCCGACGAGCGCGCCTCCTTGACCTGCATGACCAGCGCGTCCTCACCGTTGCCGTGGAGCAGGACGACGTAACTGCGCAGCCCGACGCTGCCGAGGCCGACCACGCGCGCCGCGACGTCCTCGATCGAGAAGCTCGAGAGCAGGTAGCGCAGCTCGGGGTGGAGCTGCTCGGCGTAGTCTTCCAGGCCGTCCACGACCTCCTCGGCAACGTCGTCCGGCACGGGGGTGAGGATCGGCGGCTCGGGGACGAACCGCCACTCGTCGCGCTCGATCCGCTGCGTGAACTTCGCTGCGACCTTGCGACTGGTGTTCTTCTTCGCCTTCTTCCGCACCCGGTCGAACGTCGCGGTGAGATCGCCGATGTTGAAGTGCTCCAGGGTGTTGTGGTCGGTCGTGAGGTACCAGGCCTCCAGCACCGGCATCCCGGCCATCTCTCGCAACGCCGCGCGGTAGGTCACGGCGCAGTCGCGCGCCGCCGATCGGCACTGCTCCGCACCGACGCCGGACTCCCGGCCGGCGACGACGATGCTCGCGGCCAGCCGCTTGAGGTCCCACTCCCACGGCCCGCGGACGGTCTCGTCGAAGTCGTTGACGTCCATCACGAGGCGCCGTTCGGGCGAGGCGTAGAGGCCGAAGTTGGCGGCGTGGGCATCTCCGCAGATCTGCGCCGCGACGCCGGTGATCGGCGTGGCGGCGAGGTCGGCGGCCATGAGGCCTGCGGAGCCGCGCAGGAACGCGAACGGCGAGCTGACCATCCGCCCGACCCGCACCGCCGTCAGCTCCCGCAGCCGGCCGGTGTTGACCCGCTCGACCTCGTGCACCGGGTCGGGACGGCTCCCGGCGGGTTCGTGGTGGGCGTGTGTCTCGGCCGGTGTCTGCTCGCGGAGCCGAACCCCTGCGGCCCGCACCTCGGCCGGATCCACCCAGGGGCGGAACACGCGGCTCTCCAGACGGCGGGATCCAGCGGGCACGGCGGTGGTCATACTCAGACGGTAACCAGCCCGTCCACTAGCCTTACCGCCCGTGCGCCTCGTCATTGCTCGCTGCTCCGTCGATTACGTCGGACGGCTCACCGCCCACCTCCCGCTGGCCACCCGGCTGCTGCTGATGAAGGCCGACGGCTCGGTCTCCATCCACGCGGACGACCGTGCCTACAAGCCGCTCAACTGGATGAGCCCGCCGTGCCGGCTGGAGGAGCACGAAGGCCTCTGGACGGTCGTGAACAAGGCCGGCGAGGAGCTGCGCATCATCATCGAGGAGGTGCTGCACGACACCAGCCACGAGCTGGGCGTCGACCCCGGTCTGGTCAAGGACGGCGTCGAGGCGCACCTGCAGGAGTTGCTGGCCGCGCAGATCGGCCACCTCGGCCACGGGTACACGCTGGTCCGCCGGGAGTACCCGACTGCGATCGGCCCTGTCGACATCCTGTGCCGGGACGCCGACGGCCGTACGGTCGCCGTGGAGATCAAGCGGCGAGGCGAGATCGACGGCGTCGAGCAGCTGACGCGGTACCTGGAGCTGCTCAACCGCGATCCGCTGCTGGCGCCGGTGGCCGGGGTGTACGCGGCCCAGGTGATCAAGCCCCAGGCGCACGTGCTCGCCACGGACCGCGGGATCCGCTGCGTCACACTCGACTACGACACCCTGCGGGGCGTCGAGGACGACTCGCTGCGCCTGTTCTGACCCGTCCACCTCGTCGAGTTGTGGAGTTTCGAGGGTCCGGGAGGCCCGCCAACCCTCGAAACTCCACAACTGAAACAAGAATGCGGTTGGCGGCGTCGGCGATAGTTAACGCGTGCTCCTCACCGTGACGACGACCCACGAACCCGCCACCGACCTGGGCTTCCTGCTGCACAAACACCCGGACCGGGTGCATCAGGCGAACCTCGCGTACGGCAGCGCCACGGTGTTCTTCCCAGAGGCGTCAGCGGAGCGGTGCACGGCCGCGCTGCTGCTCGAGGTCGATCCGATCGGGCTGGTGAAGGCGCGTGGCAACCGGGCCACCGAGGCGTTCTCGTTGAAGCAGTACGTCAACGACCGGCCGTATGCGGCGTCGTCGCTGCTCGCCGTGGCCATCGGCCGGGTGTTCCGGACGGCGATGCAGGCCAGGTCGAAGGAGCGCCCGGAGCTGGCCGCGACCCCGATACCGCTGGAGGTCGCGCTGCCCGCGGTGCCCTGTCGTGGTGGCGTGGACCTGGCAACCGCGCTGTTCGCGCCGCTCGGCTGGACGGTCGAGGCCGAGCCGATCCCGCTGGACGAGCACTTTCCGGAGTGGGGCGAGAGCCGGTACGTCCGGCTGCGGCTCACCGGCACGCTGCCCCTCGCTGACGCGCTGACCCATCTGTACGTCCTGCTGCCGGTGCTCGACGACGCCAAGCACTACTGGGTCGCCGCCGACGAGGTGGAGAAGCTGCTCACCGCCGGCGGCGAGTGGCTGGCGGCACACCCGGAACGGAACCTGATCGTCAGCCGGTACCTGCGGCGACGCGGCGCGCTCACCCGCGAGACGCTGGCCCGTCTGGCCGAGTCCGACGACACCGAGCCGGAGCAGATCGACGATGCGGTACCCGAGGAAGGCACCGTCGAGGACACGCCGCAGGAGCCGCTGCGGGTGCTGCGCCGCAGGGCGGTCGTGGGCGCGCTGCATGCGGTCGGGGCGACGCGCGTTCTCGACCTCGGCTGCGGCGACGGCGTCCTGGTGGCCGATCTGCTCGCTGAGCCGTCGATCACCGAGGTCGTCGGGGTCGACGTGTCCTGCCGAGCGCTGAGCTACGCCGAGCGCCGGCTGCGGCTGGAACGGATGCCCGAGCGGAAGCGGGACCGGGTCCGCCTCATCCAGGGCGCCCTCACCTACACCGACGAACGGCTCGTGGGGTACGACGCCGCAGTCCTGATGGAGGTGATCGAGCACGTGGACGCGCCGCGCCTGCCCGCGCTGGAACGTGCGGTGTTCGGTGCCGCGGCGCCAGGTACGGTGGTCGTCACCACGCCGAACGTCGAGTACAACGCCCGGTACGAGTGGCTCCCGGCTGGCCAGGTGCGCCACCCGGACCACCGTTTCGAGTGGACCCGGGCCGAGTTCGTGGCATGGGGGCAGCGGGTGGCCGACGCGTACGGCTACGCGGTGCGGTTCGCGCCGGTGGGCGCGGAGGATCCCGACCTCGGCCCGGCGACCCAGCTGGCGGTGTTCACCCGATGAACCTCACGATTCCGGAACTGTCGCTCGTCGTGCTGGTGGGTGTCTCCGGCTCCGGCAAGTCGACGTTCGCCGCGCGCCACTTCGCCGCGACGCAGGTGCTCTCGAGCGACACCTGCCGCGGGCTGGTCGCCGACGACGAGAACGACCAGGCCGCCACCCCGGACGCCTTCGACGTGCTGCACTACATCGCCGGCAAGCGGCTGGCCGCCGGCCGGCTGACCGTCGTCGACGCGACGAACGTGCAGGTCGAGGCGCGTCGCTCGCTGGTGAACCTGGCGAAGGAGTACGACGTCCTGCCGGTCGCGATCGTGCTCGACGTACCGGAGGAGCTGTGCCTGGAGCGCAACGCCACCCGGCCTGACCGCATGTTCGGCGCACCGGTGGTCCGGCGCCAGCGCCAGCAGCTGCGGCGGTCGCTGCGCGGGCTCGCGAAGGAGGGCTTCCGCAAGGTCCATGTGTTGCGGACGGCGTCCGAAGTGGACTCCGCGGTCATCTCCTACGAGCGCGCCTACAACGACAAGCGTGAGCTGACCGGCCCGTTCGACATCATCGGCGACATCCATGGCTGCGCGTCTGAGCTGCGGACCCTCCTTGGCGCGCTGGGCTACCGAGTCAGGTTCGACGCCGACGGCCGTGCGATCGGCGCTCGCCACCCCGACGGTCGTACGGCGGCGTTCGTCGGCGACCTCGTCGACCGTGGCCCGGACACCCCCGGCGTGCTCCGGCTCGTCATGGGCATGGTGGCCGACGGCGACGCGCTGTGCGTGCCTGGTAATCACGAGAACAAGCTCGTACGGGCGCTTCGTGGCCGCAACGTCCAGCTCACCCACGGGCTGCCTGAGTCGCTCGACCAGCTCGCCGGCGAGCCGGACGAGTTCCGCAAGCAGGCCGAAGAGTTCATGTACGGGCTGGTCAGTCACTACGTGCTCGACGGCGGCCAGCTCGTGATCGCGCACGCCGGCCTGAAGGAGGCGTACCACGGGCGGGCGTCCGGTCGGGTCCGGCAGTTCGCGCTGTACGGCGAGACGACCGGCGAGACGGACGAGTACGGGCTTCCCGTGCGGTACCCGTGGGCGCGGGACTACCGCGGCCGGGCGACCGTCGTCTACGGGCACACGCCCGTGCTGGAGCCCGCCTGGGAGAACAACACGCTCTGCATCGACACCGGCTGCGTCTTCGGCGGGCGACTGACCGCACTGCGCTACCCCGAGCGCGAACTGGTTTCGGTGCCGGCCGAACAGGTCTGGTACGAGCCGGTCCGGCCGCTGGCCCCGGTGTCCGCCGCACGGGGCGGTCGGCGGGAGAGCGACGCGCTCGACATCCGGGACGTCCTCGGGAAGCGGGTTGTCGAGACCGCCCACCACGGGCGGGTGACCGTACGGGAGGAGAACGCAGCCGCCGCGCTGGAGGTCGTGAGCCGGTTCGCGGTCGATCCGCGCTGGCTGGTGTACCTGCCGCCGACGATGGCGCCGTGCGCGACCTCGTCGCTGGACGGGCTGCTGGAGCATCCGGCCGAGGCGTTCGCAGCGTTCCGGGCGGACGGTGTGCGCGAGGTCGTCTGCGAGGAGAAGCACATGGGCTCGCGCGCGGTCGCCCTGATCTGCCGCGACGAGTCGGTGGCGGCGACGCGGTTCGGCGTGGAGACCGGTGAGGCTGGCGCGTTGTATACCCGGACGGGTCGTGCCTTCTTCGACGACCCCGAGCTGACCGTGGCGCTGCTGGCGCGAGTGGGTGCGGCAGTGGGCGAGGCCGGACTCTGGGACGAGCTGGAGACGGGCTGGCTCCTCCTCGACGCTGAGCTGCTGCCGTGGTCAGCGAAGGCCGTAGGACTGATCCGCGGCCAGTACGCGGCGGTGGGAGCGGCGGCGCGTGCGGCTCTCCCACCGGCGGTCGCCGCGCTGGACCTCGCCGCCGCTCGGGGGCTTGATGTGGCGGCGCTCCGGGATCGGACCGCCACACGGGCGGCCAGCGCGGACGCGTTCACCGATGCGTACCGCCGGTACTGCTGGCCGGTCGACGGGCTGGACGGTCTCGCGCTGGCGCCGTTCCAGGTGCTGGCCGCCGAGGGCCGGTCGCTGGCGGGCCGTGACCACCGCTGGCACCTCGACGTGCTCGACCGGCTGGTCGCCGCCGACCCAGGGATCCTCCGGGCCACGGGGCGTCGCTTTGTCGACCTCGCCGACGCGTCTGCCGCCGCCGCGGCCACGGAATGGTGGACCGAGCTGACCGGTGCTGGCGGCGAGGGCATGGTCGTCAAGCCGGTCGACGCCCTGGTCAGGGGCGCGAAAGGGCTGGTCCAGCCCGGGGTGAAGTGCCGCGGGCCGGAGTACCTCCGGATCATCTACGGCCCGGACTACCAGGCACCGGAGCACCTTAGCCGGCTGCGGCAGCGGGGGCTCGGCCACAAGCGGTCGCTGGCGCTGCGGGAGTACGCGCTCGGGCTGGAGGCCCTGGACCGGCTTGCGGCGGGCGACCCGCTGTGGCGGGTCCACGAACCGGTCTTCGCCGTACTGGCGCTGGAGAGCGAACCGGTCGACCCGCGCCTGTGAGGTTGGTCTCGGTACGGGGGCTACCGGCGCGTAGTCGGGGAAAATCGATTCAGTGAGCGCGCGACGTGGACCGATGGTGATCTGGGCCGTCGCTGTCGCCGTCTACGTGATCGCCGTCCTCCAGCGCACCTCGCTCGGCGTCGTCGGCATCGAGGCCACCGAGCGGTTCGGCGCGTCGGCAAGCGTGCTCGCCACGTTCGCCGTCGTGCAGCTGCTGGTCTACGCGGCGTTACAGATCCCGGTCGGTGTCCTCCTCGACCGGTTCGGATCGCGCCGGCTGCTCGTCGTCGGCGCCCTGACGATGGCCGCCGGCCAGCTCGCGCTCGCCCTCTCCACCGACTTCACGACCGCGTTACTGGCCCGGGTGCTGGTCGGTGCCGGTGACGCGATGACGTTCATCAGCGTGCTGCGGCTGGTGTCGGCGTGGTTCCCGGCGCGCCGGATCCCGGTGATGTCGCAGTTCACGGGCATCGTCGGGCAGCTCGGCCAGGTGCTGTCGGCGGTGCCGCTCGTCGCGCTGCTGCACGGTCCTGGCTGGACACCGGCGTTCGTCTCAGCCGCCGCGCTCAGCGTGCTGGCCGCGATCCTCACCCTCGCCGCGTTACGGGACGCGCCGCCCGGGACCACGGTTCGCGTGCCTGCGGCCTCGCCCCGGCACGTGATCGAGCAGCTCAAGGACGCCTGGCGCCATCCGGGCACCCGCCTCGGTCTCTGGACCCACTTCGTCACGCAGTTCTCCGGCACCGTCTTCGTGATGCTCTGGGGTTTCCCGTTCCTGGTGTCGGCGCAGGGGCTGGCGCCGGGCACGGCGAGCGTGCTGCTCACGATGTACGTGTTCGCCGGCATGGCCGTGGCGCCGCTCATCGGCGAGCTGGTCGCGCGGCATCCGCTGCGGCGCTCGTGGCTGGTGCTCGGGATCGCCGGGCTCAACGCCGGCGCGTGGGCGGTCGTGCTCGCTATGCCGGGTCCGGCGCCGCTGTGGATGCTGGTGGCGTTGGTGCTGATCCTGACGGTCGGCGGCCCGGGGTCGATGATCGGCTTCGACTTCGCCCGTACGTTCAACCCGCCGCACCGCCTCGGCACGGCCACCGGCATCGTCAACATCGGCGGCTTCTGCGCGTCGCTGGTGACGATCCTGGTGGTCGGCTTGATCCTCGACGCGCTCACGCCGGCCGGTGCCCAGGGGTACAGCCTCGACGCGTTCCGGATCGCGCTCGCGTTCCAGTTCGTCATGTGGACGATCGGTGTGGTCGGGGTGGTGCGCACGCGCCGGTTGGCCCGTGCGGAGCTGGCGCGGGAGGGCGTCGTGGTGCCGCCGATCCGGGTGGCTATCCGCCGTCGGCTCGACGCACGCCGCGCCGCCTGACCTCAGCGGCGGCCGTACAGGCGACGAACGACGGTCTTGAGCAGCGCGTTCGTCTTCTCCGTGCGGTCGAAGCTCTGGATCACCATCGGCAGGGAGAACCGCTTCCGGGCGATCGACTTCGCGCGGGCGAACTCGCGGAGTCCGTCCTCGCCGTGGATCCGCCCGAAGCCCGAGTCGCCGACCCCGCCGAACGGCAGCGCGGCGACGCCCGCGAAGGAGATCACGCCGTTGACGGCCGCCATGCCCGAGCGGAGCCGCCGGGCGATCTCCACGCCACGCCGCTTGGAGAAGACCGACGCGCCCAGCCCGTACCGGGTGGCGTTGGCGCGTTCGACGGCTTCGTCCAGGTCGCGGACCTTGGCGACGGTGAGCGTCGGCCCGAACGTCTCCTCCTGCACGGCGGACGACTCCTCCGGCACGTCGACGAGGATCACCGGGTCGACGTACGGCGCGTGCACCGACTCCGGCCCGCCGACGACCGCGCGGCCGCCCCGATCGAGCGCGTCGGCGATGTGCCGGGAGATGATGCCGAGCTGGCTGGGCATGGTGATCGCGCCGAGGTCGGCGTCCGGCTCGGCGCCCGCCTTGAGCTTGGACGCCTTCGCCGCCAGCTTCTCGACGAACTGGTCGTACACCGGCTCCAGGACGTACACCCGCTCGGTGCCGACACAGGTCTGGCCGGCGTTGCTCATGCCGCCCCACAGCGCGGCGTCGGCGGCGGCATCGAGGTCGGCGTCGGCGTCCACGATGAGGACGTCCTTGCCACCGCACTCCATCAGGACGGGCGTCAGCGTCTCGGCGCAGGCCGCCATCACCCGCTTGCCGGTGGCCGTCGATCCGGTGAAGGCGATCTTGTCGACGCCGGAACGGCACAGCGCCGCACCCGTCTCGCCCAGCCCGGTGATGAGCTGCAGCACGGGCTGGTCCGGCACGACCTCGGCGAACGTGTCGACCAGCCAGGCGCCGACGGCCGGCGTGTACTCGCTCGGCTTGAACACCACGGCATTGCCGGCGGCCAGCGCGTAGCCGATTGACCCCATTGGCGTGAGGACCGGGTAGTTCCACGGGCCGATGACGCCGACCACGCCGAGCGGCGGGTACTCGACGCTCGCGGCCTGGTTCGCCATCAGCAGCCCGGCGGAGACCCGGCGCGGGCCGAGCACCTTCTCGGCCTTGCGCCCGGCCCAGTCGAGGTGCTCCAGGGCGGTCATCGCCTCGATGAGCGCGTCGTCGACCGGCTTGCCGCCCTCGCGGTGCATCAGGCCGGTGAGGTCGTCGATCCGGTGGGCCATGGTCTTGCGCCAGGCGGCGAGCAGCTTCTTGCGGCCGTTGAAGCCCAGGCCAGACCACCAGCTCGCGGCGGTGCGGGCGCGCGCGACGGCGGCTCTCACCTCGTCCTCGCCGTGGACCGGGAAGCGGCCCACCTCTTCACCCGTCGCCGGGCTGGTCGAGACGAGCGTGCCGTCGACGACGGCGGGCACGCCCGGGGCGGGAGTCTCCAGGCCCGAGCGGCCGGGAGCGGGGCTGGCGGTCTCCAGGCCCGAGCGGCCGGGAGCGGGGCTGGCGGTCATGGTTGGCCTCCTAGCGGCGGGCCGTGGGGGGACGGCCGCGTGGTGCTCAGTCTAGGGCGGTTCCTACCCATGAGTAACACCCGTCCTGCCGCCGAATGTGACCTAGTTCGCTCACTGCTTGTCATGGCGGCGCAACATGCGAGACTCGCAGCCAACCCCTGGGTCCGAGCGGCCCAGAGCGGGATGACGGCTGAGGGAGGCGTTCGTGGCGCGCGAGTTCGAGAAGGTCGGGATCGTGGGGCTGGGCACGATGGGTGCCGGTATCGCGGAGGTGTTCGCCCGGGCCGGGCTCTCCGTCATCGCGGTCGAGGCCGACGATGCCGCCGTCGAGCGGGGGGGCGCGCACATCGCCGACTCCACCGGCCGCGCGGTCGCCCGTGGCAAGCTCACCGAGGACGAGCAGCTGGCGCTACAGGAGCGGATCAGCTACGCGAGTTCCCTCGACGCGCTGGCCGACGTCGACCTGGTCATCGAGGCCGTCCCCGAGCACCTCGACCTGAAGCAGCGGATCTTCGCCGATCTGGACAAGATCTGCCGGCCGGACACGATCCTCGCCACCAACACGTCGTCGCTGTCGGTCACCGAGATCTCTGTCGCCACGCACCGCCCCGACCGCGTCATCGGCATGCACTTCTTCAACCCGGCGCCGGTGATGAAGCTGGTCGAGGTCATCCGGACGGTGGTCACCGACCAGGCGGTCGTCGACGACATCGAGGCGCTGGCCGTCCGGCTCGGCAAGGTCGATGTCACGATCGGTGACAAGGCTGGCTTCATCGCCAACGCGCTGCTGTTCGGGTATCTCAACCACGCCGTGTCGATGTACGAGTCGCGGTACGCCACCCGCGAGGACATCGACGCCGCCATGAAGTTCGGCTGCGGCCTGCCGATGGGCCCGCTCGCACTGATGGACCTGATCGGCATCGACACCGCGTACGAGATCCTCGACACGATGTACAAGCAGGGCCGCAACCGGCTCCACGCGCCGAGCCCGATCATCAAGCAGATGGTCACCGCCGGCATGCTCGGCCGGAAGTCGGGCAAGGGCTTCTACAGCTACGAGAAGTCCGGCGCGCCGAAGGTCGTCGCGGACGCGCTGACTCCGGCGCCCGGCGCCGCCACCGAGGGCGCCCGGCCGGTGCAGAAGGTCGGCGTCGTCGGTTCGGGCACGATGGCCACGGGCATCATCGAGGTCTTCGCCAAGGCCGGGTACGAAACGCTCTACGTCACCCGCGGCGAGGAGAAGGTCGCCAAGGTTCGCGCCGCCCTCACGAAGTCCCTGGACAAGGCCGTCGTCCGCGGCAAGCTCTCCGAGGAGGACCGGGACGCCACGCTGGCGCGCGTCACCGGCACCGCCCGCCTGGACGACCTCGCCGACGTCGACATGGTCGTCGAGGCCGTGGTCGAGGAGTTGAGCGTCAAGCAGGCGATGTTCGCCAACTTCGACGAGATCTGTAAGCCGGGCACTGTGTTGGCGACTACCACGTCCAGCCTCCCCGTGATCGAATGCGCCTCGGCGACCTCGCGGCCGGCCGACGTCGTGGGCCTGCACTTCTTCAACCCGGCGCAGGTCATGAAGCTCGTCGAGGTGGTGCGTACCGTCTCGACGGCGGACGACGTGGTCGCCACCGCCCGCGCGGTCTGCGAGAAGCTCGGCAAGCACGCTGTCGAGTGCCGCGACCGGTCCGGGTTCATCGTGAACGCGCTCCTCTTCCCGTACCTGAACGACGCGGTGAAGATGCTGGAGGCGCACTACGCCAACGCGGACGACATCGACGCCGCGATGAAGGTTGGCTGTGGCTACCCGATGGGGCCGTTCGAGCTGCTCGACGTCGTCGGCCTGGACGTGTCGCTGGCGATCCAGCGCGAGCTGTACCTGGAGTTCCGCGAGCCCGGGTTCGCTCCGGCGCCGCTGCTGGAGCACCTGGTCACGGCTGGCTACCTCGGGCGCAAGGTTGGGCGCGGGTTCCGGGACTACTCAGCGCGCTAGCCGAGCAGGCTCGGGAGTTTGCGCATGTCGTCAAAGACGACCGTGCCTGGGCCCTCGAGCCAGCTCGCGGGGGTCAGCCCGCCCGCGTAGCCGAACGCGGGCATCCCCGCCGCCCGCGCCGCCTCGACCCCGTACTTGCTGTCCTCGATCACGGCGCACCGGGCGGGCTCGACGCCCATCCGTTCAGCCGCGTGAAGGAACAGGTCCGGCGCCGGCTTGCCGCGCGCTACCTCGCTGGCGCTGAAGATGCGTCCGGCGAAGCGCTCGTACAGGCCGGTGAGCCCGAGGGTGAAGCGCATCTTCTCGTGGCTGCCGCTGGAGGCCACACAGGTCGGCACCGTGAGCTGGTCGAGCGCCTCGACAACGCCGTCGACGGGGGTTAGCTCGGCTGCGAAGGCCTCGCGGTAGAGCGGCTGGAACTCGTCGTCCCAGCCACGCGGCAGGGACCGTCCGAGGTGAGCCTCGATCTCGCTCACCATGTACTCGTGGGACCGCCCGACGAACCGTTCGACGATTTCCGCCTCGGTCATCGGCCAGCCCAGCCGTCCGAGGACCGAGACGTCGACCCGGACTGCGAGCCGCTCGCTGTCGACGAGCACGCCGTCACAGTCGAAGATGATCAGTTCAGGGAGGTCAGCCACCCGGCCAACCTAGCCGGGCGCAGCCAGAGCTCCCTGAGCCGGGCGCACAACAGCCTGGGCTGGTTTCGCGTCTCTAGTCCGGAGACCCTGACACGGGGGAAGGGGCACGGATGACGTTCGACGAGTTCGCGGCGGCGCGGTTACCCGCACTGCTGCGGTATGCGGTGATGCTCACGGGGGACCGCGACCGCGCCCAGGACATCGTCCAGGACGTGCTGATCCGGGCGCATAGCCGCTGGTGGCGCATCCGCCGGGCCGACCGTCCCGACCTGTACGTCAAGCGCATGGTGACGAACGAGTTCATCTCCGCGCGCCGCCGCCGTGCCCTGCGTACCGTGCCGCTCGACGCCGACCCCGGCAGCGCAGGCGGCCCGGTCCACCCCGATCACGCCGTTACCGGCACCGACACCGACGACCTGTGGCGGCGCCTCGCCGAGCTACCTCGGCAGCAACGCGCCGTCCTCGTACTCCGGTACTACGAAGGGCTTCCCGACGCCGAGATCGCCGACGTCCTGGGGTGCGCCTCCGGGACTGTCCGCGGCTACGCCTCGCGGGCGCTCGCCACCCTTCGCCTGGAGTTGACCGAATCGTCCGTGGCCACCGGAGGAGACAAGCCATGACCGGGGCCCCCGAAATGCTGACCGACACTTTCCGGCAGCACGAACACCTCGCACCGGACGCCGGCGACGTGCTCGTCCAGATCCGTGTCGGCACCGTCCGTGCGACCCGCCGACGGCTCGCGCTGCGTACCGCGGCGGCCGTTGCCGCGATCGTGGTCGCCGTGCCGATCGCCTACGTCTGGGCCGACCGCCACGCCCAGCTGAGCGTCGTACCGGCCGACGCGCCCACGCGGAGCCGGACCACGCTGATCCCCGGCCCGCTGCCGGCCGTCCTGTTCCCGCTCACGCCAGGCTGGTTGCCGCCTGGACTCCACTCGAACCCCACCGCTGGGGCGCTGTGGATCATCGAGACGTCCAAGCCGGACGAGCCGGCGTTCCACGTGTCGATCGCGCCGCGGCACGTGAAACGGGCCGGCTCGCGCCAGGTTCCCGTCGGCGGCAAGCCCGGCGAGTTCCTCACCGCGGATGCCAGGTCCGGCCAGACGTCGGTGAGCTTCGAACGCTCGCCAGGCCGATGGGTGACGATCGTCGGGTTCGGTGGCCGCGGTACGGAAGCCACCCTGGTGCGGATCGCGACCAACCTGCGGGACGAGCCCGTGACCAGCGGGACGGCGCTGAAGTTCGCGCTACTGCCGAAGGGCTACGTGCCGATGGTGCTCAGCCCGTACCAGGTGGTGCTCGGCCTGTCTGAGGGGAATGGGCGTGACGACCCCCGCCGGTTCCGGATCCATTACCGGAAGCTGTTCGGCGACCACCGCAAGGGCGAGCGTGTCCTGGTGGGCGGCCGGGAGGCGTGGCTGCGCAAGGCAGGGCTGGAGGACCCCATGAACCCCGAGGACGCGCCACGGCCGGGCGCCACTCGGTACCGGTACCTCCTGGAGATCCCGATCGAGAACGGCCAGTACCTGCGGGTGGAGACTCCGGACAACACCGAGCTGAGCCGTGCGGACGTACTCCGTTTCGCCGCCGGCATCACCGTCCCGGCCGGCGTCGACCCTGGCACCTGACGCTGGGAACCTCGCGAATCGCCCGTACCCTGGGTGACGTGAGCCCGCGCCAGAATCGACGGCGCCGCGACGACCACGACGCGGCGCCGTCCCGTCGTGGGGTCGAGTCGGTCGAGGAGTGGCCCGACGGCGACTGGGTTGTCCGGCACGTCACCGGCGTGTCGACCCCCGGTAAGACATACCGCTGCCCCGGCTGTGACCAGGAGATTCCCGGCCGGATGGGGCATGTGGTGGCGTGGCCGGCGGACGGCCCCGGAGGGCCGGAGCACCGCCGCCACTGGCACACGCCGTGCTGGTCGGCGCGGACGAGGCGCGGCACGAACGTCCAACGGACGCGCAGCGCCCCGCGGTACGGCTAGGCCGCGTGGACACGGCCCCGACCGTCGGCCGCCTGCCGGTGACCGACTCGTGCCGCGATGGCAGGATCGGGTACGTGGGTGACATCTTGGCGAACACGATCCTCCCGGCGAACCGGCAGGACATCGAGCTGTATACGGCCGACGGGCTGACCCTGGTGGGCGAGTTGGCGGTGCCGGTCGACCGGCCGCCCGTCGCGACGATCATCTGCCTGCACCCGCTGCCGACCCACGGCGGCATGATGGACAGCCACCTCTTCCGCAAGGCCGCCTGGCGGCTGCCGGCGCTCGCCGATGTCGCGGTGCTCCGGTTCAACCTGCGCGGCACGTCGTCGGAGCGCGGCACCAGCGACGGCGAGTTCGACGGCGCCGACTCCGAGCGCTTCGACGTCGCCGCGGCGATCGAGTACGCCGAGTTCCACGACCTGCCCGTGCCGTGGCTGGTCGGCTGGTCGTTCGGCACCGATCTGGCCCTGAAGTTCGGCTGCGACCCCACCGTCGTCGGCGCCATCCTGCTCTCGCCGCCGCTGAAGTACACCACCGACGAGGAGTTGGAGCCATGGGCACGCTCCGGCAAGCCGGTCATCGCGCTGGTGCCTGAGTTCGACGACTACCTCCGGCCGCAGGATGCGGCTCGCCGGTTCAGCCGGATCCCGCACGCGAAGGTCATCGGCGTCGAGGGGGCCCGCCACCTCTGGGTGGGGTACGCCGAGACCGTGCTCGACCAGGTTGTCCGGCGGGTGTCGCCGAAGAAGTACCCGCTCCCGCGTGAGTGGGACGGGCCGAGCGAGACCGGCGACGCCAGCGCGTACGCCGACCGCACGCTCGCCGTCTTCGCCGACACCCCCGTGCCCGGTGCCGAACCAACCGATCCCAAGGAGAACCTGTGACCCAGCCCGATTCCCGCTCCCAGCCGCTCGGGCCCGAGAACGCCGGCTTCGACCTGACCGGCCGCACCGCGCTCGTGACCGGCGCCTCCCGCGGCATCGGCCGGGCCATCGCCGTGGCGTTCGCCGCCCACGGTGCCGACGTCGCGCTCGGCGGCCGCGACACCACCGCGCTGGACGAGACCCGGGCTGCCGTCGAGGCGCACGGGCGCAAGGCCATCGTGCTGCCCGCCGACGTCACCGACCCCGAAGCCGTGCAGGGCATGGTGGACGCCGCGATCAGCGGGCTCGGCCACCTCGACACGGTCGTGAACAACGCGGGTGGCAACAACTTCATGATCCCGTTCGCGCAGGTCCGGCCCAGCGGGTGGGAGAAGGCGATGCGCCTCAACCTGGACTCGGTCGTGCAGGTCTCGCGCGCCGTGGCGCCGCACCTGCTGGAGCGCCGCACCGGCTCGATCATCAACGTCTCCTCGGTCACCGGGCTGATGGGCGTGCCGCTGATGTCGCACTACGCCACCGCCAAGGCAGCCGTGATCGCGCTCAGCAAGAGCCTCGCCGTCGAGTGGGCCTGGGCCGGCGTGCGCTGCAACGCGCTCGTGCCGGGTTGGGTAGCCACCGAGCTGACGGAGTTCGCCCGAGGCGACGCCGGCATGGAGCAGGGCCTGCTCTCCCGCGTCCCGATGCAGCGGTGGGCCACGCCTGAGGAGATCGCCGGCCCGGCCGTGTTCCTTGCCTCGGACGCCGCCTCGTTCATCACCGGCCATGCGCTGGTCGTGGATGGCGGCCTGGCGGCTGGTTGATCCTGTTGTGGACGCCGGCCCGGCAGGCGTAAGCCGGTCCCTGCCGGGCGTACGGTATAGGCGTTTTGGGTGTTTATGTAGTTGACGTGGAGTTCCCCCGTGGACGGCCGCCCCGGCGGTACGGTCTGGGGATGACCGTTGCGCTGCACCACACAGAGTCAGGCGAAGGAATTCCCGTCGTCCTGCTGCACGCGTTCCCCCTCTCGTCGGCGATGTGGGCCGGCCAGCGCACCGGGCTGGCTGAGCGTCATCGGGTGATCACGCCGGACCAGCGCGGGTTCGGCGGTACGCCGCTCGGCGGCGACCCGGCGTCGTTGGCCAAGCCGTCGCTGGCGACCGTCGCCGACGACCTGGTGCGCTTCCTCGACGGCCTCGGCCTCGACCAGGTGGTCCTCGGCGGGCTGTCGATGGGTGGGTACGTGGCGATGACGCTGCTCCGCCGCCACCCCGAGCGCGTCCGCGCGCTGGTGCTGGCCAACACGAAGGCCAGCGCCGACCCGGAGCCCGCCGCGGCCAACCGGGAGCGGATCGCGGCGGCGGTGCTGGCTGCCGGCTCGTCCGAGCTGCTCCTCGACGAGGTCTTCCCGAAGCTGCTGAGCCCGACGAGCACGTCGAGCCGGCCGGACGTCATCGAGTTCGTGCGTGACCTGGTGCTCCAAGCGCCGCCGGCCGCCGTCGCGTGGGCGCAACGAGCCATGGCCGCACGGCCCGATTCGTTCGACACACTGCGGGCGGCGACCGTCCCCGCGCTGGTCATCGCCGGCGAGGAGGACCAGCTGATGGCCGCCGACGACGCCGAGGCGATGGCCGACGCGCTGCCGAAGGGCCGGCTCGTGCGGATCCCGGGCGCTGGTCACCTGTCAGCGGTCGAAGACCCGGCCGCGTTCAACGCCGCCGTCGGCACGTTCCTGGACGAGATCTAGAGGGGCACTAACGCCGCTGACTGATGTTGCAAATCCCGGACAGGTGTCCGGGATTTGCAACATAGGTCAACGACGAATGGCAGCCCCGCTGGGTTACACGGTGTCCTGCCGGGGGATCACCACTTCGCGGACAATCAGCTGGACGGCCGCGCAGACCGGGATCGCCAGTAGGGCGCCGATGATCCCGAGCAGCGAGGCGCCGAGGAGCACCGAGACGATGGCCGCCAGGTCGGAGACGTTAACCGACCTGCGCATCACCCGCGGGTAGATGATCCAGTTCTCGAGCTGCTGGTACGCCACGAAGAAGATCAGCGCCGCGACCCCGACCGGGACCGACACGAAGAACGCCACGATCACGACGACGACGGCACCGAGCGTGGCGCCGATCTGCGGGATCAGGTCGAGGATCGCCACGACGAGTGCCAGCGCGAACGGGTACGGGATGTCCGTGATCCACATGAACGTGAACGACGAGACACCGGCGATCGCGGCGATGATCACCGCACCGGACAGGTAGCTGCCGACCCGGGCGAGCATCTCGTCGCCGAGAAGCTGGGTGCGCTCGCGGCGCGTGGCAGGCACCAACCGGTACGCGCCGTTCTTGAGGCGGTCGAACGCGGCGAGGAAGTAGAACATCAAGATCAGGCCGGTGACGATGTTGAAGAGCGTGCCGAGGACCAGCCCGACCCCGCCCAGCACGCCGCCGACGGCCTTCGACGCGTTCTCGCCCGTCGCCGCCGTCTTCAGCTTGTCGAGCAGGTCGAAGCGCTCATTCAGGTCGTCGAGTACCTGGTTCTTCTTGAGATCCTCGATGTAGCCGGGGAGTGCCGTGGACAGGCCGTCGGTCTGATCCACGATCGGCGGGGCGAGAGCGAAGATCATGCCCGTGACGACGCCGACCGCGGCCAACCCCACGACCGCCACCGCGAACCCGCGCCGCAGCCCCCATCCCTTGAGCCGGACCACCGCCGGGTTGAGCCCGATCGCCAGGAACGCCGCCACCAGGATCAGCAGCAGGATCGACCAGACGCTGACCACGGCCTTGTACACCGCCCACGCGGCCAGCACGCCGAGCGCGCCGGTGAAGCCGACGAAGAACGGCGAGTAGCGGTCGAGCGGCTTGCCGCGGGTGCCGAACCGGCCGGCGGGACGGTCGTCCTCCCTGCCCGGCACGAGGATCGCCTCCCGCGCGTCGGCGATCGCCTCGGCGATGTCCTCCAGCGCGTCCGCGGTCTCGGCCCGCAGCTCAGCGGTGGTGGCTCCGGTGGCTGCGGCCTCAGCCGGCGGTGCGGTCGTGCCGGACCCGGCTTCCGCGCCGGCCGGCTCCGGCGCGGCTGACGTCTCCCCGTGCGTGGACATCGAGGCTCCCCTTCAGGCGGTGCAACTGGCACCGGCAGCCTACGGGCCGCCGGTGGGGCCGCTACGGGCGTTCGCCGTCGGCATCGTCCGGCGCCGACGGCTCGGACGGGTCGACGGGTACCTTCGGCGCCCACCAGCTACCGGGCGGGGGCGCAGGCAGGCGCTCGTCCTTGGCCTCGGTGCTCGACGGGGTGGTGCTGGCCTGGGCAGTCTCGGCTGCGACGCTGGACGGGCGCGGGCGGGGGCTCGGCTTGGGACGCGGACTCGGACGCGGTGACGGGTTCGCGACGGCGGCAGAGCGGGACTCCGCACTGGTCGGCGACGGGATCGTTGGGCGGGTCGTCGTCGTGGTGCCGCCGCCGGTCGGGGTGTTGCTGGCCGCGCCGGCGTTGGTGGTCCCGGCCGCGTTGCGGAGCCGGTTGAGGAGTGGGCCGGGTTCGTCGTCGGTGTCGCCGGCAGCGGAGCTGGTCGGGCCGCCGCCAGGAGCGGGGGAGCCGCCGCCGGGCATGCTCTCGTCCGGCGCCGTACGGCCGGCGGCGTTCGAGCCGGTGGCGCTGCCGCCATCGCGGGGTCCGTCGGAGGTGTCCCGGCCGCTGGGGCGGTTCGGTGGCGGAGTGGTGGTGGCGGGCCTGGTCAGCCGGGCGATCAGCGTCGCGAGGTCGGTGTCCTCCTCGGAGCCGGGCGGCGGCTGCAGGTACGGCGTCGTGGGCGTGAGCGTCAGGCCGATGTCCGAGAGCGACGGGATCGAGGAGGTCGAACGCAGGTTCGCGGCGTCGCGGGTTGGCCGGGGCTTCGGCTTCGGCGGGTCCGTGGGAGCGGCGCGGGCGCCCGGCTCGGCGGGGTCCGCTGCGGAAGCGTCGGCAGGCTTTCCGGCGAACGCGTCGGCCAATGCGGAGGTCGGGATCTCGGTCAGCGCTTCAGCCGCCGCCAGGGCCTGGACGCCGCCCGCCTCGGGAGCCACGCTGCCGGGCTCCTCGGCGGCGTCGGCCTCCACGGTTTCGGTCGCGTCGGAGCTGGTCGAAGGGGCGTCGTCCACGTCCGAGCCGGAGTCGTCGCCGGAGTCGCCGCCCAGGTCAAGGCCCGGCAGGGCGAACCCCATCCCGCCGCCGGAGAGCATCTCGCGCATCCGGGTGAGCTGCGCGGTGATGTTGTCGCGCTGCTCGGTGAGACGGTTGACGTCAGCCCGGATCGCCGTGGACTCGGCGGTGGCCGCGCTGATCATCCGCTCGGCGAGCGCCTTGCTGGCTTCCAGCGTTGCCTTGCTGCTCCGGTTGGTGCTGGTGCTGAGCTGCTCGGCGTGCTGCTCGGCGTCCGTACGGATGCGGGTGGCGCTCTCCTCGGCTTCCCGGGTGAGCCGCTCCGCGTAGGTGTTGGCCTCCGCCGTGACCTGGTCGGCCTCGGTCACGGCCTGCTGGATCATTCGCTCGGCCTCGGTGGCGGCGTCGGAGGTGACCTGGCGGGCGGCGTCCTCGGCCTCGTTGGTGAGGCGGGTGGCCCTCTCGACCGCGTTCGGCAGGACCCGCTCGGCAGCCCGCTCGGCCAGAGCGCGGATCGTGCGGGCGGCGTCCTCGGCCTCGGTCCGGACCCGGTTTGCCTCGGCCTCGGCCTCGCCCTTGAGGCGCGTCGCCGTCGCGTTCGCCTCGGCGTTGACCTGGTTCGCTGTTTCGCGTGCCTCGGTCGTGACCCGTTCGGCAAGCGCGTTCGCCTCGCGGATGACCCGCTCGGCGGTCGCGTTGGCCTCGGCAGTGACCTGCTCGGCCGTCGCGGTGGCTTCACCGGTGACGCGCTGCGCCGCCGCGGTCGCCTCGGCCTTGACCTTCTTCGCCGACTCGTTGGCCTGGGCCGTGAGGCGTTCGGCCAGCGCATTGGCGCCCGTGGTGACCCGTTCGGCGGTGTCGTGGGCCTCCGCGGTGAGCCGCTGCGCCTCGGCGCCGGCCTCCTCCGTGACCCGCGCGGCGTGCGCGTCGGCGGTGGCGGTGACGGTCCGCGCGGCCTCGTGCGCCTCGCTGGTGACCCGGCTGGCGCGCGCCTCGGCCTCTGCCGTGACCCGGCGTGCATTGGCGTCCGCCTCGGCCCTGACCTGGCGGGCGTGGGCGTCGGCCTCGGTGGTGACCCGTTCGGCGGTCTCGGTGGCATTGGCCGTGGCCGTCCGGGCCGCCTCCTGCGCCTCGCTGGTGAGCCGCTGGGCGGCGGCTTCGGCCTCCGCGACGAGCGTCCGCGCGTGGGCGTCGGCCTCGGCACGGACCCGCTGCGCCTGCGCTTCGGCCTCGCGGGTGACGCGCTGGGCAGCGGCGGCCGCCTCGCTGGTGAGCCGGTGCGCGGTGGCGGCGGCTTCGGCGCGCATCCGGTCGGACGCCTCGGTGGCTTCGTTGGTGAGCCGCTGCGCTTCGGCGGCCGGTTCGCGGACGAGCCGTTCCGCGGTCTCCTCCGCCTCGCGGACGAGCCGTTCCGCGTACGCATCGGCCTGGGCCCTGACCGTGCTGGCGGCCGTCGTGGCCTCGGTGGTGACCCGTTCGGCCGCGCCGGTGGCCTCGGTGGTGACGAGTTTCGCCTCGGTAGCGGCCTCGCTGGTGAGCCGTTCGGCCGTGGCTCGCGCCTCCCGGGTCAGGCGTTCGGCGGTGCTGGTGGCTTCGCTGGTGACCCGCTGCGCGGTCTCGCGCGCCTCGGTCGTGACGCGCTCCGCCTCCGCGGTGGATTCGCTGGTCATCCGCTCGGCCGCCGCGGTGGCCTCGGCGGTGACGAGCCTTACCTTCGTGGTGGCGTCGCTGGTGAGCCGTTCGGCCGTGGCTCGCGCCTCCCGGGTCAGGCGTTCGGCGGTGCTGGTGGCTTCGCTGGTCAGGCGCTCCGCTTCGGCCTGGGCGTTCGCCCGCAGCGTCGTCGCCTTTTCGTCCGCCTCGGCCAGGGCCTTGGCGGCCTGGACGGTCGTGCGTTCGGCCGCGGCCAGCGCGCGGCCGGCCTCGGCTTCCTCCTCCTCCAGCTGCTCGCGGAGCGCCTGGAGCCGTTCGAGCAGGTTCTTCTCGGCCGCGGCCTTGCGGTCGGAGAGGACGTCGTCGAGTTCGTCGGAGATCTGCTGGGCTTCTTCCTCAGCCCGGTCGACGAGCGCCGTGGCCTTGGCGCGCGCGGCTTCCAGCTCGTCCTCGGCCTCGGCCCGGATTTCCTCGGCGTCCGCGCGGGCCAGGTCGAGCATCTGCTCGATCTTGGCGGCGGCGGCCGCCGCCGGACCCTGGATCGCCGCGATCTGCTGGCGCAGCGCGTAGACCTCGCTCTGCAGCCGTTGGACCTGCGCCGCGTACGCCTGTGCCTGGGCGTACGCGGCGTCACGGTCCGCAGCCAGCGAAGCGAGGTTCTGGTCGACGTTGGCGAGTGTCTCCTCCACCTGCCGGCGGTCGTAACCGCGCAGCACAACATCGAACGACTGCACCGAAGGGCCGTCGTTCATGTGGAAGAGGTCGTACTCGTCCTCCTGCGCCATGTACTCATACTCACACGCTCATGCGTCTCGCTCGGGGTCGAGCGAGACGCGCCCACCGGGGATGCTTCGTCTCAGCGCTTGCTGCTGGCACCGTTCGCGCTGGCGTTGGAGGACTCCGGGTCGAAGTCGGACGTGTCCTTCTCCACCGTCGCCATCGCCTTCGCCGCCGGGGCTGCCGCCGCCCCGCCGCCCACCAGGCCGGCGAGCATCTCCCGCAGCTGGCCGAGCTGGCTGGTGATCGCGTCGCGCTGCTTGGTCAGCTCCGCGACCTGGCGCTTTGCCGCCGTCGTGGTCTGCTCGGCGCTGGTCTTGGCGTCGTAGACGAGCCGCTCGGCCTCGGACTTGGCTTCGTTCGTGGTCTTCTCCGCAAGCGCGCGGGCCTTGTCGATGATGTCCTTGGCCTGGGCCTCTGCGGCCTTGCGGCGCGACTCGGTGTGGGCCTCCACCTCGCGGGCGCGAGACTCGGCGGCGCGGGCGCGCTGCTCGGCCTCGGCGACCAGCTTCTGGGTTTCAGCGACCGCCGCGGCGTGCCGCTGCGACTCCTCCTGCTCGGACTTCTCCCGCCGCTCGGCGAGGGTCAGTTCGAGGGCCTGGAGGTCGCGGTCACGCTTCTCGCGGGCCTCCGTGAGGATCTTCGTGGCCTCGGCGCGCTTCTGCTCGGCCTCGCGGGTGGCCTCGGCGCGGAGCGCGTCGGTCTCGCCCTTGACGGTGGCACGGAGCTGGTCGGTCTCGCCCTTGACCTTGGCCCGCAGCTGCTCGGTCTCGGACTTCGCCGTCGACCGGAGCTGGGTGGCCTCGCGCTCGGCGGTGGCCTGCAGCTGGGCTACCTCGCGGTGCACGCGCGCCTTGAGCTCGGCGACCTCGTGGTCGGCCGTGGTGCGGGCCTGGCGGGTCTCGCGGTCCGCGGTGGCCCGCAGCGCGTCGACCTCGCGGGTGACCTCGGAGCGGATCTCGGCGGCGTCGCGCTCGGCGGCGTCCTTGCCGGCGCTGGCCTCGCGCTCGGCGGCGGCCTTGACGGCTTCAGCCTCGGCGCGCGCCTTCTCGGTGAGCTCGCGGGCCTTGAGCCGCGCAGCGGAGAGCGTCTCCTCGGCCTTCTTCTCGGCCTCGCTGCTGTGCTCGTTGGCCTGCTCCTCCGCGAGGCGGAGCAGTTGCTCGACGCGGGTGCCGAGGCCGGACAGCGTGGGGCGCTGGTTCTCCTGCAGCTGCTTCTGCTGGGAGCGGAGCTGCTGCTGGAGGCCGCTCAGCTGCTGCTCGACCGAACGGAGGCGGTGCTGCGCGTCGGTGAGGCGCTGCTCCGCCTCCGTCTTGGAGCTTGACGTCTGCGACAGCTCGGTCGACAGGCGTTGCAGGTGCTCGTTGACCTGGTGCCGGTCGTAGCCGCGCAGGGCGATCGTGAAGTCAGGATTCCCCGAGGATGAGTCGAAGAATGAGACGGAGGACTGTTCGGAGGGTGGCTGCATGGCGTTCACTATCGCAGAACAGGAGGTGGGCTTCTAGCCGTCCTTTTCCCGTCTCAAACGGCCCGGAACCGGTTGATGGCCGCCAAGTGACGGGCTCGGAACTCGGGGTCACGCACGCCTAGCCCCGCCTCGGGCGCGAGCGCGAGGACGCCCACCTTGCCCTGGTGCAGGTTCTTGTGAACGTCGTAAGCCGCCTGCCCGACATCGTCGAGGCTGTATGCCTTGGACAGCGTGGGGTGGATCTTGCCGCGCTGGATCAGGCGGTTTGCCTCCCACGCTTCCCGGTAGTTCGCGAAGTGCGATCCGATGATTCGCTTGAGGTTCATCCACAGGTAGCGGTTGTCGTACTGGTGCATGTAGCCGCTGGTGGACGCGCAGGTGACGATCGTGCCGCCCCGGCGGGCGACGTACGTGCTGGCGCCGAACGTCTCGCGGCCGGGGTGCTCGAAGACGATGTCCGGGTCCTCGCCGCCGGTCAGTTCACGGATGCGCTTACCGAAGCGTTGCCACTCCTTCGGGTCCTGCGTCTCCTCGTCCTTCCAGAACTTGTAGCCCTCGGCGGACCGGTCGATGATCAGCTCGGCGCCCATCTTGCGGCAAAGCTCGGCCTTGTCCGCCGATGACACGACGCATACCGGCGTCGCGCCCGCGCCGAGCGCCATCTGGGTGGCGTAGGAGCCGAGTCCGCCGGAGGCGCCCCAGATCAGCACGATGTCGCCGAGCTTTGCGCCAGCGCCGTTCTTCGAGATCAGCTGCCGGTACGCGGTGGAGTTGACCAGGCCAGGGCTGGCGGCCTCTTCCCAGGTCAGGTGGGCCGGCTTCGGCATCAGCTGGTTTGACTTGACCAGCGCGATCTCGGCGAGGCCGCCGAAGTTCGTCTCGAAGCCCCAGATCCGCTGCTGCGGGTCAAGCATGGTGTCGTTGTGGCCGTCGGGGGACTCCAGCTCGACGGAGAGGCAGTGCGCGACGACCTCGTCGCCCGCCTTCCAGGCGTGCACGCCCGCGCCGGTGCGTAGCACGACGCCGGCCAGGTCGGAGCCCACCACGTGGTACGGCAGGTCGTGGCGCTTGGACAGCGGCGAGAGCCGGCCGTAGCGCTCCAGGAAGCCGAACGTCGACACCGGCTCGAAGATCGAGGTCCACACGGTGTTGTAGTTGATCGCCGACGCCATGACGGCCACCAGCGCTTCGCCGGGGCCGAGCTCAGGGGTGGGGACCTCGTCCAGGTGCAGCGACTTCCGCGGGTCCTTCTCGCCGCTCGGCACACCGTCGAACATGCGGGCCTCGTCCTTGCGCACCACCACGCCCCGGTAGGACTCCGGCACGGCGAGTTCGCCGACCACGCTGAGCGCCTCAGGCGTCTCGGCGTTCAGGATCGCGTCGAGGATCTCTTTCATGGGTGTCCTGCCTCCGTGGTGCGTCGGGGGATGGCCGGACGTTACCTGCGAGTAACGATCCAGTGGAACGCAGTGTGATCGACCGCACTCAGTGTGCATCCGGAGCTGGCTGGACCAGCTCGACCAGTACGCCGCCCGCATCCTTCGGGTGGATGAAGTTGATGCGCGAGCCGGCGGTGCCCCGCTTCGGGGTGTCGTAGAGGAGCCGCATGCCGCGCTCACGCAGCGTCGCGCTCGCCGCCTCGATATCGGTGACGGTGTAGGCGAGCTGCTGCAGGCCGGGGCCGGAGCGGTCCAGGAACTTGCCGATCGCGGAGTCCGGGCGCAGCGGCGCGAGCAGCTGGATGCGGGAGTCGCCGTGGCCGACGGCCAGCATCGCCTCGCGGACGCCCTGCTCCTCGTTCACCTCTTCATGGACGACCTTGAGCCCGAACGTGTTGTCGTAGAACGCGATCGCCTCGTCGAGGTCCGCCACCGCGATCCCGACGTGGTCGATCCGGGTGAACAGCATGGGTTACCTCCTGAATGTGCAGGTGGGCGGAGAGTAAGCCCCGGAGGGGTCACGGCGCTGTGGCCCTAGTCACGACCAGCCGGCGTCGGCAGGAAGTATCGTGGCGACCACCCCCCTGTCACAATCGTTTCTCGGAGGCACAGTCATGGCCGGTTCTGTGATCGTCAGCGGTGCACGTACGCCGATGGGCCGGTTGCTGGGCTCTCTGAAGGGCTTCTCCGCGCCACAGCTCGGCGGCATCGCCATCAAGGGTGCGCTGGAGCGGGCCGGTATCTCCGGCGAGGCCATCCAGTACGTGATCATGGGCCAGGTGCTGCAGGCCGGCGCCGGCCAGATCCCCGCCCGCCAGGCTGCGGTCGCCGGCGGCATCCCGATGGACGTGCCGGCGCTCACGATCAACAAGGTCTGCCTTTCCGGCCTGGACGCGATCGCTCTCGCCGACCAGCTCATCCGCGCCGGCGAGTTCGACATCGTCGTGGCCGGCGGCATGGAGTCGATGACCAACGCACCGCACCTGCTGCCGAAGTCCCGCGAGGGCTTCAAGTACGGCGACACGACGCTGGTCGACTCGATGGCCTACGACGGCTTGTTCTGCGCGTTCGACCAGCTGCCGAT
>Ga0184623_10000054_pt1 | contig 41927 bp, 49 predicted proteins | sample PLM1_100_b1_FD_133138 | JGI IMG/M metagenome (GOLD analysis project Ga0184623, IMG submission 133138) | Groundwater sediment microbial communities from an aquifer in East River, Colorado, USA - PLM1_100_b1 | ecosystem: Environmental > Terrestrial > Soil > Riparian zone | place: USA: East River... | reverse complement strand
TACGCAGACGAGCGCAGACTCGCCGCACGCTGGGGGCATCAGGATGCCGAACCGGGTAGAGGCCTATACCGCCACGGGCGTTGCGACCGGAGAGGTCGCGCGCACCGGACCCGTCCGCGAGGTTCTCGAGGGCGCCTCCGATGTCGTCGTCGAGCGCGCCCAGTGGCTGCCTCTCGATGGCTCGGGGGAACGTGCGGCAGGTGATCTGCGACTCCAGGTCGACGACCTCTTCCTCGTGGTCTCCGACGAGCCCGACGGCATCCCGGTCCACGCCCAGTGGCATTCAATCGAACTGGACGCCGGCCCATACCGTGTCTTCGGCGAGATGCCCACGATGCCCGGGTTCGACCCCGGCCGAGCGCTCGCCCGCCCGACCGGCGAGTTCGTCGTCCTCCGGGACGCCCGCATCGTGCTCATCGACCACGAGGATGCGGGCGAGGCCAGCTCCACCCAGCTCCTCGTGAATCGCTACACGGTTGATCGGATCGCGGCCGACCTGATGCTCGGGTTCTTCTTCCCCGGGGCGAAGATGACGATCACGGGATCGTCCGCCGGCGAGCATGAAACCGCGCCAACCGCGCCCGCGGTCGCGAACGTCACGACCACGGCGACCACACCGGCTCCGGAAGCCGCGGAGGCCCCCGCCGCCGTTCCCGAGTCGACCTGACTCTCTAGCGCCGGCCCGCCCCCGCCGGTCGGCGAATCGGCTTCCGACGGGCGTGGTGATGGCTTGACCCACCACCGCCGCCGCCCGCGAAGTCACCGCCGCCGCGCAACGGCTGGGGCTCGGAATTGCGGTCCGGGATGAAGCCTTCTTCGACGGTCCACGGGATCGCCGTACGCAGAAGCCGCTGGACGCCACGCAGGAGATCCGTCTCGTCGATGCAGACGAGGCTGATCGCGTCGCCCGTGGCGCCGGCCCGACCGGTCCGCCCAATCCGGTGGATGTAGTCCTGCGGGTTCCACGGCAGTTCGAAGTTCACGACGTGGGGCAGATCCTCGATGTCGAGGCCGCGCGCCGCAACGTCGGTGGCGACGAGGACCCGGATCTCGCCGGTCTTGAAGCCCTCGAGGGCTCGCGTCCGCTCCGGTTGTGAGCGGTCGCTGTGGATCGCCACCGCATCGATCCCGGCCCGATCGAGCCACGTAGCGAGCCGCGAGGCGGCAAGCTTCGTCCGGGTGAAGACGAGCACCTGGCGCAGATCCTCCTTGCGGATGATGTGGGCCAGGAGCGCTTCCTTCCGGTCGCGATCGACCGGGTAGACGAGCTGGCGGATGCCTTCGACGGTCGTGTTCCGCGGCGCCACCTCGACGGTCTCCGGGTCGCGCAGGATCGTTCCCGACAGGCGTCGGATGTCGTCCGAGAACGTGGCCGAGAACATGAGGTTCTGGCGACGCGGCGGCAACAGGGCGATGATCTTCTGGATGTCGGGCAGGAAGCCCATGTCGAGCATCCGGTCAGCCTCGTCGAGCACGAGGATCTCGACCTGGCCAAGATTGGCGACACGCTGGCCGACGAGATCGAGCAGGCGGCCGGGCGTCGCAACGAGGATCTCGATGCCGCCCCGGAGCGCCTTGATCTGGGGGTCCATCGGGATGCCGCCGTAGACGACGGTCGACTGCAGCGGTACCGTTCGGCCGTACGTCCGGACGCTCTCGTCGACCTGCATCGCAAGCTCGCGGGTGGGGACGAGGATCAGCGCGCGGACCGGGTGACGGGCGGGCGAGAACGAGGTGTTCGCGTGGGGCCGGAGCCGATCGAGGATCGGCAGCGTGAAGGCCGCCGTCTTGCCGGTGCCCGTCTGGGCAGCCGCGAGCACATCGCGGCCGGCGAGGACGAGGGGGATGGCCTTGGCCTGGACGGGTGTGGGCTCCGTATAGCCTTCCTCCAGGACTGTCTGGAGGAGATCGGCCGAGAGGCCGAGCGATTCGAAGGTCAAGCGTTCTCCTGGAGCCCTCCCGCGGGACGTGGGCGCGGGAACGGGCGGTCTGGTGGGCCTGGTTGGCGAGCCGTCAGCACGCCGATTCAGCGATTTCCTCGCGAGCATAGCCGATTTGGGCGATTCGACCACGCTCACGACGAACAAAACGCTTGGTATGCACGTGGAACGCGTCGAATCACCGCGTTCCGCGGCCGAGAACGATTGGCGACCTTACGCAGCCGCGCGAAGCTCGCGCACGTTGCGCGGAGCCCCGATCAGGCACAGGTAGCAGCCGACGAGCGGCGACTCGTGACTGTCGTGGTTTCGCGCATGACGCGCGATGGCAATATCGAGAAGGCTGAGCCGCGTCGGGTTCGAGCGAGTGGACTTCCTGGCGGCGGGGTCGAGTTCATCGGCTGGGTGCTCCGTGGCATGGCGCCGGCTGGGGCGCCGGGGATGGACATCGTCGGTCGGGGAGAGGCCGCCGCCCATGGCCATCCGTCGTCGGCCGACACGGACATCCGTCCACCGCCGAACCCCATGTGACCCTGGGCGCTAGTCGATTCGGGGGAGGCGGCGAGCAGGCGTAACTGTCATACTCCTGCAAGCCCATCAGGCAACAACCGACAGACAGGCTGAAAAACCGAAGACCGCCGCCCCCACGGCAGGACCCTGTCGACCTGTCGGGTGTTTCCCCAGACGCCCGACGCTTTTTCCGGATCGGCTCACCCGATCCATCCGGCCTCAACCGAGAGCCCGCGCCCTCGGCCGCCCGGACGCCCCCGGCCCCGCGCCTCCGCGCGAATGCATCCCGGCGCTCGCCTCCTGCCGCCGGCGGCAACAACACCGTCACCGTGCAGCAGCGCGGTGTTCCGGGAGAGAGGAGGCAAGAGCGTTGCCGGTTCCCACAAAGGGCGCCCAGAGGGCGTCTAGCCATCGGTCGCTGCGGCTGACCGTGTCACTCGTCGTCGCCGTCATCTTCGCCGGCGTCGGGCTCGCCGCCACTCCGACACCCGCGGCCGCCGGGGGGATGAAGGTCGTCATCGTTGTCGGACCCGCCGGCTCGAGCACATCGAACTACATCTCCAACGCGAAGAAGCTCGCCGCGCAGGCCCGCTCGTACGGCGCCTCGGTGTACGAGGTCTATAGCCCGAACGCCACCTGGTCGAAGGTCAAGAGCGCCGCCCAGGGCGCCAATGTCTTCATCTACCTCGGCCACGGCAACGGCTACCCGAGCCCGTACGGCGCCTTCAGCAAGTACACCAAGAATGGCCTCGGCCTCAACTCGTCGGCGGGTAGCACGCGGCATACCTACTACGGCGAGTACTACATCGACACCTCGATCGAGTTCGCCCCGAACGCGGTCGTGATCCTCAACCGGCTCTGCTACGCATCGGGCAACAACGAGTGGGGCGCCGGCTATCCGTCGAAGTCGACAGCGATCCAGCGGGTCGACAACTACGGCGCGGGCTTTCTCCGGGCGAACGCCCGGGCGGTGTTTGCCGAGGGCATCGACAGCACGTCCTATATCCTTCACGGCCTGTTCCGGACGGAGCGATCGATGCGCCAGATCTTCTGGAGCGATCCGGCGAGCGACGGGCGGTACGACTTCTCGTTCGCCTCGTCACGGACGCCCGGCAAGCACGCGCTCATGGATCCGCTCGGAGCCAGCCGCTACTACCGATCGATCGTCGGCGACCTGGACATGACCGCGTTCGAGTGGCGGAACGTCACCGGAGTGGTCCGGGTCTCTCGCTAGAACCTGGTTCGGGCCAGCGCGGCCCGTCGGTCAGGCGAAGACGCTCGTCCGGCGGGGAAATCGCGCCGCCGCGATCTGCCGCGAGCGGTCCTGCCCGGAGCCGGCCTGCTCGGCCGCGACTCGCCGGATGATTCCGAGGATCGTCGCCGGTCGTTGCGGGCGGTCGAGGCAGATCCGGAACGATCGGATCGATGGAACCTCGCTGTGCTGAAGCTGCTTTTCGTCCATGGCCGCATGATCGTCCTGCTTCGCCGGACCACCCATCGACCGGGATGGCCATTCGCCCGCGACGTTGGAGGTACGGCCGCGTCCGACATCTGACGTAGGGCGGTCCGGAGGTCCTTCGTTTGTTGGTCCGCCAGCCGGACCAAGCATCGGTCGGGAGCGCCGTCCTTCGTTTGTTGGTCCGCCAGCCGGACCAAGCATCGGTCGGGAACGCCGTCCTTCGTTTGTTGGTCCGCCAGCCGGACCAAGCATCGGTCGGGAACGCCGTCCTTCGTTTGTTGGTCCGCCAGCCGGACCAAGCATGCCGCCGCGGCGGCGGCCCGCTCGTTGGTCCGCCAGCCGGACCAAGCATCGGTCGCGGCGGCGGCCCGCTCGGCGGGTAGTCAGAGCCGGGTTTAGGGGGGGCCTATCCGGGGTCCCGCGCAATCGGTCGTATCATCCGGCCATGGCCACGACCGACTCCCTTCCCTTCACCGGCGATCCCGAGGCAGATCAACTGCTTGTCGACGAGCCGCTCGCGCTCCTCATCGGCTTCGTCCTGGACCAGCAGGTGCCGCTCCAGAAGGCGTTCTCCGGGCCACTTGAGCTGCGGCGCCGGATCGGCGAGCTCGACGCGCAGAAGATCGCGTCGATGGATCCCGATCGCCTCGACGAGGTCTTCCGCGAACGGCCCGCACTCCATCGGTTCCCCGGCAACATGGCGCGGCGGACGCGGGACCTCGCCGAGTTCCTCGTCGCGCGATACGCCGGTGACGCCGGCCGGGTCTGGACTGAGGCCCGCGACGGGGCCGATCTACACGCCCGGCTCCTGGAGCTGCCCGGCATCGGACCCATGAAGGCCGGCACGCTCGTCGCAATCCTGGGCAAGCGCCTCGGAATTGCGCCCGTCGGCTGGGAGGCATACGCACCGCGCCACATGACCCTCGGTGACGTCGACTCCGCGCAGGCGCTGGCGACGTACCAGGCGGGGAAGCGAGCCTACAAGGCAGAGCAGCGGGCCCAGGGCAAGCGAGTCTGAATGACGTGGACGAGGACATTCGTCGGGCGCTGAGCCACGGCCAGACGATCGACATCACGACGACCGGCCGGCGCAGCGGCCGGCCGAGGCGTATCGAGATCGTATTCCACAACTTCGATGGTCGGATCTACATCAGCGGGTTGCCGTCGCGCCGCAAGCGCGCATGGATCGCGAATCTCGAAGCCGATCCACATCTGACGCTGCACCTGAAGGGCCGGCGAGTCACTGCGGATCTGCCGGCCACCGCCCGCGTCATCAGCGACGAGGCCGAGCGTCAGGCGATCTTGCCGAGGGTCGCCGCGGTCTGGCACCGGCAGGATCTCGACGCGATGATCAGATTCAGCCCGCTCATCGAGGTCAAGGTCGAGGCCGACGCTGCGGCCTGATCTTCGTTCAGCGCGATCCCGCGACGACCTTGCACCGGCGCACCGGCTCGCCAATCGCCCGATACGGGCAATCGGCGAGGTCGATCGCGTAGAGGATCGCGCCGCGGTTCCGCCCGGTCTCGCCCGGGATCGCCTCATCGGGCGCGTATGCCTGGCCGTTCGGCAGTAGCTCGAAGGTGAACGAGAAGATGTGGTGGCGCCCGTATAGCCAGTCGCGTGACGTGCCGGACGAGATGTAGAGATCGCTCGCCTGCTCGGGCTTGTAGCCGTTTGAGGCCGCCATCACCTTGGCCATCGCGACGAACGTTCGATGGTCGGTCGTCGTCATGTCGGCCGGGATGTCGACATACGTGTAGCCGTAGGGCCACATGACGAGGCGACCGCTCGTATGGAAGCTGATGGCGGTCCGGATCTGCTGTCGCCCAGCGATCACCCGGCTGTCGACGAAGTTGCGCAGGGCGCGCGTCTCGGGGGCGGAAAACCGCGACGGACCGCGGTAGCGCGAGCTCGCCGGGTTGCTGCTTGATCCGCCGCAGCAGCCCCAGCGGTAGTCGTAGTTGCGGTTGAGGTCGGTCCCAACGTACGACGAGCCGGGCGTCGGCTGAAGGTTCTTGCGCCAGTTGTGATACGTCCGGCCGCGGATGTCGTACGTCGCTCCGTCCGGATTCATGGCGAAGACGATGTAGATCTCACGGCTGTTGACGAGACCCGTGATCTTGCTATCGGAGCCGTAGCCGGTCGTCAGCCATTTCAGGATCGCGAGCGTCATCTCCAGGCTCATGTGCTCGTCGCCGTGGTGGAGGCCGTCGAACAGTACCTCCGGCTCCGACTCGTCCGAGGCTACGTTGTCGGAGATCTTCACGGCCCACAACTCGCGACCGATCCACGACTTGCCGATCGAGAACCGCTCGACGATGGTGGGGTGGGTCTCGGCGGCCTTCTTGACTTCGGCCGCCATTTCGAGGTACGTGTGGAAGCCGGTGCTGCCGGGCGGGAACTCGTACTCGACGGCGAGCACTGGTGATCGGCCGGCGAGCCCGACGACGAGGAGGGCGGCCGACAGGAGGGCGACGAGACGCTTCCGCACGGAGCCATCGTGCGCTTCTCCGTGCGATCGTCAACCCGCGCATGGTCACCCGCGGCCGGGACGGAGTCTCCGCGGTCGCCCAACGGGGCGTGAAACGCCCCATCCGGCGCTGTCCGGGTATCCTGTTGATTGGACGGTCCCGGTCAGGCCGCGCCGAATCCCAACTGCTCGAGAGACGACACCGCATGCCCGACTATCGCCAGCTGCCGCCCCGACCGCTCGGCCCTCGCCGTGCACGACGGTTCGTGGTACGCGACGGCGACGACCACCGGGTCACCGAGAAGATCGAGAAGTTCCTGTCGGGCCCGCGCAGTCGCCGGCGGACGCACAGCTCGTACCGGATGGAGCCCGCGCAAGCGGCGGATGGCGCGCTCGACACGAGGACGGACTTCGCGGCGGCGATCCGGCGCGAGATGGCCCGGACCGAGCGCTACGGCCGCCCGGCGACGGTGGTGGCAGTCGAGTTTGCCGTCGCCGACGCGGAGCGCCGGCCGGCCGACAATAGGCACGCCGACAAGAGGCACGCCGTGGACGGTCGCGTCGTCGGCCAGGTCGATCGCCTCGCCGGTCCGATCGGCTTCACGCTCCGGCGCGAGGCCCGCGACACGGACCGGATCGCCCGAGTCGCTCCGAATCGGTTTCACGTACTGCTCCCGGAAACCTCGGAGGCTGACGCCCTGCGCTACATCGACCGGGCCCGCAGGGCCTGCGAGGTCTGGTTCAAGGGAGCGGCGCTGCCGGTCCGCCTCCGGATCGAAGCGGCGAGCGCCGGGAGGGATCGGTCGCTCGCCGATGCCCTTGCGGCCGTCGAGGACCGCCTGTCGGCCTGACGGGCCGGAGGACTACGGGGCTCGCCCGGGAGCGGCCGGCTCGTTCGGCGCCACGGATTCGGCGACTTCCGCGGCCTTCGGATCCGGCACGATCCGGCCTCCGCGCACCGTCGAGCCGACGACCATCGCGGCCCCAATCAGGACAACGTTCTTGATGATGTACTGGCCCTCAAGAGTCGGGGCGTAGGGAAACCGGGTGAACGTCTCGGACGGGTAAAGGATGAGCGGCGTCAGCGTCCCGACCATTTGAATGGCGAGGAGGAACAGCGTCGCCCGCAGGTACCGGCCGCTGATCAGCCCGAGCCCGATCACGCATTCCCACGCCGCCAGAAACGGGAGTGATACCGCCGGACTCACGGCACCGAATGTCAGATCCTCGATCGTGCGGGTGGCCAGGTCCTGGGCCGGACTGAGGCCGGGAAAGAACTTCAGCGCGCCGAACCACAGGAAGACGATTCCAAGGCCGATTCGAAGGACCGGCAAGCTCCACGTCGCGAGGGTCGACGTGATCGCGACATCGAGGCGGTCGAACCAGGATCGCGGCGCGGATGTCATCGTCCCAAGGGTAGCGGCCCCGCGCCGTTCGCCCCCACGAACCGCTACGGCGCGGGGATCTCGATCGACAGGAGCCAGCCGAGGAATACCGCGATCAGCCAGAAGATGCCGACCAGGACGAGCACGAGACCGGCGAGAAAGACACGGTGTTCGGTTGTCGACGCGTAGGCGTCCGTCGCGTGCCGCCGAAACAGCTCGAGGTTCTTCCGGTTCGACCGCGACACGATGTCGAACAGGTCGCCGAGGATCGGGATCGCCCCGACGGCTAGGTCGACCAGCGTGTTGAGGACCATCCGGACCAGGACGACCGACGGGATCCGGAAGCGGGCGGCCTCTGCGATGAGCCAGAAGCCGACGCCCGCCGAGATGAGATCGCCGATCCACGGAATGAGCTCGATCACCGGATCCAGCCCGACGCGTTGCTTCGTGCCCGGGATCGCGACCAGGTCGTCGAGAACCCGGCTCACCGCCGCGTAGCGGCGCTCGAACGCGTGGAAACGCTCGCTGCGGCTCGGGCCGACGACGGGCCCCGAAACGCCGCGAAAGTCGGTGTCCTCGCGCGGATACGCCTTCATGTGGCCCCGCTAGATATCCCCGCTGAAGGTGTCGCAGTCGTTCGGCTCGCCCGACTTGTAGCCGGTCGTGAACCACTCCTGGCGCTGCTCGGCAGAGCCGTGCGTCCAGGCCTCCGGATTCACCTGTCCCTGCGTCGACTCCTGGATCCGGTCGTCGCCGACGGCGGCCGCGGCGCTCAGGGCCTGCCCGATCTGCGCGTCGGTCGGCGGCTTGAGGAAGCCAGTCGATGCCGCATGGTGGACCCAGACGCCGGCGAAGCAATCCGCCTGCAGCTCCGTGCGGACCGCATGACTCTCCGCCCCCGTGTCGCCGCCGGGCTTCAAGATGCCCTCGATGTTCTGGATGTGGTGGCCGTATTCGTGGGCCACGACATACGCCTCGGCGAGCGGTCCACCCTCGGCCCCGAATCGGGTCTGGAGCTCATTGAAGAACCCGAGGTCGATGTAGATCGATTCATCGGGCGGGCAGTAGAACGGCCCGACGGCCGAGCTGGCGGCTCCGCAGCCGGTGGTGACTGCGTCCGAATACAGGAACGTCTCGGCCGGCCGATAGGTCTCCCCGGCGTTCTTGGACTCGTCGCTCCAGTAGGCCTGGATGCTGTTCACGAAGCCGACGATCCGGCAGTCGGGGCGAGCGTTCGCATCGACACCCGTCTTGCACTCGGCGAGGATCGACGCGTTGGGCTCGGCGGCGCCTCCCGGGGCCGGTTGAATGAGCCCCGACGGATCGCCGCCGAGCAACAGGTACGCGATCGCGATCACGAGCCCGAGACCGCCGCCGCCGAAGGCGAGGGTTCGCCCGCTGCCGCGGGACCGGCCGCGGACGTCGGTGACCTGGTCCGGATCGAGCCGAGCGTCCGGATTGAATGTCATGTCAGTCTTCCTCCCCGTGGCATTCGGCGACGTGATCGGGATCGTGCCTGTCCATGCGTGCCGCGGAGGCGCGGGTCGCTCCCCCACCGTGTGCCAATCGCGTTGCGGGTGACCCGAAAACCGGCGTTCATGACAGGTTCTGGCAGGTTTCTCCGGTAGCTTGAGGACATCGAATGACGGGTAGGCAGTGAACGGGGAAAGGGGCAGATCATGCTCAGCGAGGAATGGCTCCGGGTGATCCAGGCGGACCGGAAGCGCGAGATCGAGGCGGCGCAGCGGGCCCGGGCGGCCCGTGGCGTGGCTCCCGGGCAGGGCCGCATCCGGACCTGGCTGGGCGACCACTTCACGGGGCGGCCAGCGCCGCTGCGGGGCGGCACTCAGACAGGGCCGGCGGCGACCGATCTCTCGGCGTAACGCTCGACGATGGCGGTTGCGGAGTCGAAGATCGATCGGCGGAGCCAAGCCGGCTCCAGGACCTCGACATCGGCTCCCAGCCGAAGGGCGACGCCGACCGCACTGTCGATCCAGTCGAAGGTCACGGTGAGCCGGACGTCGCCCGGTATGTCGGGATCGGGTTCGGGCGTCGCGCTCGCCATGAGCTTCGAGCCGACTTCACCGGCGAAGGCGGCCAGTCGGTCGGAGGGCAACCGGACGGTGATCTCGACATGGTCGGCGCCGCGCTCGTATGCCGTGGTCGAGCGGTCCCAGTGATCCGCGAGATCGAAGTCGTCAGGCCGCTCGAAGGCCTCGGGGAGCACGGTCATCTCGAGGACCCGCGAGACGCGGTAGGTCCGCACATTCGTCGCGGCACGCGCCACCAGATACCAGATGCCGCCCTTGAGGACGAGTCCGAGCGGCTCGATCTGGCGTTCGACGATTCCGCCTCGATCCCCGCGCCGATACAGCATCCGGACCAGGTGGCTCTGCCAGACGGCGCTCGCGAGCATCTCGAGATGCGGCAGCTCCTCGTATGTCTGGAACCAGCCAGGGGCGTCGAGATGGAATCGCTCGGCGATCCGCCCGGCTCGAACGCGCAACTCGGGTGGGAGGGCAGCCATCACCTTGAGCCGCGCGGCCGCGACCACCGTCCCGAGGCCGAGCTCCGCCGCGGGGCCGGGCAGCCCGGACAGGAAGACGGCCTCCGCTTCGTCCGCGGTCATGCCGGTCAACCGGGTCCGGTAACCGTCGACGAGCCGGACCCCGCCGTGCGGTCCCCGCTCGGCATAGATCGGGACCCCCGCCTCGGCGAGGGCCTCGACATCTCGGTAGATGGTCCGGACCGAGACCTCGAGCTCCTCGGCAAGCTCCGCCGCCGTCATGCGGCTACGGGTCTGGAGGAGGAGCAGAACATTGACCAACCGACTGGCTCGCACCGACCAACGATACGCCGGTTCATGACAGCAAGTGTCAGGTATGCGTGAGAGAGTAATTACAATCGATGAGCATGGAGGATCGGATGACGACGTTCGTCCTGGTTCCGGGAGCATGGATCGGCGGTTGGGCATGGCGGGACGTGGCGCAGCGCCTGCGCCGGGCGGGCCACGATGCCTACCCGGTTACCCTGACCGGGCTCGGAGAGCGCGTTCACCTGGCGAGTCCGCAGGTTGACCTCGAGACCCACATCGCGGATGTCACGAACATCCTCGAGTTCGAAGACCTGGCCGACGTCGTTCTCGTCGGGCACAGCTACGCCGGGATCGTGGTCCAGGGCGTCGCCCATCGCCTCCCGGATCGCATCGCGAAGCTCATATACCTCGACACGGGGCCGCTGCCGGACGGCTGGTCGTCCCTCGACTTCTTGCCACCCGATGAGCGAACTGCCGTTGAGCGAACCGTCGAGGAGGCGGGTGACGGCTGGCGTTGGCCTTTCCCGGGCGTCGATAACCTCGGCGCGCCCTCGGCCGTGGCGGACTTCGACGTCGCGACCCGCGAACTCCTTACTCGGAAGGCCGTTCCCCAGCCGTTCGGAACATATCGTCAACCGATTAGGCTGACCCGCGAGTTCGCGGGCGAATACGAGCGGATCGCGATCATAGCGGGAGGGTTCGGAATGCCGGCGGACCAGCTTCGGGCGATCATCGCGAGCGGCGAAGGACCGTTCGCGGCGATGACGGGCCCGGGCTGGCGGTTTCTCGAGCTTGATACCGGCCACTGGCCGATGCTGACCGCGCCGGACCGGCTCACGACGTTGCTCCTGGATGTCGCTGCAGATGTCTCGCCGGCGCCTGCAGCGGCGCGGGGCTAGGCTGCGGCCATGGTGATGGAACACGATCCGGGCCCGGATGGCGCCGCCTCACGGGTCGAAACGATCGAGACGGTGGCCGCGGAGCCGCTAGCGGTCGGCGGCGGCAGCCGGGTCCTGGTCGGTACGGCCTCGTGGACGGACCCGACGATGACGGCGTCGGGCGTCTTCTATCCGGTCGGGGCGGACAGCGCAGAAGAGCGGCTCCAGTACTACGCGTCGACGTTCCCGGTTGTCGAGGTCGATGCGACCTATTACGCCCTGCCGGCCGAGCGGACGGCCCAGCTGTGGGTCGATCGCACGCCGCCGGACTTCACGTTCGACATCAAGGCCCACGCCCTGATGACGGGGCAGGGGACCGAGACGAAGCGACTGCCGAAGTCGATCCGGGACGAGCTGCCGGACGAGCTGAAGGCGAAGACGCGGATCTATGCGAAGGATCTGCCGGCGGAGCTCAACGACGCGGTCTGGGCGATGTTCCGGGATGGCCTCGCCCCGCTCGCGGATCGAGGCCAGCTCGGCTCGATCCTGCTGCAGTACCCGAAATGGGTCTTCCCCTCGTCCGAGAATCGGGCCCAGATCGAGGATGCCGTCGAGCGGCTCGACGGCTGGACCTGCGCCGTCGAGTTCCGCAACGGCTCATGGCTCAACGAGAAGAACGCCGAGCGAACGACACGCTTCCTCGCTGAGCGGAACATCCCGTTCGTCATGGTCGACGAGCCGCAGGGGTTCAAGAGCTCCGTCCCGCCGGAGATCCTGGTGACCTCGTCGGAGCTGGCCCTCGTCCGCTTCCACGGCCGGAACGCCGAGACGTGGGAGATGAAGGGCATCACCCCGGCCGAGCGCTTCCGCTACCTCTATTCGCGGGACGAGCTCTCGGAGTGGGTCCCCCGGATCCGCGAGGTGGCCAAGGAGGCCAAGGAGGTCCACCTCATGTTCAACAACTGCTACGCGAACTACGGGACCACGAACGCGCGGGAGATCGCGGACCTGCTGGCCGACGAGCTGGGCGACGGCGCGAGCGGCTAGCTCCGGTCCGGGGTCTCGCCGCCGCGGTCGCGGAGGAAGCGCTCGATATCCGCGATGAGGTCGTCGCCGGCCGGCAGACGCTCCTCGTCGACCATCGCCTCGAGCCGCTGGACGTATGTCCGCGTCGTCTCCTCGAGGGCGGCGGCCGCATCGAGGCGCGCGTTCAACTCCTTCGCCTCATCGCTGAGCGCGGCGATCGGGACCTCAGTACCGAGATGCCGCCCGACGGCACGCAGCAACTCCACGGCGGCCGCGGGATACGGCCCCGAGATGTAGTGGGGGACCTGGGCGTAGTAGCCGATGGCCGGGATGCCCGCCTGGCCGATCGCGTGCTCGAGCACCGAGATCGCCGCGGATGGGACGCGCAGGACCCCGGCCGGGCCCGGCTGGACGTCGCCGAGCAGCAACCCGGGCTGGGACGTCGACCCGAGGATGTACGTCGAGCGAGTGTGGGGCACGGCCGCCGGGATCGCTCCGAGGCTGATCCATAGCCCGATACCGAGCTGCTGCGCGACCTCGACGACCGCTGCCGCGAACTCGCGCCACCGGAAGTCGGGCTCTGCGCCCGCCAGGATGAGCACGTCGCGACCGGCGATTCGGGTCCGCCGTACGGTCAGGCTCGGCCACGTCAGTTCGGCGAGGCGGCCGTTGACGATCTCGAGGGTCGGTCGCCGCGATCGGTAGTCGAACAAGAGGTCGCCGTCGAACTCGACGACGATCTCGCCGCCATCTGCCAGCTGCCCCGCAGCCGTCGACGAAGCGCCCCCCGCGTCGATCCAGCTGTCGAAGGCGGCGACGAGGGTCGGCGCCACCAGGTCGTTGGGTGGATCGAGGCGGTAGAGCGTCACCCAGAAAGAATAGGCGCCGGGTCGGAGCCGGTCGATGGCGACCGACTCCCCAGGGTTTGAACCTGAAGGTCAGAGCTCGGTGACGCCGATGACGTGGCCCTCGGGATCGGCCAGGAGACCGAGGACCGCTCCGGGTCCGGGACTGAACTTCGGCATGACCACGGTCCCGCCCAGCTCCGCCGCACGGGCCAGCGCCGTTTCGACGTCGTCCACGGCGACGTAACCCGTGACATGGCCCGCGCCGCCGTCTTGCGAGGCGCCGATCCCGACGACGACCCCCGTCTGGCTGGGGTCCGTCATCCCGTAGCCACCGGGGTTGTCTGTGTTGAGCTTCCACCCGAACAGGTCGGTGTAGAACCGCTGCAGGCCTGCCCCATCCCGGCCCACGATCTCGAAGTGGATGACCTTGTTGTCGCCCATTGGTCGAACTCCTAGCTCCCGGGCTTCCGTTGTCGGATGTCGTTCGGTTCGCCCTCGAACCAACGACGAACGGCTCGCTGCGGAATCGACAGGAGCTCGGTCAGGTCGCCGGAGGCTTGGCGTTGCCCGGCGGCAGATCATCCTCGGTCTTGCCGCCGTTGACGACCAGTTCACGTTCCTCGCCGAGATCGACCTCGACCGCGACCTCGCCCGCGGGTGCCCCGGCGTCGTCGCTGACGTCCTCGACTGCGCCGACGAGCTCGTCCTCAGCGAGTGGCGCGACATTCGTTCCGTCAATCGCCGTGGCCGTCGGCGATCCGTCGGCCCCCGCGACCACCGCGCCTCCGACGATCGTCCCGGCGGCTGCCCCGGCCGCGCTCGCAGCAGCCGTCTGGGCCGCCGCCGTCTTTGCGCCCTGGGCGACAGCCCGGGATCCGAAGTAGAAGCCGGCAACGGCGACAACGAGCGTGCTGACCGTCGTGAGGAGCTGCAGGCCGAAGTCGTGTCCCGCCTGGCTTAGCTCCGGCCGAGCCGTGACGTTGAAGCGCTCGGATCCGGGGCTGGCGGCGGGATCGACGACGGAGATCGAGATGATCTGGACGTTCTCGAGGCGCTCCAGCTGCGCTGCCGAGATCCCGTTGGACTGGATGGGCTCGCCGCCAATGCCGGAATACAGCACCGTCACGCCGATGATCGCGAACATCAGGATGAGGCTCATCGCGATCAGCGCCCGGATCGATCCCTCGGGCATGCCGAGCGCTTCCTTCTTCGACGACAGGCCGGCTGTCCGCAGGATGATTGTCCCGAGGTAGAGCAGCAGCGTCACCGCGACGAAGCCGGCCACGAGCAGGACGACGATCGTGAGGGATGTCGATGTCAGGTATTCGGGCAGGTTGTTGAGGACGTAGAACCCGCCGAGCCCGGCCACCAGCACGATCCCTGCAACAAGGAGCAGCGTCGTGAGTGGCTTGGCCTCGCTCGACCTCAGTTTCGCCACGGTCGGGACCCTCCGCGAGACCGCCTCAGGACGGCGGTCAGCCAGACACTGCACCCCCGTCATCGCGCTCGCGTCTCGGTTGCCCGCAGACGCGCCGCAGACGGCCGGCGTCCAAGATCCGGATCAGCGCCCGGCGAGACGAGGCACCGAACGTGGGAGGGCGAACCATGGCTGGGGCAGGCAGGTACGAGCAGATCGGGGACCGCTTGACGTTCGTACCGCCGTTCGTCAACGAGCGATTCGACGGGCCGCCGTTCTGGGCATGCACGTTCACCGCGCTCCTGAACGGCGCAAATGTGGGTTGGCTCGGCCAGAAGCCGGCGACGCACGCGGAGGTGGCTGCCCTGGCCGGCGCCTCGGGCGATTCGGACACGCGCGGCGGCAGTCGATCGAGCCACATGGTCCGGGCGATGAAGGTTCGCTACAAGACCTCCGTCGCCATCGAACGATGCAACGAACGGGAGGTCCAGCGCCGTCTCGCCAATGGCGGGGCGCTCGTCGCCGGCGTGACCTACGGCGAGCTTCCGGCGCGTCACCGGCGCTGGAGCCCGCGCTTCAAGCTCGGCCACCGGGTCACGCTGATCGGCTGGTCGGCCGGGCGGACGCGCCTGCTCGATCCGCTGGCCGCGATGGGCCCGGAGTACGCCGGCGAGTGGATCGCCTGGTCCGACTTCGCCCACGCATGGTGGCCCGCGGAGCAGCTCTGGTTCATGGAAGGGCAGTACCTCGGGGCGGTCAAGAAGCCGGCCGCCGCAGCCGCCGCAGCGACCGCCGCCGCAACGGTCCGGGTGATCCGCCGGTTCGACCCGCCGCGCCATTTCCGGGTTGCGGCCAACACGACGGTGGTCGCCTTCGCCCCGGCTCAACCGCCGAAGGTCGCTCGGCGAATGCTGTTCCCACACGCCAGCGGCGCGAACTTCGACGCGATCGTTGCCTTCGATCCCGCGGCGACCCTCGAGGACCGGACCCGGACGTTCCTTCAGGTGACGAACGGCGCGTTTGCCGGCCGCTACGTCCCCCTCGCGACGGCCGGCATCTCGGCCGATATCCACGCGGATCAAGCGGCGAGTACCACGCCAACCACGGCGCCGCCGGCGCCACCCGTCGCGACCGTCGGGACCGAGGGCGGGGCGCTGGCCGCGGCAATCCTGGATGGCCGGCGCCTGGAATGGGACCGGATCGCGCAATCGCTGGCCGGGCTGAACTTCCTGCCGCCCCGGCCGTAGCTGAGAGAGCCTGCCCGGCCGGATCTGCAAGGGCGCGGAGTAGGCTACCGGGCGGATGGAGTTCGAGGTATCGGCGGCCGTCGTTGACCGGAGCCCGGCGCGCAGCCGGCGGCGAGTCGGGGCGGTGCTCATCGGGTTCGTGGCGGTCGTTGTCATCGCCTTCGCCAGCATGGGCGTGCCCCGTGGCGGACAGGTCGAGACCGCTCTAGGCGATGCGGGCATCGGCCTCGCCATCGCATCTCCTGTCGAGGCGTCCAACAGGCCTACACTTGCTCGGACCATCCCAGTTGACCTGAACTGCCGGGACGTCGACCGCGGCACGCGCCAGCGGATGGCGAGGGCTGCCATCCGCGCTCTCCCCGACGATGCACCCGAGGTCCTCGCGGCCACGGTCTGGCGGTCATTGCTCTGCGGCGACACGTTCGACTGCCCGCCGGCGTACCTCGATGGGTCGACGCCGCTTGGCAGCGTCACGGTCCGGTTCACCGACGGCAGCCCCCAGGCGGCAGTCAATGTCGTCGACGGCCGCTCGGGTCCGATCAAGCGCGCACCCAGGGCGTGGATCGTTCGCTGGATGCCAGAGACCGGGCTATCGGCTCTCGTCCTCGCCGGCCTCCGTCAAGAGGTCCCGTAGCCGCGCGACGTTCGAGGCCGTGAGCCCGTGTCCGAGCCTACCCGCTACGCTCGGCCGATGCAGGAGCGCCTTCTCGGGTCGACCGGCCTGCCTGTGAGCCCCATCGGCATCGGCCTCGCCGCGGTCGGCCGGCCCGCGTACATCACGCTCGGTCGGGATGAGGACCTCAAGGGCGACCGCTCGGTCGATGCCCTGCGGGCGCGGACGCACGAGCTCCTCGACGCGGCCACTGCGGCGGGGATTCGCTACGTCGACGTGGCGCGCTCGTACGGTCTCGCCGAATCCTTCCTGGGCTCATGGCTGGATCGGCTGCCGCCTGCCGCGCCCATCCCGACGATCGGCTCGAAATGGGGCTACACCTACGTCGGTGACTGGCGCCTGGACGCGGCGGTGCACGAGGTCAAGGACCACTCCCTGGCGGCATTCCGCCGACAGCTCGCCGAGAGCGTGGCGATCCTCGGGGATCGGCTCGCGCTCTACCAGGTGCACTCGGCGACGCTCGAGAGCGGCGCGCTGGAGGACCGCCGACTCCTCGCCGAGCTGGCGGGACTGCCAGAGCGGGGGATCCTGGCAGGAGTGTCGGTCAGCGGTCCTCGGCAGGCCGATGTCGTCAGGAGGGCACTCGAGGTCCGCATTGACGGGCGATCCCCGTTCAGTTCCGTCCAGGCGACCTGGAACCTCCTCGAGCCGTCGGTCGAGCCCGCCCTCGTCGTGGCGCACGACGCCGGCTGGGGCATCATCGTCAAGGAGGCAGTCGCGAACGGCCGGCTCGCCCGTCGGGAGTTGTGTCCACCCGCGCTCGCTGCGATCGCCGACCGTCGCATCGTCCCGCCCGATGCCGTCGCGATCGCGGCCGTCCTTGCCAAGCCCTGGGTCGACGTCGTGCTGTCGGGGGCGGTGACCGTCGAGCAGCTCGAGAGCAACCTCGGGGCGGTCGAGATCGAACTGGACACTGCCGAGCTGGCGGCGCTTGCCGGACTCCAGGAGCCCGCGGACGCGTACTGGGCGGCCAGGAGCAGGCAGGCGTGGGACTGAAGGCTCGTCGCCGGTCGGATTCGAGACGCCGTGGCAGACTCCCCGACATGCTGTGCCAGCCAGCCAGCCGATCGGCCGCCGTCGTAGTCGTCCTGCTCGTAGCAGTCGCCTGCGGGTCGCCCGGGCCGAGTAGCCAGCCTGCACCGAGTCCGACTTCGACTGGCCGGCCTGGCGCGGCTCTCCAGTCAGATTCTCCGGGCCAGCCTGCGAGCACGGCCGCTGAGTTGACGGTTCGTGAGTACGACGTGCCGGCGGGGTCGCACCCGCATGACGTTTCGCCGGCCGCAGACGGCGGGGTCTGGTACACCGGCCAGCGTGTCGGGGTTCTGGGCCATCTCGATCCCGCGACCGGCACCGTCCGCGAGATCCCGCTGGGCGCCGGTTCCTCACCGCACGGGGTGATCACCGGGCCTGACGCCGCCCCATGGATCACCGACAGCGGCCTAGACGCGATCATCCGGGTCGACCCGGCGACCGACCAGATTCGGTCGTTTCCGCTGCCGTCGGATCGGCCGAACGCCAATCTGAACACGGCCGTCTTCGACCCGTCGGGCACGCTCTGGTTCACCGGGCAATCGGGCGTCTACGGGCGCCTGGATCCGGCGACTGGCGAGGTGACCGTGTTCGATGCACCCGAGGGCCGCGGACCATACGGCATCACCGCTGCCCCGAACGGCGATGTCTGGTATGCCTCGCTGGCCGGCAGCCACATTGCCCGTATCGACCCGACGACGGGCGACGCGACCGTCGTCGATCCGCCGACCCCGGACCAGGGAGCGCGCCGCGTCTGGTCCGATTCGCGCGGCCGGATCTGGGTCAGCGAGTGGAACGCCGGGCAGCTCGCCTTGCACGATCCCGCGACTGGCGCATGGCAGGAGTGGCCGCTGCCCGGCGACGGCCCGCAGGCCTATGCGGTCTTCGTCGACGACCAGGACGTCGTCTGGCTGACCGACTTTGGGGCGAACTCGATCGTCCGCTTCGAGCCGGGCAGCGAGTCGTTCACATCGGTCGTCCTCCCTAGCGACAACGCCTCTGTCCGCCAGCTCCACGGCCGGCCCGGCGAGGTCTGGGGCGCGGAGTCCGGGACGGACAAGCTGGTGGTTGTAACCGGCGGTTGAGCCGCGCCGCGGCGCGGCGCACACTTGTCGCAATTGTTCGAACGACCCAGCGAGGAGCGGACCAATGGGCTTCTTCAACCGAAACAGGAACGAGTCGGCCGAACCGACGGACGAGCAGGCGCTCGCCCGCTACCGGTACATGCTGGCGACGGCACCACCCGAGGAGATCGAGCGCGCCCACGAGGAGGCGTTCGCCAGCCTGACCCCTGAACAGCGCCGGCAGGCGCTGCAGGCGCTCGCCCAGCACGTGCCGCCGGGTGAGATTCGCGGCGACGACCCGGCCTCGCTCGCCCGCGCTGCAACGCGGGCGGAGGTGCGCCAGCCGGGGACGATCGAGCGTGCCTGGGGCGGGAACGCCGGGTTCGGTCTCGGCAGCTGGTTCATGACGACCCTCGCCGCGAGCTTCATTGGGACCGCGATCGCCCAGTCGTTCTTCGACAACGATCCCGGGCCCGGGCCGGAAGGCAGCGAGACCGGCGACTCCGGGACCGACGCCGTCGAGGGCGATGCGTCCGACACGGCCGATGCCGGATTCGACGACGGCGGGGACTTTGGCGGGGGCGGGGACTTCGGCGGGGGCGGAGACTTCGGCGGCGGCGACTTCGGCGGATTCTGAGCCCGAATCCATGCTGGGAGGGCGGCGAATGTTCGTTTCGTGGGCGATCCGGGACCGGGGCCTATTGACACTGGCGGCTATCGTTCCAAGGGAATGAAAACGTCAAGCGTTATCGTTAATCTCGCCCTAGCAAGGCCGCCGCGGCGGCACGCTCGGGCCAGTCGGAGGCCCGCCGGATGAGCGGCACAGCCGTGTCGGCCGACGCCCCAGGCGTCGCTCGTCTGTCGACGGGTGGCCAATTCCAGGCCGTCTTCGGTCGCGAGCTCGTCGGTGAGTTGAAGCTTTTCGCCCATCGGCCGTATCTGGTGGTCACGATGGCGGATCTCTGGCCAGGATTCGAGCACGAGTTCGGCCCGGACATGGCGGGCGTCCACTTTGCGGATACCCTCGAACTCGACGAGCTCGAGGCGGAGGAAAAGCGGCAACCGCGCTTCGCCAGCGTCATCGGACTTGGCGGTGGCCGGGCGATGGATGTCGCGAAGTTCTTCGCCTGGAGCCGAGGCACGCCTCTCTTCCAGGTTCCGACCGCGATGACGACGAATGCCCCATTCGCCCATCGGGCGGCTCTCCGCCAGGGCGGCACCTTCGTGGCTCTGGGCTGGGCAGTCCCGGAGGCCGTCTATATCGATTACGAGGTCATCCGTGCGGCACCTCCGTTGCTCAACAGGAGCGGCCTGGGCGACGTCCTCTGCTACCACACCGCCCATTTCGACTGGAAGCTCGCCCGGGATGCGGGCAGGGAGGAGCGCCGATGGCCGTATGACCAACGCCTGGTGGACGAGGCGCGCGGGCAGCTCGAGGAAGTCCTTGCCAATCTGGATGAGATCCGCGAGGTCTCGGACCGCGGCATTCGGACGCTGATGCTCGCGCACCGCTGGGGTGGCGCCGCCTTCCACGACGCGGGCTGGAATACACGCCATATGGACGGCGTTGACCACTGCTACCTCTACGGGCTGGAAGCCCTGACCGGTCGTCACTTCATCCATGGCCAGGCCGTGGGCCTGGGAACCTACTTCGGCGCCGTCCTCCAGGACAACGACCCGGAGTTGGTGCTGTCGTCCCTGAGGCGGGCCGAGTTGGACATCCGCCCCGAGGCCATGGGAATCAGCTGGGACGATGCGGCAACGGCGATGCGAGGGCTGGCTGATTACGTCGCCAAAGCCGGCCTGGAGTACACGATCGCCGACGCTCGCCCCGTTTCCGAGGACGTCGTGGAACACATTCGGGACCGGGTCTATGCCACCTTTGGAGCGTGGCAGCAGTAACGCCTTCGGGCACGAGGAGGAGGTTGGTCTGATGCAGTCCGGCAAGCGGATCACGGGATTCATGCGACTCGGGGCGGTCGCCTTCTCGGTGGCCCTCATCGCCGCAGCGTGCGGCACAGCGGCCTCACAGGCACCCGCCGCGAGCGGAGGCGCCACTGCCTCGCCGGCACCCGCGGCTAGCGGGACCGCCGCCGCCGGGACGAAGCACGTAGCCATCGTGAACAAGGACATGACCGACGACGAGATCAAGGCAGCCATCGCGGCCGAGGGTTCCGTCGTCGTCGGGAACTGGACGTACACAGCGAACGACGAGCTCGTCAATCAGTTTCAGAAGTACGTGAAGGACACGTACGGCGCTGACGTGAAGCTCACCTATGAAGGGACACAACAGCCGAGCACGTATCTCACGAAACTGGCCGCCGCCAGCACCGGCGGCAACCCCGCCCCGTACGACGTGATCGCCGTCGAGGAGAACTACTGGGCCGACGCCATGGACCAGGGCCTCGTCGACAACGTCTTCCCGTCGGACCTCATTCCGAACGCGAGCATGGTCCTCGACATCTTCAAGCACGACCCGACAACGATCGCGTTTCAGTCGACCGCGTTCCCTGGCGTCGTGTACAGCAAGTCCCGCGCGGGCTGGTTGAAGACGCTCCAGGATCTGGCCGATCCGCGGCTGAAGGGCAAGGTGGTCCTGCCGCCTCCTGGCGACATCACGAACGGCGGCCTGTTCCTCGGTCTCGCATCCGAGCTCGGCAAGGACTACAAGGATGCGGCCCAGATGAAGGAGGTCGTCGACTGGGTGATGGCGAACATCTACCCGAACGTCCTCAAGTACACGCCGGACTCCGCCGAGATGCAGCAGCTGCTTCGGAGCGGAGCCGTTGATGCGGTCAGCTTCTGGAACAGCCTCGCCCGGCTCGAGTACTTCGGCGGCAACACGGACGCGGCGCTGCTGGTTCCATCTGCCGTCTTCCCCGTGAACGGGTATCTGTGGGTGCCGAAGGGCGCTGCGCATCCGGTCCTCGCCCAGGTGTTCATCAACTGGCGCCTCAGCAAGGAAGTCCAGTTCCCGAATGCTTGGCCGATCGACCACGGTCCGTGGAGCGAGCTCAGCGAGGGCTTCTTGGGCCCCGATTACGTCGACCAGGTCCCGGACTGGTTCACGGCCGACTACTTCAGCTACTTCCCCAATCTCGACCAGATCCAGTCGTTCCAGTCCGTCGACTGGGCCGCCTACAACAAAGCCCAGAAGGAGTGGCAGGACTACTACGCCTCGAAGCTCGGGCAGTAGACCTACCGCGGCCCGCGTCCCCGCCCGCAACGAGCGCGGCGGGGACGCCCCGCGTTGGTGCACCATGAGCCGACGATGGCCGAGCCCCTGAGTCTGCCACTGCTGTCGAGCGCGGCCGAGGTCCGCCGACGCGAGCGGAATCGCCGGCTGATCGGCCTCGCGCTCGTCGCTCCGGCGATGCTCCTCGTCGTCGCGTTCCTCTACTACCCGGTGACGTTCATCGTTCAGATGAGCTTCACGCTCGGGTCGTCGTACCTCTCGCCGCAGGGCCCCGAGTATTCGACCGCGAACTACGACGCTATGTTTTCCCGTTACCTCCCGAACGTCCTGGTGACGCTCCAGCTCGCGGGGCTCTCGACGATCGTCAACCTCTTCTTCGGCTTCCCGTTCGCCTACATCCTGGTCCGGAAGGTCCGCTATCGCGACCTGGTCCGAGCCTTCATGGTCTTCCCGATGTTCGGTGCGCTCTACATCGCGTTCGGGATGCGCTTCATCCTGTTGCCGGGTGGACCCGCGACGCCGTTGTTCCAGGCGCTGGGCATCCCGAGCACCGCGGTCCTCTACAGCCTGCCGTCGGTCGTATTCGCCATGTCGGTCTTCACCTTCCCCTTCATGGTGATGAACATCGGCGCGGCCCTGAGCAACGTCGACCCGACGCTCGAGGAGGCGGCGGCATGCCTTGGGGCGCGGCCGTGGCAGACGTTCCGGCGGATCCTTCTCCCGCTCACCCGTAGTGGCGTCATCGCCGGGATCCTGATGGTGTTCGGTTGGAACATCGGCACGTTCGCCGAGCCGATCCTTCTCGGCTCGATGAACGAGCAGCGGGCGCTGGCCTGGACGCTCTACCAGCGGGGCGTCGTCCAGACCGACTACGGCTTATCGAGCGCGATGAGCGTGGTTCTGCTGGTGATCGCCTTCGCCGTCAGCTACTTCTCGCTGCGCTACTCACGCGGAGCGCTCGTCCAATGACGGCAGGCGAGATGTCCGCGCCACCGGCTCCGGCGGCTCGCGCCCCAGGCGCGCAGGAGCGCGCGCGCCGAGTGACCAGTCGCCGGCTGGTCGACCTGCTGGGCCACGCCTATATCTGGTTCGTGCTGATCGTCTTCGTCCTGCCGTTCCTGACGCTGCTCGCCTACTCCTTCACCGGGCCCGGCGGGACATACGCCATCCAGAACTTCCAGTACGTCCTCGGCAGCTTTGGCGAAAACCTGTGGTGGAGCTTCCGGGTCGCCGGCCTGACGCTCGTCATCAACCTGCTCGTCGCTTTGCCGGCCGCCTACGCGATCGTGCGCTACCCATTCCCCGGCAAGCGACTGCTCTTCTCGGCGCTGACGCTGCCGCTGTACGTGCCGGGCGCGGTCATCGGCATCTCCCTCGTTCTCGTCTACAACTTCACGTATCACCTGACCACGTCGGTATGGGGCCTCGTCCTGGCGATGGCAGTCGGAACGTTCCCGCTGATGCTCACCCCCATCGTGGTCGCCCTCAAGGACCTGCCGATCGTGTTCGAGGAGGCGGCGGCCTGTCTCGGGGCGACGCGCTGGCAGACCTTCTGGCGGATCGTGTTCCCGCTCATCGGGCCCGGGGTTAGCGCGGGACTCATGCTCTCGTTCATCATCGTCTTCAACGAGTACCTCGTGACGCTGTTCGTCCACCCACCGGAGATCACGACGGCGCCACTTCGCGTGTTCAACCTCGTTCGGACCGCCGGGCTGGCGCCGACCACCGCCGCACTGGCGGTCACGATGCAGCTCATCTCCTTCGGCGCGGTCCTGCTGTTCTTCCGCGTCTTCGGGACGCGTTACCTCAAGGGGACGTACCTGATCTGATGTCGACCGTCCGCCTCTCCCAGCTTTCGAAGCACTACGGCCAGACCGTGGCAGTTCACGAACTCGACCTCGAGGTCGCTGACGGCGAGCTCCTGACGCTGCTCGGTCCTTCGGGCTGCGGCAAGACGACGACACTGCGGATGATCGCCGGCCTCGTCGAGCCGAGCGGCGGACGGATCGAATTCGATGACCAGGATGTCACCTGGCTACCACCCCGGGCGCGCAATATCGGGTTCGTCTTCCAGTCGCCAGCACTCTTCCCGCACCTGTCGGTAGCGCGGAACATCGCCTTCGGCTTGTCGGTGAAGGGTGCGAAGCAGGCCGCCATCGATGCCCGCGTCGAGGAGATGCTCGCGCTCGTCGGCCTGACCGGCTACGGCGCCCGGATGCCGTCGCAGCTGTCTGGGGGCCAACAGCAGCGCGTGGCGCTCGCGCGAGTGCTCGCCACGGACCCGCGGGTCCTGCTCTTCGACGAGCCTCTCTCGGCGCTCGACAGGAACCTCCGCGACACCCTCAAGTACTCGATCCTCGAGCTCCAGCGGCGGACCGGGAAGACGGCGATCTACGTCACCCACGACCAGTCGGAGGCCTTCGCGATCTCGGACCGGATCGTCGTCATGAACGCCGGCCGCGCGGAGCAGATCGGCACGCAAACCGACATCTACCTCCAGCCGAGGACGCCTTTTGTCGCCGAGTTCATCGGATCGAACAACGGCCTCCCGGGAACGGTGAGCGGCGTCGAAGGCTCCGGCGAGGACGCCCGGACGATCGTGTCGAGCGGCGGGATGCTTCTGCGGAGCCGGAGTCGCGTTCCGGCCGCGATCGGCGACAAGGTCGTCGCCTACCTCCGACCGGAGGACGTCGTGGTCCTCCAGGACGGCGAGGGTTCGGCGTTCGAGAACGTCATCGAGGGAACAATCGAACGGGTGATCTTCGAAGGACCGACGGCCCAGCTCCGGGTCGACATCGGGGGACGCGAGCTCCGGGCCGACATCAGCGGCGGTCGGCGGCTGTTGTTCGCCAAGGGCCAGGGCCGCGTCCGGCTGGGCTTCAACGAGTTGACGCTGATCGCCGCTCCGTCGGACAGTCCGGCCGGCGTCGATGGCGACGGGGAGCAAGAGGCTGCTCCGACCGCCTAGTCGAGCAGCCCGAGCCGGACGAGGTCATTTCGCAGCGTCGCCGCATCCTCGAACCGAAGCGCCACGAGGCCGTGCGCCGCCGCGGCCCGGACGTTTGCCTCCGAGTCGTCGATGAACACCGTCGCGGCCGGGTCGAGGCCGTAGCGGTCGAGCAGATGGCGGAAGATCCGCGGGTCCGGCTTCGCGAGCTTCACCTCGCCGGAAATGACGATGCCGTCGAACGACTCGAGGAACGGGTAGCGCGGGCGCGCCACAGGGAACGTCTCGGCCGACCAGTTGCTCAGCGCGTACAGCCGGACGCCGGTTCGGCGCAGCTCTTCGAGGATCTCGACGGTCGGGGCGATCGCGTCGCCCAGCGTCTCCTGCCAACGGTGCCAGTAGGCGGCGATCAGGTCGCGCTGCTCGGGGTGTTCGCGACCGAGGACCTCGACGGCCTCCGCCCAGGTTCGTCCGGAATCCTGCTGGCCGTTCCACTCGGGCGAGACGACGTTGGCGAGGAACGATTCCATTGCCGCCTCGTCATCGAACAGCTTCCGATAGAGGTAGCGCGGGTTCCAATCGATGAGGACGCCGCCGAGGTCGAACACGACCGCGGTCGCCGGCGCCGGATGGAGGGCAGGCGGATCAGGCTGGGCGGCCGGCATGACCCCGAGAGTACGCGACAGTGCCCGACTAAGCGGGGCCGGCGCTCTTCGGGGGCTTGAGATGGGGCGTGATCCGAGCGGTGAGCGCCGGCTTGGGGAGCGCGCCAACGATCCGATCCACGACCTGTCCGTCACGCATGACGATCATCGTCGGAATGCTCATCGCGTCGTACCGGACGGCGAGGCCCTGGTTCTCGTCGACGTTGACCTTCACGACCTTGAGCCGGCCGGCGTACTCGCGGGCTAGCTCCTCGAGGATCGGGCCGACGATGCGGCAGGGTCCGCACCACGGCGCCCAGAGGTCGACGACGACGGTCGGAGCAGCGCGAGTCTCGACCTCGAACGTCGATGCATCGGCGTTGACGAGCCAGGGCAAGGGCTTGCTGCATTTACCGCAGTGCGGCGCGCCGCGATCGCTCGGCGTGATGCTGTTCTTCGTGCCGCAGTTGGCGCACGTCAGGACCGAGACCGGCTTGGCTGCCGTCGGACGGCCAGTCGAGGCGCCTTCCTGCTCTGGAGTCGTCATTGGCGGCGAGACCTCGAACGGATCGGTGCGAGCGTAACCCGCCCGGGCCGGTCCGTCAGTAACGCCGATCGCGGCATTGCCGCAACCCTCCCGTTCAACCCGCCCAGCAGAACTCCGCGTCGATCGCGGGCCCACGCCGTCGCGAGGGCGCCGGCGGGCCGAAGGGCGATCGGAACGTGAACGCCTCGGCGGTCGGGCCGTGGAGCCGGAGGAGCCCGATCCGCCACTCGGCCACTTCGACCGTCGGCAGGCGGCCGGCGGGCAGCCACCACAGCGCCAGGTAGGCCTCGGCCATCTTCTCGAACCACGCCCTCCGCCGGCGCAGCACATCCACGTGGTTGGACCGATAGACGAAGTCACGCAGCTCGTCGAGCGACCGCCAGACCGACATGTTGATGATGATCCCCGTGTCACCGAAGGCCTTCACGTCGGTCGCGTTGCCGCCCTCACCCTGAAGCCGCCACACGAAGCCCGGGCTCCCGTCGGCGAGGGCGTTGATCGGATCCAGGAGGGCGACGAAGTCGGCGATCTCCGGCGACGTGAGCGGTGCCTGCAGGATCCCGATGTTCACCTGGGCGAGGTGGAACTCCGGTCGAACGTTCGGCATGCTGGGCCCTCCTTGTCGGGCCAAGCCTAGCGGCTCAGGTCTCGCCGGGCGAGACGAAGAGGCAACGATCGGCTGGTAGGTTTTCGGGAGCCGGCGCCCGCTGGCCGGTGAACGAGGAGGGTGCCATGCCCTGGCCGCCGCGCACGCAGATCGGGTGGGGATTCCTTGGCGCGCTCGCTGCCGGCGCGTTCTCGATCTGGATGTTCTTCTTTCCCGACGCCGTCCCCGGGTACTTCGCGTGGGACGTCCAGCCGCGATACGCGCAGGCCTTCATCGGCGCCGGCTATCTCTTCCGGACGGTGTTCTTCCTCTACGCGATGCGACAGGCGAACTGGCTGCGGCTGCGCTGGATCGTCTGGGGCAATCTCGTCTTCACCGGGACGTTGTTGCTCGCGACGTACTGGCACATCGACGAGTTCACGTGGAACCCGTTCCAGACGCCCGTGGCCCACCTCTGGATCGTCCTGTACATCTTCGAGCCGGTGGTCATGCTCTACCTGATCCCACGCGGCATCATGCGAGCCGAGCCGCCGCCGACGGGCGGACCGCTTCTGGGGCCCTTCCGCGGCTTCCTCGTCTTCGTCACCGGCCTTGCGCTGATGTTCGGGCTGCTGCTCGTCGTCAACCCGGAGTTCGCCGCCAATCGCTGGCCCTGGGAGCTCAACCCGCTCGACGCCCGGATCGTCGCTGCGTGGTTCCTCGGATGGGCGTTCTGGTGCGGGACGATGGCCTACGCACGCGATTGGGACGAGATCCGGGCGCCGGCTGCCCTCTTCATCCTCAATCTCATCGCCCTCGTCGCGACGCTTATCGTCTTCCGTGCCGACTTCCTCGAGCGAGGGACGCTGACGTCGTACGGCGGCGGCATCGTGACGGTTGCGGGCCTGATGATCGCCTTCTTCGTGCTCCAGGAGCGTCGTCGGCCGGCCGAGATCTGAGCCGTGCCTACGTCCCACCGCGGGCGGCTGAGTCGCCCGCGGGCGCTACGACCTCGTCCCACCAGGCACCCACGGCCGACGCGATGTCGTCCGGCGCGTCCTCGTCGATGAACTGGCCGACCCGCGCCAGTCCGACCGTCCGCGCTCCCGGCAGCAACTCCTGCCATCGCCGTAGCTCCACGTCGGAGAAGCCGGGATCGGAGTCCGGCCAGAGGATCAGCGCCGGCTTCCCGGACAGCGGCAGGCCGGCCTCGACCTCGGCGAGGTACGACCGACCGGCGACGATCTCCCGCGGGGAGACTCGCATGACTCCGCGCCGGCCGGGCGGGAACGGACCCTCGTACGCGGCACCCTCCGCGTCGGTCAGCTTCGCCCGCTTGAGGTTCAGCGGGAGGTAGAGCCGAAGCATGAGGTTGAGCCGGTCGACGAGGAGCGGGCTCAGGGGACCGCCCATCAGCGCCGAAAACAGCCGAACCTTGAGGCGGTTGTCCGGCCAGGCCCAGGTGCTGCCGAGGATCAACCCGCGGATGAGCTCCGGGTGCCGGGGCGGCGAACCCAAAGCCGATCGGGCCGCCCCACGCGGACCCGAACACCGTGAGCCCATCGACCGCCAACCGGCCCACGAGTGCCTCGACGATCCGCGACTGCGAACTCGGCCGGTGGTCGAAGCCTTCGGCCGCCCGGGACAGGCCGAACCCGGGGTAGTCCGGGGCGATGCAGCGGAAACGGTCGCGCAGGCCCAGGATCACGTCGCGCCACCCGAACGCCCAGCTCGGCTTGCCGTTGAGGAACAGGATCGGCGGCCCGTCGCCCTCGTCGACGTAGTGGACGAGATGCCCTTCGCTCTCGGCCCAGCGATCCTCGAAGGGATAGAGATCGCCAGGAACCCAGGCTGGGCGGACCCGATCCCCGACAGCGGCTGTCACGTGGACCGCACTACGGGCGGTTCACGTCCGGGGCATGTCCGGGTGCCACGCCTCGAAGTGGTTGGCATGGTCGTCGCTGTACGCACCCTCGCGGTAGAAACGATCGTAGAAGGCGGTGTCGATGTGGTGGGCCTGGAAGACCATCAGCGTCCGGATCGGGCCAACCGTCGCCGGGAACTGGCCGTAGTGCTTCATGACGTAGTTGCAATAGGCGATCACGGCCTCGATGTTCGCCTCCGTGTACTCGGGGATCGCACTCTGGATGAGCGCCGGGTCGCGGTACGGGCTGGGCCCGGTCGTGTCGCGGAAGAAGCCGGTGCCAGGCGCGAACTTGTCGGCCACGAAGGCGCGGACGGCCGCCTCCATCGACGGGTACCAGGGCGTCGTGTAGGGCTTCACGAGAACCCTCCCGTCGTGTTCCAGCCCGACGGCCTGGGGGATCGCCACGTTCTTGTCGAGGAGTCGCATCAGGAGCGTCCCAAAGAACCCCTTGTGGAGGATCTCGGCGAACGTCCGGTCGCGCATCTTGAAGCCGAGCGCCTGCGGCCAGCCGAATCGGTGCGCGCCGTAGTGCGGGAAGCCTCCCAGCCCGAGCGTCTCCGTGGCCAGGGCGATGTTCTGGATCATCAGGCCCTGCTCGAAACCGCAGATCTCCAGGAGGTAGGTCTCGATCTCGCGGATGGTCCCAACTCGCCCGTCGTGCACGTCGTCATGGAGGTGGCCGCCCTTGGACTTGCCAAACCTGGCGATGCCCGCCGCCCGCGTCAGCCAATCGCCGTCATCGTGGAAGAAGTAGGCGAACTCCTCGCCGAGCGCGGCAAAGAGGATCGTCAGATACAGCGCCGTAACGTCCGTCATTGGAATGAAGAACGTCGACCCGGGCAGGTTTGACGACCACTTGTTGAACGGCGGCGTGTAGGGCACCGCGCGCGGAATCTCCGTCCGGCGATCGGCGACGCGGACTCGGGTCCGCTCGTACATCTCGGTGAAACGGCGCTGGCGCCCCAGCGCGACGAGGGCATCGAATTCCTCGTCGGGCAGATCCTGCGGGCGGGGGATGATGAACGTGCCGTCGTCGTTGTTGATGAACAGCGTCACGGTCGCGACCGCGTCGGCACTCGACGACGTGCGGCCGACCATCGACATCATGATCTGGCCGCCACCGGTTTCCGGCCCCGCGTCCGGCCGATACGGCAGCTCCCCGTTCACCCGGCCCGTGACGCCGGAGCCGGCGAAGGCGAGGATCGCCTCCTCGTCGAGGCTGAGTGGAACGGGTGGCGACTGGCTCTCGAACGAGAACGCGCCGCCCTGCAGGTTGTTGCCGAGGGCGAATCGCCTCGACCGCCGGCGGGTCAGTGCATCGATCAGCGGGAAGCTGGCCGCCACGCCCGGCCCTGAGGACCGCGTTGCGGTGGCGGCTCGCTCGTCGGTCGTGCCCATGTCACGCTCCAATCGACCGCCGACCGTCGCGCTCGGGCTGCCTGCCAGGTCGGACCCGGTCGGTCGGATCGTAGCCCTCTGCCGTCAGCCCGCTGTCTGGCCGATGCGCCTCAGGCGAGCTCGACGCCGGCGGCGCGGGCGTCGTCGGCGAAGGATGCCAGGGCGTCGTCTGAGGTCGCCGAGGCGCGGATCAGGGTGATCACCCGATCGACGCCGACATCCCGATAGCCGGCGAGCTGATCCACCCGGGCTTGTCCCGACGGGGCAACGTTCCCCTGCCAGAGGTGGACGGACAGGCGGAGCGACGCCGGATCACGGCCGATCTCCTCGCACCGGCTCCGGATGACCGGCAGTGCGTCGGCCACCTCACCTGGCGTGAGCCCATCGACGTTCAATTCGTCGGCATGCCGGGCGGCGAGACGCCAGGTGACGTTCGGGCCGTTGCCGCCGACCATGATCGGCACGCGCGGCTTCTGGATCGGCTTCGGGACGTTGATCGCGTCGTGGACGCTGGCGTAGCGACCCTCGAACGTCGCGTGCTGGTGCTTGTCGCCGTCGAGCATCCGGGTGATGACCTCGAGGTGATCGCCGAGTGCAGCCAGGCGTTCCTTCGTCTCGGGGAAGCCATAGCCGTAGGCCAGCCACTCGTCGCGCTTCCAGCCGGCCCCGATCCCGAGCTCCATCCGCCCGGCGCTGATCGAATCCATCGTCGAGATCATCTTGGCCGTGAGGGCCGGGTTCCGGAACGCCGTGCAGATGACGACGTGCCCTAGTCGAACGCGCGTCGTCAGCGCCGCGAGCGCCGATAGCGAGGTGAACGACTCGAACGTGATCTTGTCGGTCGGGCGGGGGACCGTGTGGAAGTGGTCGAAGTGCCAGATCGAATCGAATCCAAGGCCATCGGCCTGCTTGGCGACCTCGGTCGTCCGGCGCCACGCATCGAGCGGGTCCCAGCCGTCGTACTCGCCGGTCCAGCCCTGGGGAACGATGACCCCGATCTTCATTGGCAGCCTCCCGCGAACCTCATCCCCAGGTCAGGCCTCGAGCGTAAGGATGGTCTCGCCGCCGAAGGCGAGCGCATCCGCGACCTGATACTCGTCGGCTTGCTTGTTCCAGGCGGCGAAGCCCGGATGCGAATCGTGCTCATGGTGGCCCTCGCCGGTCGCGAAAACGGCCACGATGAGGTACTGCGTGGCGCCTTCTACGCCGCGCGAAGAGATGTCTAGTCGCGAGAGCGATGCCCGCAGCAACGCGCCGCGCGCCCGGAGGTCCTCCCAGACCGGCAGCTCCTTCTCGCGAAATCCCTTCTCGAACTCGTCGACCCGGTCCGTGCCGACGCTCAGGACGACCGTGATTGTCTCCATCTCGACCCTCCGCGCGATCTCAGGGCCGCAATCGTATCGGGCCCGGCCGGGCGAGAATCAAAACGCCGGGCGCCTTCGGTTTGAAGGCACCCGGCGGTGGATTCCGGGGATTACTCCGAGACGTATTCCCGGAGCTTGCGGCTGCGGGACGGATGGCGGAGCTTGCGCAGGGCGTGCGACTCGATCTGTCGGATCCGCTCACGGGTCAGGCCAAACTCGTTGCCGACCTCTTCGAGCGTCCGAGGCCGCCCGTCGTCGAGGCCGAATCGCAGCCGGAGGACGTGCTCCTCGCGGCCGTCGAGGCTGTCGAGCGCTCGCGCCAGCTGCTCCTTGAGCAGCTGATCAGCGACCGCGTCGAGCGGCGAGACCGCGTTCGGGTCCTCGATGAGGCTCCCAAGCTCCGTGTCGCCCTCCTCACCGATCGGCGTTTCGAGCGAGATCGGCAGCCGGCCGTAGCGCCGGACCTCCTCGACGCGATCCGCGGTGATCGCCCAACGCGGGTCCTCGGACAGCGTCGTCGCGATCTCCTCGCTCGTCGGCTCGCGGCCGAGCTGAACGGTGAGCTCGCGCGTCGTCCGGGTCACGCGCTGCATCGTTTCGACCATGTGGACGGGAATGCGGATCGTCCGTGACTGGTCCGCGAGACCGCGCTGGATGGCTTGACGGATCCACCACGTCGCGTAGGTCGAGAACTTGAAGCCGCGCTGCCATTCGAACTTGTCGACGGCTCGAAGCAGCCCCGCGTTGCCCTCCTGGATGAGATCCAGGAAGCCAAGTCCGCGGTTCATGTACTTCTTGGCGTTGGCAACGACCAGCCGCAGGTTGGCCGATGTCAGGTGATCGCGGTCCTTCTTGCCGATCTCGACGAGGACGCCCTCTGGCTCTCCCTCGTCGGACGGCTGATAGCCGAGCTCGACGAGCAGGTCGGCATCGTTGCCGACCTCGACCCACCGACGGATCGCCGGGATCGCGACCTCATCGCGGGCCCACGTGAGCATCGCCACGAGCGTCCGCTCGTCGCGGAAGGCCTGTCGTGAGCCGACCTGGTGGACCCAGTCGAGGAGCGTCAGGAACGCCTCGGCGTCCAGCCGCTCGTTGTAGACCGCGCGAAGGTTTCGGGCCCGCTCGAGGAGCTCCGACGCCGGGCCGCCCTGGGCCTCGGCGGCGGCCCCGGTGAACCCGAAGCGCGGCGCGGTGACGAGCAGGTCGCCCGCCGAGTCGTCGGCGATGGCGCTGCGCACGATCCGGTGAGCCTCTGCGCCAAATGGCAGGGCGTGCACGGGATTGCTGGCGCGCGTCTTCGCCTCCGTCTCGTGGAGCGTCCACTCGTGGAGATCGAGGACGGCCGTCCACGGCTCGGTCCGGATCCGGAGCCCGAGCTCGATCCCCTTGGCGAGGACGACCTCTTCCTCTGCGCTGAGCAGAGGGACCCGCGCGATCTCGCGCAGGTAGAGCCGCGTTGAGTCCTCGATGTCGAGGCCGTCGCCGGAATCCGCTTCGGCCTTCGGGGCCGGGACGTCCGTCGCGGGCTCGACGGCCGCCTCGAGCTCGATCTGCTCGAGCTCCTCGGCCGCAACGACGGGCGTGGCTGGGGTGATTTCCTTGGTTTCTGGATTTTCGCTGAACAGGATCAAGGTGACTCCGCGCTCGCATCGGACGCGGCATGGCGATCCGCGTCGACGCAATGATTTGAACTCAAACTGACGGCCGATTCGCCCCTCCGCCAGAGGCGGCCCGGTCTGCATGCCGGCTCCGCCAAGTGCCGGACACACGTCGTGGCGTGTCAAGTCTTGACACGCCAGCCAGATCGATATTGTAGCCGATTCGCCCCTGTTTGACAAGAGGGATGTCAATACCCCCGGACAGTATGCCGCGGTGACGTGCCCCTTGACTTCCGGGCACTCCAGACCTACGCTGCGCGTACTACGTTGTACGGAGCACTCATCGATGACGCCTGACCGCCGCCGCGGCGCCGACCCTAGCCTCCTGCTGCTGATCAGCCTCGCAGCCGGGCCGAAGCACGGCCATGCGATTCTCCTCGATGTCGAGGGCTTCAGCGGCCAGCGCCTCGGTCCGGGCACGCTGTACGGGGCAATCGAGCGCCTCGAGCAGGACGGCCTCGTCGAGGCTCTGCCGGCGGACGATCGCCGGATACCGTACCGCCTGACCAGGGCAGGGTCGGCTTACCTGACCGGACGTCTCGAAGGCCTCCAGCACCTGGCCGGCGTCGGCCGATCGCGATTGTCGGCATGAAGGCGCTGATGCGGCTCGCGCTGCGGCTCTACCCGGACGCATGGCGTCGACGGTACGGCCCCGAGGTCAGGCAGCTGATCGATGACGGTCGCGCCAGTCCGGCCGATTTCGCGGACCTCATTTCCCACGCGCCTCTTACGGCCACCTTCCGAGGAGAAGCTTCGACCATGAATCGACACCTCGTGGCCCATCCGGGCCGTCTCGCGCTCGTCGCGCTTGCGATCACCCTGCCGACCGCGTTCTTCGTCAGCATCGCCGTTCTCAAGTACGTCCTCGGCGCGCCAGGGCCATTCGACGCCATCGAGCCGACCGTGACCCCGTTCATCACCCACCCGATCGGGGAGACCGTCGTGGTTCTCGCGCCGTATGTCGCGCTTGCCCTTGCGATTCTGCCGTTCGCGCGATTGCGCCTCGGCTGGCGGGAGGGTCGCGTCGCCGCATCGGCGGAGGTCGCCGTACCGCTGACGAATCTGCTCGTCGGCGCACTGAGCGCGACCCTGATCGTCGTCATGGGCATCTACTGGATGGCCGAGAACCTCTAACACTGACGTGAGCGGCGCACTCAGCGCCGCAGGGCGTCCATCACCGGCTTGAACGCCCCGATTGCCTCGAGCGTGTTCGGGCGGAGCTGGACCTGGAGCTCGTCGATGCCGAGGCGCTCGTAGGCCCGCAGGCGGTCGGCAATCTCCTCTGGCGGGCCAACCAACTCGCGCTCGTCGGGCGGTACGTCCGGGTTGGCGGGGAGCGTCCGGACGAGCACTTCCGCCGAGCGCGTCAACGTCGCCGGATCCCGACCAACCGCCTGACACGCCTCCGCGACGCGGCCCAGCAGCTCCTCCAATTCGCCGATCGGGCGAAGGCTGCCATTCCAGTGGTCGGCCAGCTCGGCAGTCAGGCGGAGCAGCCGCGGGCCGGCGGTGCCGACCATGACCGGCAGGCCACCGGGTCGCGGCCCGCGCGGCTCCAGTCGTGCGCCCCGGGCCTGGGCGGCGACGCCGTCGTGATGCGCGGTCCCGGTGCGGAGCATCGAGCAGATGATCCGAAGCGAATCCTCGAACCGATCGAACCGGTCCTCGAACGGGAAGCCGTACGCACGGAATTCGGGCTCGCTCCAGCCGGCGCCAAGGCCGAGGATCACCCGGCCGCCGCTCACCTCGTCCAGCGTCTCGGCCATCTTGGCGAGGAGCGCTGGGTTGCGGAACGGCGCGCAGGTCACGTACGTGCCAAGCATGACGCGTTCGGTTGAGGCGGCGATCGCGGTCAGGAGCGTCCACGACTCCCACGAGCCGCGCCACTCACCCTCAGGGTCGCCGAACCCCATGTGGTCGGAGATCCATACCGAGTCGAACCCGAGGGCCTCTCCCTCGCGGGCCATCGCCAGAATGTCGGCCCAGCGAGGCGTCCGACCCGCCATCTGCCCGTCGGAATGCGGCAGGTTCAGGCCGAGACGGAGCATCGCCAAACGGTACCGTTTCCGGGATTCGGCCGGGACCGGGCCGTGATTCGAACAAATGTACTAGGACAGTGTGCTATGATGCGCTCGTCGCTGCTGTGGTGACGCGTCCGTGTGGTCTTCCTCTTCTCGAACTGACTGTGCGACTGCCGCTACTCGTTCGAGAAGACTGTGGAGGTCACCTAATGACCACCGGTACCATCAAGAAGATCGTCTCCGACCGCGGATTCGGCTTCATCACCGCCGAGGATGGGAAGGACTACTTCTTCCACCGCGACGGCCTCACTGCCTCGCTCGACTTCGACCGACTCGCCGGGGGCGAGAGGGTCCAGTTCGACGTCGAGGAAGGACCAAAGGGCGCTCGCGCCAAGAACGTCCAGACCGCCTGACCAAGGCGTTCGACAAGACCGCCCGCTCTTAAGCGGGCGGTTTTTTCATGCCCGGCGCGCGCCCGGCCGCGTACAGTCGCGGCGTGCAGCGGCTCCAGATCCAGTCAACGCGTCCGGCTCTCGCCTCCGACGTGGCGATCAAGGTGGCGACCGTCGGTCTTCTCGTCTGGGCCGTCCTGAGCCCGGATCTGCCGCAGTTCCAGGGCAAGGCGTTCACCGGGCGAGCGATCGCCTATCCGGTCGCGCTGTTGATCCTGCCGGTCGGTTGGTGGCTGTTCGGGCGCGGGCGGATCGCGTTTCCGGTCGCCGCCGACATCCTGTTCGGGCTGCCGTTCCTCATCGACGTCGCGGGCAACGCCCTGAACCTGTACGACACGATCGAGTGGTGGGACGACGCGAACCACCTCGCCAACTGGGCACTCCACACCGCGGCGGTGGGGCTGCTGCTTCGCTATGGGAACTGGACGTCCGCCACTCGCATCGCCCTCGCCTTCGGCTACGCGGTCACGTCGGCGGTGCTCTGGGAGTTGGCGGAATTCGTCACCTTCGTCCCGGACTCGCCCGAAGCCGCGACGGCGTATGCCGACACGCTCCTCGACCTTGCCCTCGGCATGGTCGGCGGCCTGGCCGGGGCGATCGTGACGAGCAGGCTACCGCTTCACGGCCGGCGCGATTCGACATGAGCGCCCTCCTGAGAACGACCGAATCTTGTGTCGATTGAGCGGTTTCTCGTTCGTCGTCTGTTCGGAGCCGTGGAGTAGGGCTCCGGGGACACCCCGAGTGCAGGAGGTTCGATCGATGGCGAACTATCTTCTCGTCTACCGCGGCGGCTCGATGCCGGAGACACCGGAGGCCCAGGAAAAGGTCATGCAGGCCTGGAACGACTGGTTCGGCCAGCTGGGCTCGGCACTCGTCGACGGCGGGAACCCGGCGTCGCAGACGAAGGTGATCGACGCCGACGGCTCGGTCAATCCCGGTGGCGCCGGCTCGCCGTCGGGCTACTCGGTGATTGCCGCCGACGACATCGACAGCGCCGTCCGTCTCGCGAAGGGATGCCCGGTCCTCGCGGGCGGCGCGACGGTCGATGTCGTCGAGACGTTCGCGGTGATGTAGTCGCCCGGCGCCTCGCGCCGACCATGACGACCGAGGGCCGCCGATCCGATGGGTCGGCGGCTTTCGGGACGTACCGTCGGTCGATCTGAGGGCTTGGCCGACATCCTGCCGCTGGAGCCCGGGCTATTTCCGCGGCGACGCGGGCTTCGCGGCCGGAACGACCCTGGCACTCCCGCCAGGTCGGAACGTGCTTTCGTGCCCATCGTCCCAGGCCACCCGATAACGGGTTCCGTAGGAGGCCTCGATGATCTCGAGGATCTCGCCCTCCCGGGCGGGCAGGCCCACCTTCTGCGATTCGACGATGATTCGGTCGTGGGTCCGCGTTGTCATGCCGATCACCTCCCTCGCCCGGACCGCCTGAGCGTACGCGTCAGTGAGCTCGCCTCGGTCAGCGCCCGGCGCTACCAATCGTCGCACCGATGTCCAGACCTGACGCCATCAGCCCCTGGTCGTAAGCTCTGCCTCGGCCCTTATCGGCTCGTCCGAGAAGCGGAGTCTGCCGTTGCCTCGTTCCCCAGGTTCCCCACGGCCTCCCGGAGCTGCTCGCCAGCCGCGGCTCCTCGTCGCGATCCTGCTGGTCGTGTCGCTCGCCGCCTACGCTCTCGACGTGGAGCCGATCGGTGCCCGGGCCCCGTCGACTCCGGCCCCGATCGAGGCCAGGGCCCTTGGCGCGGTCTCCGTCCCGCCCTCCGAGGCGCCGTCGCCGAAGGTGGCTCACGCTGCGAGGCAGCGTCTCCCGATCGAGGTCGAGCCTGCGCCGACGCCACAACCCCCGGCAGTCATCCGCTTCCGGCCACGCGATGGCTGGACGGGGGTCGCACGGTCGGCGGCCGTGTCGGTGCGCTTCACCGAGCCGATGGACCATCGCTCTACGGAACAGGCGTTTGCCGCTTTCCTCGACGGTGAACCGATCACGGGCTCATTTCGCTGGGCCGAGGATGACACCGTCCTCGTCCTCCAGCCCTCAGCAGCGCTGCCATACGGAGCAAAGGTCCAGTTAAGCGTTGCCGCGGGTGCGCTGTCTCAAGCGGGCGGAGCGCTGCCTTCGTCGCAATCCGTGACGTTCATCGTTCAGGACCGTCCGGCACCGCCGTCGAAACCGACCGCCACGTCGCGGCCCGCGGCACCTGGCTGGCAGTGGCCACTGCTGGGCCCGATCACGCAGCGGTTCGGCGAATCGCTCACGCAGTACGGATTTCACCAGGGCATCGACATCGACGGCAACACGGGCGATCCGGTGAGAGCGGCGCGTGGCGGAACGGTCGTTGTCGCCTCCGCCGGCTGGGACGAGTGCGGAGGCTTGCAGATCCACCTCGACAACGGCGATGGCATCGAGAGCTGGTACCGGCACCTGTCGCGGATCGATGTGACGGTCGGCGCACGTGTCGCAGCCGGCGCGATCATCGGGGCCGTCGGGGATACCGGCTGCAGCCTGGGGTCCCACCTACACTTTGCGATCCGGGACGGCAAGGAGTTCGTCGATCCCCTTCGCTACCTCCCGCCGAGGTAGGTGTGGAAGGCCGAACCGGGCGATCGGTCGGCTGATCCGTCTGGAACGGGCACGACGAGTACGAAGCGGCCGTCCTTCTCCGGATAACGGACCGTCGGCCGACGCCACGTTAGGAAGTCTTCGGCGAGTTTCGACACCGCGATCCTCGAACCAGGCGCCTGGCCGAGTCCCCAGATCGAGCTCGACCGCGGATACCACGGATCCTCGACCCGGATGTGGGTGACGGCGAAGTCGTCGGTAACGGCCGGGTCCGCCGTAGCCTCGAAGCCCGACATCACCCAGGCGTGTGCGCCTCGCCAGATGAGCAGGCCGACCGGTCGGCCGGTGAGGCGAATCGCTCGGGCCGCAGTCGCAATCGCGCGAGTGCGGTTGCGCTCCGAGGTCACGACATATGGACCCAGGCCCAATTCATTGAGGGCTCCAGCCCATCCCTCCGGCTCCGACCCGGCTCCGACCAGCCGGTCGGTCGAGAGCGATCGGGCCAGGCGATCGAGCTTCGCCTGCGAGGGGATCAGATGCTGGAGCGCACGCTGGGCGCGGATCATGTTCGCCATCGTCTGGATCGAGGCCGGGACGCACCAGTCGGCCCGTGCCTGCGATACAAAATCACCGTCGCGGTAGAGATCGATCGCGATCGGCGAGAGGTGGGGCGATGGCGTGGCCGAAGCTGTCGGCTCGGGCGTCGTGAGGGGGCGCGGCGAGAGCGTCGGCGCCGGCGAGGTCATCGCAACGGCACGATGCGGCGTGCTTTCGGCGAGCACCGGGCCCGGTTCCGCGTCCGTGGCGCCGCTACAGGCTCCGATAAGAACAAGGAGCAGCAGGACGGGCAGCGGCGTGGAGCGGGGAGATGTGCGGGTCATGAACAGTCGAACGGAATGAACAGTCGCCTAGTTTACGCGCCCCTGCGGGGCCATCGCCTCGAGCGCGATTGGGCGCGGCGACTCAAAGCGATACGATGCCCGCCCAGTTGTGGCGGCATGGATCTGAAGGAGCGACCGTTGACCGACCAGCACATCGTCGCGCTCGACGACCTGGAGCACACCGAGCATGCCCACGAATTCGTCGGCGCGGAGCACGGCGATGTCCCGTTCTCGATCATCCTCGTGCACTCGAGGCCTGGCGTCGGTCCGAAGCTGCACCGGCATCCCTACGCCGAGGTCTTCGTGGTCGAGTCCGGCCAGGCCACGTTCCAGATCGGCGACGGGACAGTCGTCGTCGATGGCGGCCACGTCGTCGTCAGCCCGCCCGGCGAGGCGCACGGCTTCGCGAATACCGGCCCGGGCGAGCTGCGTCTGACGGCGATCCACGGCGCTGGGCGGTTCAACACTGAGTGGCTGGCCGGCCCCGACCCGACGTGGACGTCGAAGCGGAGGGCGTGACGAGGGCCCCAGCCGGTGCTAGGGTTCGGGCGTCTCACCCGCGACCTGGAACGGCAGATGGCGAAGAAGAGGCTCCCGGAGGCTGGTTCTAACACCTCGGCGAGGCGATCGTCGACGGCCGTCGCATCGCGACGAAAGTCCGTTGTCGAGGCCGATCCTCCCGGGCGAGAACCCCTCAAGAACAAGGCATATCTCCCTGAGCTGAGCCGGCTCCAGGTCGAGCTCGTCAAGCTCCAGGAGTGGATCCGCCACGAGGACCTGAAGGTCGTCGTCGTGTTCGAGGGTCGCGACGCCGCCGGCAAGGGCGGGGTGATCAAGACCATCACCCAGAGCCTCAACCCGCGGGTGTGCCGCGTCGTCGCGCTCGCTGCGCCAACCGAGCGCGAGAAGACGCAGTGGTATTTCCAGCGCTACGTCGCGCACCTGCCCGCCGCCGGTGAGATGGTCCTGTTCGACCGGAGCTGGTACAACCGGGCCGGCGTCGAGCGAGTCATGGGCTTCTGTACCGAGGAGGAATACCAGGAGTTCCTGCGCTCCTGCCCGGAATTCGAGCGGATGCTCATGAGGTCCGGGATCATCCTCATCAAGTACTGGTTCTCGGTCAGCGACGCCGAGCAGGAGCGACGGTTTCAGGCCCGGCTCAACGACCCGACCAAGCGCTGGAAGCTCAGCCCGATGGACGTCCAGTCACGATCCCGCTGGCTCGACTACTCCAAGGCCAAGGACGAGATGTTCGCCCATTGCGACATCAAGCAGGCTCCCTGGCACGTCGTGCAGGCCGACGACAAGAAGCGCGCCCGGCTCAACGTCATCACCCACCTGTTGAGCCTCATTCCCTATGAGGACCTGACGCCCGAGGAGATGGAGCTGCCGCCACGCCAGGCGGATACCGGGTATGTTCGCCCGCCAATGACGGACCAGACCTTCGTGCCCGAAGTCCACTAGCACGTCGGCATGGACGTTCGCTGGATCTCGGCTTCGGGGGTCGAGGATTGCACGTGGTCTGACGTGTCTTCCCTGCTCGAGCGCGACGACGGCTTCGTCTGGGTCGATGTCCAGTCATGTGACGACGAGAAGGCGAGGGCGCTAGCGGAGCGCTTCGGATTCCACGCGTTGGCCCTTCGCGACGTCCTGGAGCGCAGCCATCTCCCAAAGATCCATGCCTACCCGGACCACCTGTTCGTCGTCCTCCACGCGCCGGAGCCCGGCGAGTCGGGTCACATCCATCTCATTGAGCTCGATCAGTTCATCGGGCACCGATACCTGGTGACGACGCACGGACCCCTGGCGGCCGGCGTGCCGATTGACATCGCGCTCAAGGAAACGAGGCTGGTCGTCGAGCGCCTGCAAGCGGGACGTCTCCAGGTCGGCACGCCGTTTGAGCTTTCGTACGCGATCGTCAGTTCGCTGGCTAATCGCCAGGGCGTCGTCCTCGCCGGCCTCGCAACGGAGGTCGCGGGCCTGGAGCAGCGGGTCCGCGGTGACCTAGGCGATCCGGTCCGTGTGCTCGAGGAGATGTTCCTCATCCGTCACGAGCTCCTGTCGATCCGGACCATGGCCGCCGAGTCCGGCGAGGTCTTCACGCGAATGTCGGCCTTGGACCGGATGATCCCGCCGGAAGCTCCACCGCTGATCCAGGACCTGATCAATCGATTCGATCGAGTCCGAAGCATGAGCGACAGCGAGAAGGAGTTCGCCCAGGGCGTCATCGACTTCTACCAGGCCCGGACGACGACCCGCATGAATGTCGCGATGGAGCGCCTCGCGCTGATCGCCGCCGTCCTCCTCCCGGTCACAGCGATCGCCTCGATCTACGGCATGAACCTCATCGTGGGCGACCGAACGGACTTCCCCCAGCTCGCGATCGTCCTGTCGCTCATGGCGATCGTGGTCGGTGGGATGCTTGCGTGGTCGAAGCGGATGGGTTGGTGGTGAGGGGCCGGAGCCGCAGCTAGCTGCAATCCGAACGAGGACTGTTGGCGTTCTCGATCAGCCGGGCGAGGACAGCCTCGTCGTCGACCAGCTCGAAGTGGTTGACGCCGGGGTTGTCGGTCAGGCTGAAGTGGTGGCAGTCCATCCCCGCCCAGACCGCCACGGCGTCGTTCGTGATGTCCTCCTGGTTGATGTCGCCGTCGCGGGTGAAGAACTCGGTCGTGTCACCGACCAGTTGCCCAACCGTGAGATCGGCGAGTCCGAGCCCGACGAGGGTCTCGAGCCCGGATCCCTTCTCCGCGTAGACGTCGACGTTCGGGAAATGTTCAGGGTCGGCGAAGTCGACGAAGCCGATGTAGTAATCGGCGATCGGGTTCACCCATGGCAGATCGGCGTCGTCGAACAAGGCCGGGTAGTCCTCGGGCGTGTAGGTCGTGTCCGTGGATTGGTCGTGGATGACGACCTCGTCATCGCCGAAGATCCGCGGGTCCGACGCTGTGATGAACGTCGATGGGTGCGACAGGAACATTT
>Ga0184623_10000053_pt1 | contig 42009 bp, 46 predicted proteins | sample PLM1_100_b1_FD_133138 | JGI IMG/M metagenome (GOLD analysis project Ga0184623, IMG submission 133138) | Groundwater sediment microbial communities from an aquifer in East River, Colorado, USA - PLM1_100_b1 | ecosystem: Environmental > Terrestrial > Soil > Riparian zone | place: USA: East River... | reverse complement strand
GAAGTGCCAGTATCGGTAGTAGAAGTGCCAGTATCGGTAGTAGAAGTGCCAGTATCGGTAGTAGAAGTGCCAGTATCGGTAGTAGAAGTGCCAGTATCGGTAGTAGAGATGTTAGTAGGAACGCTACTATTTGTAGAGTACTTCGTTTTGAAAAAGTTTACATCATCAATACAGTGTACTACTTCTTTATCAGCAAGATTATCTCCTACTTTTGCTGCAAAGTCTATACAATCTTGCAAACTTTCATCCGCATCGTCATAAATGTCGGTAGATTTCATCGATTCCAGAGGTATATCTTCTATTTCTTCATCACCATCTTTTACGGCATCTGCAAATTCTTGGAGATCATCATAATTATCCAAAAGTTGTTGTTCTTTGTGCAAGGCTTGTATTGGAATGTTATTGTCAACGAGGAAAAAAGCTCCAAGAGCAATAATTGTTGCTAATAGAAGAGATACTTTTATTTTTGGCTGTCTCTTATTCATTATACCAAATTCGAAATTATCATGTATAAATCTTTTGTAATATTTATATAATATCTAAACATCAATATTTGTTTTTTTTGCTATTTTTAATTATCTCTTAAAGATTATCTAAGTAATTTTATTATTTAACTAGTATTTCCTACGTCATCTCAATAATGAAATTGATTTATCTTTACAAGGGAAAAGCTTGGAAGTAACTTTATAGTTAGTGCCTATGTAATTCGGCATAAGTCTAACAATATATATTATCCAGTGTTTTGTTTTTGATTGTAAATAATCTCATCTCATCAATTTATAAAAAAGTTCCAATTCATGTTATATGAGGTTAGCTTTCTTAATTCTTGATTAGAAATCCAAATCTATAAAATATGTATCAATTTGATGTGAGTGTCCACCCAAACCATAAAAATTTCCTATATTCCTATCGCAAAAAATAATACTGCAATTAGAATCGTTATATTCCATAGTAAAGTTAATAATTTGTAAGGATCTTATGTTGCGTTCTTGGAATCTTATGGTTTCTTATATACGTCATACTAATTCATGGCAAGAATGGTGGCATTGAGATTTTTAATTTCTAAAGTTGATACCTATGAATATTAAGATAGGCTGTTAAATAATATCTTGCCATGCTATACTAATGATAGACTGAACATAATCTGGATGTAAACGATGTAGACATACAATAAGGACACATGATTATCACTTAGAAAAGCAAGGTAATGTACATCGGTACTTATGACGATTGTCAGTTTGAATATTGATAAAAGTTTATTATTTGTATAAAAAAATAATTTAAAACTATAATAAAACTCCTTACAATGTTTTGGACACAATTAACGTTATTGTAGTTAGTACTTTCTTCATCTTTCTAATATCCATGTAAATAGATTTTAATTCTTCTTCAGTTGAAGTAGATATTTTGACAACTATATCGTATACACCAGATACCGAGGAAACTTCTTGAACTCCGTCAATTTTTTCCAATTCTTCAACTACCTTTTCTGCTGAAACAAGATCACAACAAATCAATACATATGCATGAACCATCGATATACTATAATATTATGGGGTTTAAATAAATACAACACCATTAATCGATATCACTAGTGATATGAGCTAAACTATTCTTTCCTTCACGTATTTCCCTTACTAAATGGATTATGAGACTTGAATATATTTTATAAAAGATTGTATTGTTATCTATGAAGCTGTATGACAAACAACGGTATCAAAGGAAAGGACAAACACCTTGTTGAAGAAATGAATGCCATAGAAGTTAGGAAAACGATAAATGAAAAAACTATTGCAATTCTAGTTTTTGGCGCTTGTGAAAACCATGGCGATCATATGCCATTCGGATCAGATTTTATTTTTCCTACGGAAGTTGCGAAAAGAGTTGCTACAAAGGTGAGGAATGTTATTGTGCTTCCTGCTATTCCATATGGTGTTAGTTTACATCATGACAAATTTCAGATGACTATGAGTATTAATGCTGAAACCCTAGTAAGTATAATTTCTGATCTTCTAACAAGTCTTATTCAGAATAAGATAAGACGTGTACTAATAATAAATGGTCATGATGGAAATATTGCCCCGATTGAAATTGCAGCCAGATCTATAAAAAATAAACATCCTGAGGTAACAATAGCTTGTCTGGAATCTTGGTGGATTCTAGTAGGTCAGCTAAAAAAAGATCTCTTTGAAGTTTGGAATGGTCTGGGTCATGGTGGTGAAGCAGAAACTTCTGCGGTTCTTGCAGTTCGTCCAGATTTAGTAAACATAGAATCTGCACCAAATGAGGTTATTCCAAAATTACCTGAAAATATTAGAATATTTTGGAAATTTGATGAATTAACTTCTACTGGAGCCACCGGTTCCCCTCAAAAAGCAAATATCAGGAAAGGTTATGAAATTCTACAAATGATAGAAGATGTCTTGCTTTCATTCATAAAAGAAATGGAATCGTCTGATTGGAAATATGGTTTGTACTTAAAATAAGGATTTTCTTCTTGCTCATCATTCATACTAAATTGTGGTTAATTGGTATTTACATCTGAACATTTTTTATTTTGTTACTTCTATCGAGATAAGCATGTGCAAGAGTTACTTTAGTGTATACAAGGAGAAATCACATTCTTCACAAAGATAATAGAGACTATCAAAGTCTGAGCATAGAGTCATAATATTATAGCACCTTGGACATCCGATTTCATGTTCAATAGTGTCGCTAATTTTTGTCTCCGTCTCGTGCTTATTTCCGATTCTAACAAGATATTGTGATTCTAATTCTGCTTTATTCTTTTGTTTATTTCTCATTGATACTTTATGAATAGACACATGTCACAGTTCAAAATTATGATTTATAAAATATGTATAACTGCACAGAGAGGGGGAGGCTGAATTTTCATCTTTATCTACCTAAAATATACAATAAACGTGAAAAAAGATGAAATGTAGAATGTACTATAAAAACAGAATAAGATATAATTCAGCATTCATAATTGTATTCATTTGACATTAAAGGATGATGCAATTAACCTTCATCGAATGTTAAAGGGAAAGATCGAAATTCGAAGTAGGGTTTCTTTAGATAATGCATTTGAGGAAAAAGGAACATTAAGGCTAATTTATACTCCAGGTGTGGCATATGTAGCCTTAGAAATAAGTAAACGTAAAAAATTAGCTTATGATTATACATCAAAATGGAATAATGTAGCCATAGTATGTGACGGTACAAGAGTTCTTGGATTGGGCAATATCGGCCCAGAAGGTGCACTGCCAATAATGGAGGGAAAATCTGTCTTATTCAAGGCGTTGGGAGATATAAATGCAATACCACTATGCATTAACACTCAGGATAAAGAAGAAATAATCAGATTTGTTAAAATAATAGAACCAAATTTTGGTGCAATAAATATAGAGGATATCGAATCACCAAAAGTCTTAGAAATAGTTGAAAGATTAAGTAAAGAAGTATCAATACCTATTTTTCATGATGATCAACATGGAACTGCTATAATTGCTCTAGCAGCACTGGTAAATGCCCTTAAGTTGGTAAGAAAAGAACTAGATAAAGTACGTGTTGTTATATCAGGTTCTGGATCAGCTGGGTATGGAATATTCAAGATTTTGCAGACAGCAGGATGTAAAGATATTATTGTTACTGATACTAAGGGTGCAATCTATGATGGAAGAGCAGATATTGTTGATCAGAATCCATACAAGAAAGAAATATCCATTAACACTAATATTAGAAAGTTAAGAGGAACTTTAGAAGATGTAATTAGTAAATCAGATATATTTATTGGTGTATCTGGAAAAGCGGATATTTTGAATAAACAAATGATAGAATCTATGAATCATAATGCAATAATATTTGCCTTAAGTAATCCAGATCCTGAAATAATTCCTAATTATGCATTAGAATATGGTGCAAGAATTGTTGCAACAGGAAGATCAGATTTTCCTAATCAGATTAACAATGCAGTAGTGTTTCCATCAATTTTTAGAGCGTTGTTGGATCTTAGGGCTAGTAATCTAAGTGAGTTTATGCTTGTTTCTGTAGCATATGCTATTGCTAGTATAGTTGAAGACATTCATCTTAGAGAAGATTACATAATTCCAAAAGTTGATGATCCCAGAATTCTGCCTATTGTTACCAAAACAATAAAGGAAGTACTTCGTACACATATTAGTAACAATAACACTGATTAATGACTATTTAAAAAGTCATTAATTCTTCTACTGACTCTCGGACTCGGTTTCGTACCTAAATTGTCTGAAAAAAGCTGTTCTACTCATTATCAAACGAAGTTGTAAGTAGTTTAAAGATGAATTAGTGTCCTTGTAGACTTATATGTATCTAAAATTAGTCCGAAATAATGGTTATCTTAAAAGTCAATCTTTGTTCCAATATGATATCTCTTTTTATAGAAAGATAAAATGAACTTTGAAAAATATTCTTTAAACTTAATTACTGACTATTTAAACAGTCGTTATATTTCGTGAATCCTCAAGTTAAGCGTGGAAGTGGAATTCAAAATCGTTCGTTATGTTTGGGGGTTTATATGTATAATTCCATATTTTAATTTGGATACCGCATATCAGAAATTATCTCTGCAAAATACAAAGAGAACTTCCCAATTGTAGTTTATATTCAAAACTTGGTTGGACAATAAGGTGAAATAACACTACGAGATATCGAAATCAGTCATGTTTACCGCTTTGGTTCTGCAACTCTTTTGAGTGTATGCTTCAGATGTTTTAGTAATTGTAACAGCAGTGTTAGTGATTCTTACCGGTTTTTACGCTTTCCAAACTAAGAAAACTGTCGAAGTATTGGAGAAAGCCGCCAAGATGGAATTCTTACCAAGAATAAAGGGACATTTACATATGGCTGAACCTGTCAATGTAGACTTTCGCATTTCTAATGTTGGAAAAGGGTCTGCGAGTGATGTTCAAGTAAACTTTCTTGTTATCGGTCGTAATACCGTAAAAAGAACATGGACACAACCACTATTCACACCAAATCAATTTCAAGATTTCCTTATCCCAGTTTCTGAAAATGAAGAACAAAGTAGTATACCGTACTTTGAAGAGAACGAAACTAAAATACAAATTACATCTACGTACAATGACATACTTGGTAACAGTCATTCAAGTAAAGAAGAAATTGATATTTCAGAATTTGTGAAACAATTTAAGACAACTCTGTCTTTGTATGACGAAGAAACGATGGATGAGATTTCTAGAAATATAAAGTCAATCTCAAACGAGATGCGAACAATAACGCGAAACCTATCCTCAATAGTCGATATACTCTCCAAATCCTCTTAGGATGTCAATTTTAAACCTTTAAGACGTTAAGAAGAATTAACAATATATGGACACTTTTGAATCTATAAGGACCAAGCTGGATATAAGAGAATTCAGCTGAGTTTCTAAATAAACTTTTAGGGAATCTTTTTGCGACTCTAATGAAAATATATTTTTAACAATTAGAATGGTTACTTTGATTAGAAATTTGTTTATGGTAAATTTGAATTTTTTTTATTTTTCTTTTTTTCCCTCAATTCAAGAACGATTTACTATATCATGACATGTATTTAGTATTTTGTTACAAATTTCTCAATCTGTCTGTGCAGCTAGTTAGAAATGTTTACTATGTCTGAAATATTTTTTAAGCATGAATATTGGTTATTTAACAAAATATAATATTAGCCGTTTGACCTATCATCTAGATCCTGTATGATCTTATTTGTATTGTTCCAATTATTTAATTCTGTATTATTCCAATCTTCGAAGTGAATTACTTTAGAAAGTATCGTTCTTCTAAGCCAACCAACTCTTTCTAAATCAGGTCTATCCTCAAATTTATTTACATATCCAAGACAAAGGTATGCTATTGATTTAACATGGTTAGGTATCCCTAATATCTTGCGTAAATCTTCAATTGATAGTATGCTTACCCAACCTACTCCTATACCTTCAGCCCTTGCTGCTAACCATAGGTTTTGAATAGCACAACAAACACTATATTCACCTGTTTCTGGTATTGAGGTTCTTCCTAAAATAAAAGGTCCAAACCTTTCAGGATTGTATGTTACACATATATTAATATCAGATTCTAGAATCCCCTCTAATTTCAATTTAGTATATTTATCTTGTCTATCCAAATCGTTATCCAGTAAAGAAATAGATCTTTCTCGTTCATGAATAAATGAATTCTTAACTTTTAGTTTTGTATCTTTATTCTTTATTAAAATAAAATCCCAAGGTTGTGAGAAGCCAACCGATGGTGCATGATGTGCTGCATTTAGAATTTTTACAAGTACATCATCTGGAATTTTTTTGTCAATAAAATGAGCTCTAATATCTCGCCTAGAGAACACGGCTTTATACAGACCCTCTTTTTCAGTGATTGTAAAAGAATCAAGATCGGTGGACATCTTCCAATTATCAGATTATGGTCGTGATTATATGTTTTATTGTAGTAGCAGCATATTGTTATAAATAGGCAATAAAAAAATAATCATGAAACAATCATAATTACCTTATTAACAAAACTGCACATGATGAGTGATGGACAATTTTGCTTGATACACTGCCTAGTATTAACTCCTTAAACTTTCCCACTCCTCGACTTCCCATGATTACAATGTCATATTTCTCTTTTTTACTAAAATCCAAAATTATAGAAGCAGGATTACCTTGAAGAAGAATGGTATTGATTGTTATTCCTTTTTTTCTAGCAATCTCTGTACATTTCGAAAGTATGTCTTGATTTTCTTTTTTGTAGTTTTCCAGCAGTTCGCTTAGCAGTTTTTGTGATTCAATATGTGTAATCGGGACTTGTTCCATTACATGAAGTACAGTAATATTTGAACCTAATTTTTCTGAAAGAATTAATGCTGCATCTAAAGCTCTGTAAGAATTATCCGATCCGTCAACAGGTACTAGTATTTTTGTAAACAATTAGCATTATTAATTTACTTCTGTCTAATATACATAACATCTATTATTGCGAATATGATATCAATTTTATTATTAAACTATCTTTACTATAAATTGGTAAATTAACTATAGGTAATAGAAAGAAAGAAAATTAAAAAAGTTGGGCTACTTCTGGATGTTAATTATCAATAAGCGTAATCTGAGTCTTCAAAGCAATGAAGTACTTCGTAATCTGCTAGATTATTTGAAAGATCCTGTCTATTTTTTATACACTCTTGTGTTTCTATATCTTCTTGTTTGAAAATCTTAGAATCTTGGAATTCGCCCCAATCCATGTCATCATCATTGTCCTTACCATCATCTATATCATCTACAAGTTCCTCCATAGTATCATCGTCATTCCAAATATCTTTAGCAGCATATACTTGGCCATTGGCGGCAAGAATTAAGATTCCAAGCGTCAGGGTCAACAATGATGCCAACAGTACGGCTGTTTTCATTGGTTGTTTCTTGTTCATTGCTCTACCCTCATATTCATCATAGATAAACTAATATTTTATAATAATTTTATATAATAGTCAGATTTGATATAAATAACTAATACATACACACTATTTCATCTATTTTTTCTAACTTATCATTATTTTCTTGAAAGATCCTTGAAAGATCATCTAACAATATTTCAGTTTTCGCATAGAATATTATATTCATCCATAGAAATTTTAAGGTTAATCAATTACAAATGCATATATTATTTAGATTTTCTACGTATTTTCGATCAATAAAATTATACATAAAGTAAAAAAATATTAAACAAAGTAGATGTTCTGGAATTAAATTGTTTAAAATTTCTAAAATTTATCAACATGTTCTACATTGGCTAAAATAATGATATTTACGTTTTATATCAGCAGTACAATAACTTAATGTGTACTGAAAATAGTTGTAAAAAGTTGGGACATAACATAGTGTAAATAATTTAAATAATTATTTGGCGCTTATCTTCATGTTCTTATTTTTATATATTCATAAGCATCTGTTGAATTTTCAAATGCATATTGTAATTTTTGAAATTGTTCACGAAATTTAGATACGTTACTAGCTACTTTTGCAGCATCTGATTTGTCTATTACTATTTGTTTGATAAATGAAGCTATCTCTTTCATCTCACTTTCTCTCATTCCTAATCTAGTTACTTCAGGCACTCCTATCCTTATTCCACTTGGATGCATATAATGTTTACCAGATTTGATATCGCCTGGTAAGAGTTGTCTGTTAAGTATAATGTTTGCTTTCTCTAATTCTTTTTCAATGGTTCCACCATCTCCAAATTTGGAAACATCTACAGCTAGTTGATGTGATTCGGTATATCCACGTTTTTCTCCCAAAACTGTAAAACCGAAATTTGCAAGTGATTCAGCAAGAGTTTTTGCATTCACTATTACTTGCTTTGCGTATTGCTTTCCAAATTCTAATGACTCTGCCAAAGCTATGGCTTTACCTGCTACATGATGAAGATGATGACTACTTGTATTTCCGGGGAAAATAGCTTTTTTAATACTATCTGCATATTTTTCGAGTGAGACGATAATTCCTCCTTGTGGTCCCCAGAGAGTCTTGTGTGAGCTCATTGTCATAGAATCCGAGCCTTCTCTAATCGGATCTTGAAATTCTCCTCCTGCTATTAATCCTGCTACATGTGCTCCGTCATAATTAACGTAAATATCATTATCCTGCATAAAACTTGCCAATTCTTTGACTGGATGAGGAAAAAGAAACAGACTCCCTCCAAACATTGCTATCGCAGGTTTCTTGCCATTTGCAATCATTTCAGTGATCTTTTTCTTAGTAGCGTCCACATCGATTGTCATATCTTCCTTGGAGAATGGATAATGTTCTATATTGAGTCCATGCACTAGCCCTGCTGTACCAGAATGTTCCTTTTTACCATGAGAAATATGTCCTCCACTAGGAATAGACACAGCTAGCATATAGTCTCCCGGATTAGAAAAAGCAGAATATATTGCAAGATTTGCGACAACACCAGAAGTAGCCCTGCAGTCAGCAAATTCAGATTTGAATACTTTTTTTGCTAATTCATTACATATTATTTCTACTTCATCAATGTAAATACATCCAGCATACACCCTTTCACCAGGCCAACCTTCTGCGTATCTATTTCCAAAGTCTGATACTATAGCTTCTCTTACAGCAGGACTTGGGATATTTTCACTCGCAATTAAAGGAATAGAGGATTTAAACCATTTGTGATGTTTTTCAAGAAGATCAAATACCTTATAATATGATTCTTTAGCGTTCATTATGATATTTATGGTGACTTTAAATTCCTAATTTAAAATATTGCTTGTTGCATGTCATTGAGAATATATTTGCAAAGTAAAGTTGGCTAATCATTATGATATTTCATTGTCATATAACAACTTTTAATTTACTCTAGATTGGACTCATATTGATGGATAAAAACGATCTAAAATGTGTCTTGTGTGGTAACAAGTTAACTTTCAAGTACACATCAATGGATGAGTGGAATATTTCAGGATATATGTGTGGGATTTGTTATGATAAGAAGTTAATGGAATTTTATATTTCTCCTGATCGTAGGGATATCGTAAAGAGATGATATTATCTAAACGATATTAGGTCATAATTTGTTGGTAGATATTAAGTAGTCTAATGTTTGGTTTGATTACAAATAAAATAAAATAAAATTAAAGTAGAAAATCTAACGATATGATTTCTGTTTTCTACGTCTTGCTCCAGATCCACCAAATTTCTTTGATTCTGTTTGTCTGGGGTCTCCTGATAATAGGTGTCTATCAAATTCTGTAATTCTTTTACGAATTTCTGTGCGTACGCTTTTTGCAAATGGATGATCTTTTGGATCCCTTCCACCCTTGCCTGCACCCGTTAGTGCTCTACAAATAGAAACAGTACTTGCAAATGCTTGTCCCATAAAACCGCCTCCGTGGACTTTCACACTAATATCTACTTTATCTCTATAGTCACCTATCAATTTAAGGGGAACTAGTACTAATTCTCTTGCTACTTCAGAATTCAATAATTCGGCTGGTATATTGTTTATTCTAACTTTTCCCGTACCTTTTGAGATTGTTGCCACAGCTCTACTTGATTTCCTTTGGCCTGGGTAAAGATCTATTTTATTCATAATTATCCAACCCATTCCAACCTATTTGTTTTGCTAATTCACCAAGAGTCATAAAATATGATGAGGGTTTTCTAATTTTAGAATCTTCAAAGGTTTCAAGCTTTGTATTCTTGAGCTCTGGTGGTATTGCAACATAGATTCTCAATCTCTTTAATGCGTTTATTCCACTAGATTTCCTTTTTGGTAACATGCCTCTAACCATTTTTGTGAGGATTTTATCAGGCTTTCTTGGATGAAATGGACCATGTATGGGATTTGTGGCAGATGCAATTTCTAGATATTCTTTATATTCTTTAATAGTCTTGTATCTATTTCCGGAAATCATGCTTTTTTCTGCATTTACTACTCTTACATGATGGCCTTTGAGTAAAAGTTTTGAAATATGAGAACACATTCTTCCTGCAATACAATCCTTTGCGTCAATCGTCAAAGTCTGATTAGGTTTTTGTGTTTGCTCAACAAGTTGTTTAACCAATTATTCTTACCCCTTTACCATCTGGATATTTCTTTATCAAGCTATCAAGAGGAAGTATTTTTCCACCAGCGTCAAGTATCTTTCTTGTAGCTGCTTCTGAAATAGTGAAACACCATATTGTTAGCTTGTGACTTATTTCCCCAGAGCCCAATATCTTTCCCGGTACTATAACAACTTCTTTGTCCTTAGTAACATGTGCCAATTGACCTATGTTAACTTCTCTTCTATTAGATCTCGATCTGGAAAGGTCTTTTATGACAGCTTTCCATATTGGCACTCTATTTTTCTTTAAAGCATTCCTCAGAGTCCAAATCGTATTGTTTAAAGTATCAGGAAACATGAAATATTCTCGCTATCCTTAAACCCCAAATAAATCTATACCTAAATATTCTTTGGTAATGATAATGATTGAATAACACTATCAAATTCCTTGATTTTCGAACCTAGTATTTTGGAAGCCTCTAATACAATTTCTTCAGGTGTTAATGAGCCATTAGATTCAATTACAAGTACAGAATCATCTTCATCCTTGCTGTCTTTTACTACTGCTACTGAAGTTGGTTGCCATTTTGCGTGATTTTTGCCGGTCCCCAACCTCGCATATGCCTCAAATTTTAGTTTTTGACCTGGAGCTAGTGATACTATTGGAATTTCCTTACTTACAGGTCTTACAACTTCGTCCTCAGATATTAAATCTGCTGAAGTAATAACTTTAGTCTTTTCTTGAGATTCAGCATCTAGAACTAATAATACTCTACAATTTGAACACCCAAGGGTACTTTTACATTCACAAAGATGCGGCATTACAAATCTTTTAAGCTCTGTACGCAATGGGATTAGTCCTAGTCTATGAGCGACAGCTTCATCATGCATAACAGATGAGTTTTCTAGTATTACTACATCATCAATTGCAAAAGAAGGAACTTGACTGATAGACAATCTTCTCAATGCATTGACATATTGCCTGGGAATATTTTTAAATTGAATAACAATATGATTATTATCTCTTTCAAGAATCTTAATTGAGTCCAAATCGTCCACGAAATTTTATTACCGTGCACTTAAAAATCTACCGAAAAATGCATAATAATCAATTTAACATTAAATCAAAAGATTAATCCCTCGTAATGTAATAATTAGTCTAACTTGAGTAGCATGATTAAACTTGAATACTTTGGAGTATCTCCATTTGAAGTAGAAGTTATCTTTAAGACTTTATCTAAATTTTCTTTGGTCGATGAAAAAATTCTAGTTGAAGAACCTAATTACGTGACTGTGCTAAATATTGAGTTTCCAGTTCCTTATGACGAGTATTTTTTTCAATCATTTGGTCTTGATAGTTGGCAGAAAATTAAAGATCTATTCAAAGAAATGAAACGTAGGAGAGGTAGAAAAGGACTAAAAATATTATTATCATTTTCTGGAATAACAACAGATACAAATTCTAAGTTGGTCTTTTCGTTAACTAGTGAAATTGGTCCACAGTTTGAATATGCAATAGAAAAAATAGAACATATGATAGATGCAATTCAAATGCAAATTAAAAACCTGGAAACAAAAAGACAATTCATATCATACACATATGACGCAATTACCATGAAGTGGGTTTTAACTGAAATAATTTAATGAACGTAAAATTCGAAACAAGATGCATTTTATGTGTAAGAAAGGCGATTCAAGAAAAATATTGTGAATATCATTATCAGGCGTTACAATCTCTAAGGAGTCATTATAAGATATGGAAAATTGGATATGGTGATATTTCTTGGGATGATTATTTACATAAATTGCAAAAAATGAAGTATACTGGCAAATGGATTAAGGAAGTCATTGAGATAGAGTTAAAAAAATGAGTTTATGTTGTTTTGGTCTACATTTCTCCCATGCCAGGAGGCATACCGCCACCAGGAGGACCGCCGGCTCCAGATTTACTTGAAGCTATTACATCATCTATTCTAAGAATCATGGATGCAACTTCTGTCGCTGATTTAATAATTTGCTCCTTTACACTGAGTGGTTCAACAATATCTAGTTTAGACATATCTACAATCTTTGCACTTCTTGCATCAATACCACTCCATTTGGATCCCTTTGCTTGTTTGGAACGTAGTTCTGTAAGTGTATCTATGGGATCCATGCCGGCATTCTCTGCTAATGCAAGTGGGATAACTTCAAGGGATTCTGCAAATTTGTCTGCTGCCAGTTGTTCTCTTCCAGACAATGTTGAAGACCATTCTCTTAGTTTTCCTGCAACATAAGATTCCGGTGATCCACCTCCAGCAACTATCAAGGGTTTTTCCATGACATCCTTAGTAACCATTAGTGCATCATGTACTGAGCGTTCGGCCTCATCTATGACCCTCTGTGAACCTCCTCTAATAAGAATAGTAACAGCCTTTGGATGTTTACATCCTTCAATGAAAACCCATTTATCCGTCTCAACTTTTCTCTCCTCCACAAGATCTGCGGCACCTAGATCTTTAGGACCCAAGTCCTCTAGATTATTAACCATTCGTCCACCTGTTGCTCTGGACAACTTGCTCATATCACTTTCTTTAACCCTGCGAACTGCCAAAATGTTGGATTTGGCCAGGTAATGTTGGGCAACATCATCTATGCCTTTTTGACAAATAGCCACATTTGCACCTGATGAAATTATCTTGTCTACCATACTTTTTAGCATCCTATTTTCTTCTTCAAGAAACATCTTCATTTGGTCTGGTGAATTAATATTGATTTTAGCATCAAATTCTGTCTTCTCTATTTCTAAGGCAGAGTTGATAAGTGCAATTTTTGCTTTTTCCACTGTCTTTGGCATCCCTCCGTGAACAACTTCCTTGTCAAGTACAATTCCTTTAATTAGTTTAGTATCTCTTAATGAACCACCTGCTTTCTTTTCAACCTTGACATCATCAATATCTACAATATAACCAGATTCGTTTTGTTCTGAAACCTGTAAAGCTGCATTAACAACCACTTCGGATAATTCGGTAGATTCCTTTGACACAAGTTTAGTTTGCATTGATGTTCTTGCTACTCTAATTAATTCAGATTTATTGCCTCCGTCTATTTTTTGCGCTATATGATTAAATATTTCAATGCTTTTTAGAGCACTCTTTCTATATCCATCAACAATAATGGTTGGATGAACATCCTTTGTGATTAACTCTTCAGCTTTTTCAATCAACGCGCCTGCTAAAACTACAACAGATGAGGTACCATCACCTACTTCATTATCAGTTGCTTTGCTTATTTCTACCATCATCTTTGCAGCTGGATGTTGAACGTCAATTTCTTTTAGTATAGTTGCGCCATCATTAGTTATTGTTACATCTCCAAGACCATCTACCAACATTTTGTCCATACCTCGTGGACCCAAAGAGCTCTTAACTACTTGAGCAATTAATTTTGCAGCAGCGATGTTATTTTTTTGTGCGTCACGTCCTTTTGTTTGACTTGCTCCTTCTTTCAATATTAAAACAGGCATACCGCCTGCTGAACCTTGTTGAACTGACATTTATTATATCATATCTCCTAGAATTTAATGTAAACTCTATTTTTGGTATATTTTAAATTTGCTACAAATCATAATGATATTCAAATTTAGGCTATCAAGTGGTCAAATTTTCCTGCTATCAAATCAGAGTAGATATCTTTTGCTGGTTTGTTTTCTACTTTAATTCCACTGCTTACGCATGAGCCTATAATTTCCTTTACACTTGATTTTAAGCTAGTTGCGTATGATATATCAATTTTCATTTTCGCTATTTTTACTATTCCTTCCATCGAAATATTTCCAACATAGTCTTTTCCTGCTGTACCAGATCCTTTAGATACATTAGCTTCCTTTGCTATTAGAGCAGTAGTCGGTGGAACGCCAACTTCCACGTTAAATTTTTTTGTGTCTGGATCAATCTCCACTTTTACAGGCACTTTCATTCCATGAAACTCTTTGGTTTTTTCATTAATCGTATTAACAACTTGCAATACGTTAATACCCATCGGGCCTAAAGCGGGTCCAAGGGGAGGTCCAGCACTAGCTTCACCGCCACTTACAAGAGCAGAAATAGATTTTTTTTGTTCCATCTTAGACTATTCTTAGAATTATGTTCTTTAATTTAATAGTTTTTGCACCGTTTCTATGATGCCTTTTTTAGATAATTTGCATCAACTGTTACAGGTATTTGATAGGGTGAATCTAACAATAACACGGTTGCTTCTTGTTTTTCATAGTCAACCCTAGTTATCTTGGCTTTCATAGATTTGAATGGCCCTGCAATAACTTCGACTGTATCATCTATACTTAATTCCGAGACTACTGGCTTTTTCACTAAATAATTTTCAATGTCTTTGTATGGTAATTCCCCACGAATTTGTCCTTTGACATGTCTTACCCCAATCAGGGCGTCATAAGCTATATTCGAATTGGGAGCTTCAATAATTATGTATCCCTTAAAACTATCAAGTAATAATATAGAACGCACAGAAATTTTCTTTGAATTTATCCTATTTTGAGCCAAATTTACGACAATGTGTTCCTGACCACCAGTTGTTCTAATTGCAAAAAATTTTGAATCTGATTCTTCTTGGTTATCGGCTTGTATGGGAGAGTCTTTAGTGCTAACGTTACTGTCAACTGATTGATCTTTGGGTGTATCAAATTCGGATCTACCATTGTCTAGGGAGTTTTCTTCAGATATACTCTCAGCCCTTTCGGAGGTAGTTTCAGTTTTGATAGCTGAGTCGTCAGTAAGAATTTTATCGGGATCACCAAAATTGTCTTCTTTTTCTATAATACTACCTTCCAATTATCTTCAGCATACGATAGCTTTATTACAATTTATAAGTTTAATCAAAAATGATATTCTTTTCTCCTATTAATTGAATCACAATTAGAAACTAAATCGATAATTTGCATCTAATAGTGGAATTTCCTCACGTGCGCTTGTTTTTTCTTTTAGATGCTATAGAAGATGCAAAATAAATTATAAATCCGCATATGGCCATTACTAATCCGTACAGGGATAAAGAACCTTTGCTCAAGAAAGTACCAATTCCTACAATTATAGCACCCATAACTAGTAGTAGCATCCCGATTCTTGCATACCTTGGAATGTTTATTTTTGACATTTTCTTTTTCTTAAATGAATTCTAAATTTAATTATTAATATAACTTATCATACAAGGAAAACCATTAAGATGAACTGGAGTGAGCAAAAACATCACATTTTTATTTAACAATATATTATTTGTCGTTACCAAATGAAGATAGCAGTCGTTGGAATGGGAGTTGCAGGAGCTTATCTTATGAATGGACTAAGTAATAATCACGATAATTACGTGAAAGGATTTGAAAGAATGCCTATTGAAGAACATGATGCAGTTTGTGCATGGGCAACTTGTGAAAATATAATGGAAGATTTGGTTAAAAAATGTGGTCTTAATTTTGATGATTATATTTTGCATGAGGGAAAAAGCATGAAGGTAGATATGAGTCAAAGTAGTAAGGAGGATAACAGCATCAATGTTGGATTGAATGGAATGGTTACCTATGACAAGTTGAAATTAATCAAGGATATGACAAAAGGCACTAATATCCAGTTTGGAGTTACTCCAAGAAAAGAAACTCTTGAATCAGATTTTGATCTTATCATTGATTCCACAGGTTTTCATCGTAACTATTTACCACGTCCCCAAAATGAAATGTGGATACCATGTATTCAATATAAAGTGAAATATCAAGACGATACTCCTTTTGATGATTTTTATTTGAAAGCTTTTCCTTCAATGAAGGGTTATTTTTGGTATTTCCCATTAGAGAATGGTTATGCACATATTGGCGCTGGAGATTATGAACGGAAAAATAATAATGTATTTGTCGATAAATTCTTAAAAGAACATAAATGTGAAATAGTAAAGAAGGTCGGCCGACCAGTTAGAATAAGTCCACCCAAAAATTCCGAACCTTTTACCGACGGTCGGAAAACTGTAGGTGTTGGCGAATCCATAGGTACTGTATATCCCTTGCTTGGTGAAGGAATAATTCCATCTACATGGTGTGCAGAATTATTTATCAAGCACATTAATGATTTTAATGCATACCGAAAGGAGGTTTTAAAGAAGTTTCAGATTTATGCACTCGTATTCAAGTTTATTCAAATGAAAATTAATGGTAAATTTAACATTTTTAAAAATGCTATTGAATTATTTAAGATTTACAATCATATGAAACATGAAGAAAAGAGGTATGGAATGGAAGTAAGATTCAAAGATTTGATTAAAGTTTCAAGAATATGAGTTCCATTACTAAACAAGAATACATTTTTATATTATATTTCATAAAGGTTACTAATATTATATACTGCTAATTTAAATTAGTAAAAGTATTAAATTTACTATCAGTTTCGCTGTAACGTCCTTTGTAAATATTTTGTTTTAAGGGTACCCAGTAACAAAATCAACACAACGACTAGTCCTATGGCCAACGATGCTTTAATTATAGAGGAGATTAATCGGTCGGTAGAATTGTAAAATACATTGATATGTAATGGTCCGATTATAAAGATTAAAAAATATGAGACCATTATGATCATTACCCACATGACAAAAATAAGCATGAATAATCCAAACAATCTCATAATGATATTTTCCCCATCATAAATGAGTATTGTATAGCTATTGAAATAAAGGCCAGTATTGATGAAAATGTCGCTAATATAAAAATTCTCGCTGTTATTTCTTGTTCGGACAGTGGACCTTTAGCAAGAATAAGTCTTACTAGTGTTGCAGGCGCACTGTTGTCTTTAGATGCCATTAATCGAAAATCATTGCATATGGTTACTGGTCTAGTTTTGACTTCTCTGTGCTCTACTATTTTTTTTACACTAGAAAGAAACAAGAAGGAATTCATTACTGCTGGTAGAAGAGCAATTACGGCAATAATTTCTGAATTCCCTACTATTGATAAACTAGCATACATTGATCCTAGTAACAATGTACCAGAATCTCCAAGAAAAATCTTACTTGGAAATTTATGATATTGATATATTGCGATACTGCCAAAGAGTAATGGAAGACCCATGAGAAGAACATTAGTATTACCAAATACTGTTACACTCACTAATAGTGGTATCATTGTTATTATAATAAATCCAGTTGCTACTCCATTAAATACATCAATCGAGTTTATGGTATTACCAACTATTGGTATTATAGATAAAATAAGTGGAATGTATAGAATTGGAATAAATGCATTATCAAATATTAAACCAAGATAATTCCCGTGGCTTCCTATAATTATTATTGGAATAGCTGCCAATATCAAAGCTGCAGGTTTAAACCAACCTGGCATGGTTTTCATGTCATCGATATATCCAACAATAAATGCGACAATTGTAGTTAATAAAACAGAGATTATTTTTACATCTAATATTAAAAAATATAGTAAAATTTCACTGATCACTATTCCTATTAACAAGACAGGACCAGCAGGTCTTGGAACATTTGGTTTTCCAGGTTTATGATAGTCTACTACCACTCTGCCTTTCTTGTTTAGATATTTAATTAAAGTAGGTGTCATAAAATATATAATTAAAAAGGAAATAGCAGACACGATTATTCCATAAAAAGCAATATCTATTGGAGAAAGCAAATAGATCAATCACCTGTTGTAAACTATGTTTTGTAAATAACTTTTTGTACTCATTTCTAATTACTCTTAATTTGATTCTTGAGTTTTTTTGCAAGTTTAACGCCTATTTTTGGTATGCTTCCTAATTTTAATTCAGAAATTTTGTCAATTTTAGTAACGTCAGTAATTCCCGCTTTATATAGAGACCTTGCCCTAATTCTTCCAATTCCCTCAAGCTGTATAAGTGGAATCAATTCTGATTTTATGCCATGTTTAATTCTTAACCGTAGTATATTTATTTCTGGTAGAAGATCTTTTCTTCCAATCAATTTAGCAATTTCATAAAGACAATACGACAACCAGTATGTTGTTTCTATCATTCTATATAGATCACCAGGTTCAACTCCAATTTTTTCATTTAACTTGGCTTCGCTCAATTCATCAATCCATTCTAAAAGAATAATTAAATTCTTTAATGAATAGTCATAATTTGACAATCCATATGAGCTCAATCTATGTTTTTCAAATATTCTTTCAAAGTATTCTATCTCATTCTGCCTCAATGTTAATTTTGGATAAAAATCATAACAATCACTAATCCAATGTAAAAAATTTGTTGCATTATCGAACTTGTTACCATTATATGAATCCAGATTTTTCTTGAAGTGAACTCCTGTTTTTGGATCAATATATAGCAAGGAAATGCGTTTACCAAATCTAGTAGCTATAAGTAAATCATTTCTCATAATTGTCAGTCCTTCATCTTTTAGATACTGCAAGAGGGAATCAATTTCTAAACTAATACTTTGATTCCCCTGATATTTAGCAAGAAATGTTTGTTCAAAAAAATAAAGTAATTCAGATTTCAATATTTTGGGTCTTGAAGCTATTATCCCTAGAACATGCACTCTTAGTGCTCTTTCATCCATTAATTGAGAGATGATTGGTTCTGGTATTCCCAATACAAAATGATTGTAAAGATCTTCTGGGTTGGTTCTTGAATTTGCGACTATAATTGCTTCTCCATATTTATCATAAGCGGGTCGTCCTGCACGCCCGCACAATTGTTTGTATTGCAATATACTCAATGGAATATTACCACCATACTCAGAATCGTATCTAAAAATACTGGTTATTACTACACGTCTAGCGGGTAGATTTACCCCTGCTGCAAGCGTCGGGGTAGCAAAAAGAATTTTTATGATGCCATTTCTAAACGCATTTTCTACAATTTGCCTGCTTTTTACTCCTAAACCTGCATGATGAAATCCTACACCTTTTGTCACCGTACTTGAAAGAGTCCGATTAAGGTCTGTATCATCTCCTTCTTTTAAAATTTCTACTCCTGCCTTATATGCCAAGAGACTTGAGGATTTATCCAGTAATTTGTACATTACTTCCGATGTTTTTTTTGCTAGTGACATAGTACGTTTACGTGTCTCTGCAAAAACAAGTGATTGGCCTCCATCATTAGTTATTGGATCCATTGCAAGACTTATTATCGCACTAGTTGAGTTATCAACAATCCCAATATTATTAATCTCAAAATTTGTACCGTTGTTCATAGTAACTCTACCATAATTATAAACGCCTTCTATCAATACAGTAGGACGCCAATCACTTTGAATAGGTTCGCATCTTAACCAATCAGCTACTTCATCTGAATTTGATACTGTTGCACTTAGTCCAATTATCTGAGGTTTCTGTGGCATTTGTTTGATCTTTGTCAATATTATTTCCAGAGTTGGACCACGTTCACGTTCTGTAAGTAGGTGTATTTCATCTATAATAAAAAGTCCTACATTGTAAATCCAATTTGGGTCATGCCTTAAAATTGAATCCATTTTTTCGTTTGTTAATATAATAATATCTTTATCAATGAATTCCATTCCATAAGAGTCATAATCCCCTGTAGAAATGCCAATATTTATTCTCCTATTTTCGAAACAACTCAAATTTCTAATTATCTTAAATTCACTAAATTTTTCTGTAGCTAGTGCTTTTAATGGAGTAAGGTATACCACTTTTTTTCCTTTATTAAGAATATTTATTATGCCCATTAATCCGATTAATGTTTTGCCGCTTGATGTAGGAGTTGTAACAAGGATATTGTTACCATTCATTACGCCTTTTGATAATGCAAGTTCTTGTGGGGGATACAATGACTCATATTTTAATAATTTTAAAAGTTCTTCTAGACACTCTTGCATATAATCAGTTTGAATTTATTCTAATTAATATATTATTGCTACAATATCGTGCATCAAAATATTGAGACTCACCGGACAGAAATCTGTCACAAAAAACCATATATATGTGTGACCTTGGTCTTCTTAATAGTAAAGTTTAGTATATGAGATTAATTAAGAGATTAATTAAGATGATTCTGATAGGAAATAACAAAAATATTCTAAAAATGAGATATTATTATTTTTCTTATGCTTTTGCATAAAAGCCAGCCCTTCTCTCATATATTTGTCCATTCTGCATAGCTTTTCTTATGAATTCTTTGGCTTCGTCTTCTGTGAACTTTCCTGTTTTCACAAGTTCATTTATGAAATTTTTTTCTTCAACATCATTCTTGTCTTCTCCGGATAAACCATTGAAGACATCGGTAAATGTTTTTAATTTTGAAGTTTCACTAAGGGGTTTTCCATGGAGTACCCCCAGATCCACTTTTCCAGTATTAACATCTATACCGACAGTTGCTAACATTTGCGAAACAAGAAATATTGCTCTGTCAGCATCTTCAGGTTCTACACTATCTTTTAATAACAATCTAGCCCTTGCAGTAGCAAGGCGTACTAGGCCTTCCAGTTGACGGGGAGTTGCTGTGATCATTCCTTCAGAATCAACATTTCTCATCTTCATGTAATATTCTCTTAGAATATCAATTGCTTCCGTTGTCAGTTTTGGTTCAGTTTGTTTGGCATATGCTAGATATTTACGAAATAGATCTATTTCTATAGCAGGTTGGGCTGCGTGTTCTATATCTCTATGAATTTCAAGTATGTGGCTTGCAATACGATTATCTTTTTCAACTTCGGCCGTATCTCTAATGACGTGAATGATATCAAATCGTGTCAGTAATGGTATAGGAAGTGGCTCTACGTTTTCTGTTATATTTCTAAACGGGTCATATTTACCATATTTAGGATTAGCTGCAGTAAGAATTGATGTTCTAGCATTAAGTGTGGCGACTATTCCTCCTTTTGCGACAGAACAGGTTTGTTGTTCCATAACTTCATGTAGTGCAGATCTGTCCTCAGATTTGATTTTATCAAATTCATCGATACATACCAATCCTTGATCACCTAATACTACTGCGCCAGCCTCCAGCATCATTATACCAGATTTATCACGAATTACTGCTGCTGTTAAACCTGCAGCAGTAGTACCTCTTCCAGATGTATAGAGGCCCCTTGGTGCTATTTTTGCGGCAAATTTGAGCATTTCTGATTTGGCGGTTCCTGGATCTCCAACAAGAAAAATATTGATATCACCTCTACGATTTGAACCATCAGCTAATTTTTTTGTTACTGATCCTACAATTAGTAAAAGTATAGATTCTTTTATTATTTCATGTCCATAAATATGAGGTGCAAAAGATGCAATTAGTTTGTCATAAGCATCTGGCATACTGGCAATAGCTATAATCTGTTTTTCATCTTCGCTGCTTATTGCTATTCTATCAACAGTTCTTCCTTCCTTATTTCCAGCTAGTCCGCCAAGATATTCTATATTGTTACCTTCCATACGTAGTCTAAAAAGACTTGTCCTTACTTGTATTGATTGTTCCTGCTCAATTCTGACTATTCCGGTCAATAAAACCCTATCTCCAGGTCTGCAACGATCTACAAGATCATCCATAACAGTAACTTCTACGTAGTGTGGAAGTTGACCTGCTGGCAAATCTTCTGGTAATTCTTGAAGTCTAACAAGTTGAAAATCTGTAAAAAAACTATTATCTGGATCCATTTCAAGTTCTTTTTCAGAACACTGCGTACATCTTGTAGGTTTCTTTAGTGCAAGTCCTTTAAGCTGCGCTTCATTTAATGTATTACAATTTAAGCAGGCGTATGCTATTTTTTTAGCAAGGGGTTTAATCTCAGAAGTTCTAACTACCATGCCAGGAACGCTTATCAATTTGTTAATAACATCTGCATTTATCTCTCGTAAGCCTTTTTGAACCGAATAGTTTCCAATTCTTACTTTTATCTTGTCCTTAATTTCTTGAGCATAATCATAATGAATTTCCCTTAATATAGAATATACAGCTTTGTTAAAGGCGTCAAACATATCATCAGGTGTATCTGTGATTAATTTTGTAAGTTCTGGATTATTTGTATCTAAATCGATATAATCAACTACAACAAACGTGGAATTTGAAGCCATCATATTGTTTATTCTGTCGAAATACTTGTAATTACCATCTCTGTCCTTAAATCCACGTAGAAATGATTCTAATTCATCTGAAATTGCCGATGTAGTCTGTTGTTTTTGTTCAGTCATCTACTTGTTTAGCACCCATTGTTTAAAGGTCGATGAAGAACTGTGAATAAAATTATAAAGCTGTTTTTCCTCTGCAGATAATTTTGCTTCCATTTCTGCAGAAAGTGATGAAGCAGCAGCTAATTTTACTATTTTTTCCAGTCTGGACATCACAAACGAATTAAGAGATACCATAAGCTTTTCTCTTTCTTTTTCATTAAGACTTTTGAGAAAGTCGTTTACCCGTATGTAAAAGTCGATATCTACGCCTGATATGTCATGTGGTTTTGATATTCGTTCTCTATTCAAGGCCTTAGAGACATAACTTGATATTTCATTGTCTTGAATATCAATTAGGTTTTTTCTTGACAAAATTTTTGTAAGCCACCTCGGCAATGACAAGATATCACCTTCTTTAGCATCGATGTTGATATCATAAATGGATATTTTTAGATCAGACTTGAATGTAACTCTAATCTCTTCAAGAAGATAATCTAGTAAATATGTATTTTTTATGCTTTCAAATACGTTTTGAGCAAAAACGGTGTTTGATGATGACATTATTCGGAATATACTCTTAGAATAGCTTGTAAATAAAGAATCGTTAGAGGACTGAATATATAACTGACGATTAGAACATTTTATATGCCTCAAGTTCAGGCAAAAAACTTGTCTAATTTAATGTGGGTAGAAAAATATAGGCCAATTAAATTAGATGATATTGTCAATCAAAAGGAAATTATAGAAAGTTTAAAGAATCTAATGAAGGAACCTGCGGAAATGCCGCATTTGTTATTTACTGGTCCTGCAGGAGTCGGCAAAACTACGACTGCTCTATCTATGTCAAGACAACTACTTGGAGAGGATTGGAAGAGAGACACGCTTGAGCTTAACGCATCAGATGAAAGGGGGATAAAAATGGTGCGAGAGAGAGTTAAAGAATTTGCCGCAGTTATTAAAATTAGAACCGCTGAAAGTGATGAAAGAAAATTCAGAATAATAATTTTAGATGAGGCTGATGAAATGACATCTGAAGCTCAGACAGCCTTGCGAAGAATAATTGAGGATAGTTCTGAAACTACTCGTTTCATAATTATATGCAATTATTTATCTCAAATTATAGAGCCTATTCAAAGTCGCTGCGCAATTTTTAGGTTTAAGAGAATTGAAAAAGAAACGATAGAAGATCATCTAAAATGGTTATGTAAAAAGGAGGGAATAAAGTATGATGATAAAGCAATTTCTCAAATTTTTGATTCGACCAATGGCGATCTACGTCATTCTATAAACATACTACAAAGTGCATCTGTGATGGGATCGATTTCCGCTTCAAATGTTCTCGCATCATTAGGACTTACTGGGAAGTCAAAGGTAAATGATATTATTAAATTGGCCATGTCAGGTAAATTTAATGATGCCAGAATTAAATTACTTGAATTAACTGCTGTCTATGGAATGTCCGAGTTTGACTTTCTAAAGTATGCATATGATGCGGTGTATTCATTAAAGTTGGCCCATCCCGAAGACTTTGCTTCTCTAATAGCTGAATATGATTATCGTTTGACTCATGGATCACATCCAGATATCCAGCTAACTGCATTTTTGGCTCAATTGTCAAGGATTGGTTATAAAGAGTGATTATATTAGAAATTTTCTAATGCTAAAAATTATGAACTAAAATTATTAGAATAAGCAATAAGCGTAATTCTGGTGTTCCAAATCAAAAATCTTCCTCAAATTCTTCTCCACCGTCTTCTTCTTCTACCTCGTCAAAATCTTCTTCGAGTTCCTCTCTTTCATCAGCGCTCTTATACGGAAGATCAGCTTCACCAGCAGAATTGCATACAGGACATTTAAATTCAATTGTTTGTCCTTCAAGGTCCAAAGGGAAATCCTTTGAGAAGACTTCATCGCATTTTGAACATACCAATGTTGTCTGTATATTGTCGGTACTGAACTTGTGTGATTGTAATCTAAATATGGTATTTGTCATTCTTCTTACCTATTGGAATGGTCCTTTTTTATAAGGATTATTGTAAGTTAATTGCTATACTGTATGTATCTTAGGTTTAGAATCATATATTAAAGCCAACAGATGAGCTCGTGCATCGTTTTGGTCAACCAGACCACGATTTGCTATGGTTATTATTGTACTGTCATTTCTGACCCCGCGCATTTTCATACATAGATGCTCACCCTCTGTAATGACAGTTACTCCCTTAACTCCCATTTTCATTATCTCGTCTGCAATCTCCCTTGTCAGTCTTTCTTGAATTTGCAATCTCTTAGAGTATTTTTCTACCAAGCGTGCGAGTTTTGAAATACCAAAGACTTTACCTGAAGGAGTGTAGGCAATATGTACTCTGCCAAAAAATGGGAGCATATGATGTTCACACATACTATAAAATTGAATGTCTTTAGCAATAATCGAATCAGTTTCTTCACTAAAACTAATTTCAAGCCCAGAGTTCATGCAATAACCAGCAAAAATTTCTTCAAACATATCAGCCATTCTTTGTGGAGTTCCCTGCAAGCCTTCACGATCCGGATTTTCTCCTAGTTGTACTATCAACTCCCTAACTAGTTTTTCAATCTTTCTTTTATTAATCGAAGTTTTTTTCATATTCATCCTTTTCTATCTGATTCATCTGGCCCCTATTTCTTTATGTAACTGTGGTATAGTCCTCACTTCAGGAAACATGGGTTGGACAATATCATAAGTATCTAGAAGTTTATTAACAGTTGGTTGATCAATGCCATGACTAGGTTGTATTATGAAATCCATAATGTCTGAAGGCTTTATTTTCTTTGAAATGTTGTATACCAAATGTTTGAAACTTTCAAGATTTGTAGAATTAGTAACCACTATTTTAATGTAAGTAGTCTTGTTATTTTGGACGGCTAATTCTAAACATCTAAATTCATTTAATAGCAAATTATCATAATCCTCATCTTCTATAACTTTAGAATCCTCAGTCTTGAATTCGATCTTGCATATATCAATATAAGGTAAAATCTTGTCAAATAGTTCAGAATCAAAGCATGATGATTCTAAGTATGTCTTTAGGTTTGTATATTTTTTTATAAAATCTGCTAATTGTATTACAGCTTCATACTGTAATAATGGTTCTCCTCCTGTGAAATTTACCTTGTATGTGAATGGTTGAAGTTCTTTTACAATTAGATCTTTAATTTCATCGACCTGGTAATCATTTCCACTATCTAGGGGCAAGGCATACTTTGTATCACACCATCTGCATTTTAAATGACATCCCGCTAATCTGATAAACATTGTTTTCTTTCCTACGAAAGCACCTTCTCCTTCAAAGCTAGTAAATATCTCACTAACTCTTACTCTTGTCTTATTTTCAGTTCTTTGCATAAACTGTTTTATCCTCTATACCTGCTTTAGTAAATGCCATCTTCCTATTTATACACGATTCGCATTCTCCACATTGCAATATATCTTGATAAATTTTTTTCCCATTAGAATAACAACTCCATGATTCAAATATAGTATCTCCGAGTATTTCGTGACCTAACTTTAATAGTTCGTATTTGTTTATCCCCTCTAAAGATGGAGACCATACAGATATTTTTCTTTTAACTCCTTTGTTGATTTTGTCTTCCTCTGCTATATTCAAGGTATTTGTTATTGATTTAATAAATTTCGGTCTACAATCCGGGTAATTAAAATCATCGGTGTGTGCGCCATATACAACCAAGTCGGCATTAACGCTAAACGCCCAAGCTGTGGCAATAGTGATGAATATCGCATTTCTAATTGGCACTACAATACTATAGTCAAATTTAGAGGGAATTGATAATTTATTGCTGGTTAGGACATTTGAATTACCATATATTTCCTTCATAAAATTTATGTCTATTATACGAAATTCGTCTGAATTGAGAGCTTTGGCCAGCCTTTTACATTGTATTATCTCTCGTTTAGCTCTTTGCCCGTAAGAATAAGTAATAATCTTTATCGCATATTTCTTGTAGCTTTTAATATAGGCAGTAGCGCAAAGTGAATCTAATCCCCCACTCATTATGCATATTGCAGTCTTTTCATCTTTCAATTAACGCATAGATACCTCCCATGCCATAGGATATTGCTACAAAAAATCTAGAAAGTGCCAAGATGTGTTGATGAATTATTATGGAAGTCAGGATCACATCAACTAACAATAGAACTGGAATCATAAAGAGAGCAATTATTCCAACAAAAAATTGTTCTTTATTATCATAATTACTATATGATTTAATTAATAGATAAGTGGAAATGTTACCGGTACCGATTCCTAGAAGTATGAGGTACTGTGAAAATGAAGGACATGCAGGTATGGCCAAAAAAGGTCCTGCCCAACTTAAACCATTAATTATTTTTGCATGAAGAGGCCATCTTATACTATTTTTCATTCTGTTTCTTATGGAATGAAACGTATTCTTCATTTTCGTAAAGGTTATCCCCAAAATTAAAGTAAAGATCATAACCCATGATAGTAGTTGATAATAAATTGGAATATCATACCTTGATAAGAATTCATTAATTATGGTTCCAGTTAGAACTGCTATTGCAATACTAATAAAAAGGAAACCAAAAGCTCTAGATTCGATTCCTAGATTGCTATGCAATAGTTCTATAACCTTTATTTCTTTAATTTAAAGCATTTAGAAAAATATTAAATCGAGATGAAGGTGAATAATTAGAAGACCATCAATAGTTCATAGTTCTTAGTCTAAAAATTTATTTTTATAATAATACTCTACTGTTGTTTTGATCCGCATTTAGGACAGAATTTTGATCCTGTTTTTAGAAGATAATTACAGTTATTACAATTAGTCGGAGTTGTAACCTGAGTTGAAAGTTCTTTAAACATATCAGTAACTGCTCCACTTGGCTTGAATGATTCATCAGTATCTGGAAGGAAGTCAGAATTATTTGTTTGATTGTTGACATCATTAATATAAGTCATCAATCGAGGCATAGTCTTATTCTTTCCAGGAACATTAACTTGATCGCCTAACCACAATGCAAATTTTTTTAATGTCATTTCAGGAGTTGAAAAAGTTAGGGAATGTGTAGACATATACTCTTCAGTAGCAGCTCTCCCATTGAAGATCTCCATGATAAATTAAAACAAAACGGAGTTTTTAATTATTGCGAATTTCCGCACTTGGGACAGAATTTAGCAGTTAGAGAAATGGATGATTTGCAATTGACGCAATTCTTTTTTGAATTTTGGTTTTTATTTTCTGATTTAACAATTAAATCAACAGGTTTGAATTTTGGTTCGATCATTTGATCAGGTTCTGGTAGTAGATATTGATCATTGTCTGATGATGGGTTGCCAATACTACCACTATTATCTACAAAGGCATTTATTCCAAATCCAGAACCAGATGCAGGCTGTGCAATTCCGCCAGTGGGATTCTTTATTGATGAGCCTTTATCAGCTGCAGATTTCATTTCCAATAATACTCTAATGGCTAAAAAATTTAGTGCAGATAAAGATATCATATATCTTGCAATTTTTCCGAAAAATTCTTTTTCGCCAATTTTCCCTTTTTTGTAAAGTTGAATATCATCAATAATCGATTCATAATGGTCTTGGGTCTCATTTACTAATTGTTTTAGTTTTTCGGTCAAACCTCCTAGTGTATCAACGCCAAATGACATGACTAGTGAATTAGCTATGCAGTTTAATAAAAGTTTGAATATTTAAATTAGAATTAAAAATACTTAATTTGGAAACATGTGATTATTTTTTGTTTAATTCAAATAGCCCCTGAATATCATAGTTTGTTTACCCAGAATTCAAATTCATGGAGGGGTGGTCTAGACTGGTTATGATACCTGCCTTACACGCAGGTGGTCATGGGTTCAAATCCCATCCCCTCCATACTTGCACACAGATAAATAATGATGATAATCCAGTTTGGTAAACAGTAGGAACAAAATGAGTAATGATGGATTTTATAATGTTATTCTCATATGGAAGTCCCATTATGAAAACATTATTTCAGTGAGTTCGATCTATTATCAAATTAAGTTCAATCTTTCTGAATTTAAATGTAATAATATAACTAAAACAGATTAAATATTACTAGGAGAAATCAGCTAGATAATTAATGACACTATTTTCTGGTAAAGTGATGTATATAGGTGTCATATCTGTTATTATAATAGCCGTCGCTTCCTATGGATTATTTTTTTTCTTTCAAAGAGTCAACGAAAAGAGTATCAGAGAAAGCATATTCGAACAGGAATTGGATCGTCAGATAAAATCTACTAACTCAATTTCTCAACATATTGGCTCTGATCTTCGGTTAGTTACCTCTATGCTTCAGGATTTGGCTGATTCAATTTATTTGCAAAATGAAATGTTATCAGGAGATAAAGTTAGCAAGATACTTGATGAAAAATTTAACCAACTTAATTCTGTTACAAGAGTTGATAGTCTTTTAATTACAGATAAAGAAGGCATTATAACTACTCACAAGGCATCACAGGGATTAGAAACCTTTGTGAATATTGATATCTCATTTAATGAATACATGAAAGAAACCAAGAAAACTCTTAAACCTGTATACTCTGATGGTTTTACCGGGATAGATGGTAAATATAGAATAGTGATCACCTATCCAATAATTAGTATTGATGATGCTCACTATATTGGGACGGTAGTGGCAAATTTACCTACCATAGAATTTTTTGAGAATTATGGGAATGTTAATGACATAAATTCACAGTTTCTGGTAGGTTTTGACACAAAAGGGAACCTTCTGGCTGTAGGAGCAAGCGGTGATCTGGTGGGGAAGAATTTTTTTGAAAATGAAACACAACAGTTTATCAATTACAATAAGGATTTGAACAATCTCACTCATTATTTGTTAGCTGGAAATATTGGATATGCACAGTATGATTATGGAAGAGGGGAGAGATTGAATACTCAATCTCCAATATTAGTAGGAACTAAACCTGTGTATTTCCTTCAAGTAGTAACACCAACAGATAGAATATATTTGAAGATAAATTCAGTACTTTTTACCGAAGGTGCTAAAATGTTCTCTTTACTCACAGGAACTACCGCTGCAATAATTGTTCTAGTCTTTCTTTTAAGAAAATGGTATAGTATATTACAGGATGAAGTCGGAAAACGAACTCGAGATTTGAACAAGTCTAATTACAAATTGAAGATAGCAAATGAATCGCTTAAAAACAAAGATGAGGCACAAAATCAATTCATCAATGTTGCAGCTCATGAGCTTAGGACTCCGATTCAGCCTATTCTTAATGCTATTTATCTTCTTCAATCTGCAAATTTGAGTTCAGAAAAACGTAATCAATATATGGATATTATAAAGAGAAATACCGATAAATTAGGTAGACTTGCAGAGGATATACTTGATGTTACTAGAATTGAGAGCAATTCTTTAAAATTAATGAATGAACGATTTAATTTAAATGATTTAATATTAAATACTATCGAAGAATACAAGAAAAATATTCAGTTTATCTATAAGGATCTGAGCGTAAATTATGAAAGTCCTAATAAATCAATATTTGTGAGAGGTGACAAGATGAGGTTAAGTCAGGTCGTGCTTAACCTTCTTGATAATGCTGGCAAATTTACCAAAAGAGGATCCATTACGGTTACAACAGAAATCAAATCAAATAGAATTGAGGTTATGGTAAAAGATACTGGGAGTGGAATACATCCAGAAATATTCCCCAAATTATTTTCCAAATTTGTAACAAAATCGGATAGAGGAACTGGGTTGGGTTTGTTTATTGCAAAAAGCATTGTCGAAGCTCATGGTGGGAAAATATGGGCTGAAAGCCGTTCTAGGCAAAAAGGAGCCATTTTTATCTTTACCCTTCCTCTTTCGAATCAAGAGAACATCGAGGATAAAAATGATAAGAATGAAACATAGAGATCTGATAGGAAATTTGTCCACTCAAAAAATATTAGTAGGCATTATCATAACTATTTCACTTATCTGGCTTACTGTAATATGTTATTCTGTTCTTTTTCATGATACTCATGGGCAAGTTCAAAATAAATCGCTTCAAACACTGACTCCTAGTGGCAAATCTTTAAGACTGGCATATCTAACAGATGGTTTATTTAGTGACGCCGGCTGGGGAGCGTTTGCTTACAATGCTGGACAAGAAATAATTTCCAAGTATGGTTATGAAGTTAGTTTCCTAGATGACGTATCAATTTCTAGTATAGAAATGACTCTTAAAAGTTATGCAGATAGAAATTATGATATTATCATAGCACAAGGATATGAATGGGGAGACCCTGTTCTTAAAGTAGCAAAAGAATATCCTGACATAAAGTTTATTGTGTTTACTGGCTTAGTAAAATCTAAAAATGTAGCATCAATTTTCCCAAGACAGCAGGAAGCTGCGTATCTTCTTGGGGCTCTTGCAAGTATGCTCTCAAAAAACCATACGATTGGTTTCATTGGAGGAGACGATAAATATCCTAATCTAAAGAACATTTATGAAGGTTACAAACAAGGAGCTTTATACGTTAATCCTAAATCTAAGGTACTTGTGACTTACTTGGGCGATTGGGATAATGAAGCTAAGGGAAGAGCGGCCGCATTGTCTCAAATTGAAGAAGGTGCAGCTTTTTATTGCATGTAGCTGATACTTCTGGCCAAGGTGTGATTCGTGCAGCCAAGGAGAAGGGAATCTACGCATTTGGTGCTGTATCAGATCAGAATAAATTGGCGCCTGATACTGTGCTGACGTCATTTGTTTTAGATCCAGAAAAGGCGTACGACTCGGTATTTAAGATGATAGAAATGGACAACTTTACAGGAACGATTTTTACTCCAGGATTAGAATCGACTAAGAATTCAACTACAGAAGATGGAATAATATACGTAGCACCGTTCTACGGATTTCAGAACAAGATACCTGCAGAAATTCAAGCTAAACTCTTTCAATTGACCCGAGATATAATGAACAAAAAAATTATCATTCCAGAATGATTGATTTAATTCGTAATTCGTTTTAATTTATCACAAGCTTATTTTCTGGCAAGAAAAATAAAAGTGCAGAGTCTATTTTGATCACACATCAGCATACATGGTAAATTCATGTGGATGAGGGCGAACAGCTAATTCCATGTGTTGTTTTGCAGCATCGTCAACTATACGTTCAATAACATGTTTACCAAATATTGGTTTCAAGAAGTTTGAGTCTGATTTTAATTCTTCAATCGATTCTCTTAAACTTGCCGGTAATTGTTTAATTTTATGTTGTTCTCTTTCAGCGTCAGTCATCTTGAATATATCTGCGTCAACATGATCTTCTATCTTGGGATCATTTGTTTCAATCCTGTTTTTTATTCCATTAAGGCCAGCAGCAACTATTGCAGAAAAAGCTAAATATGGATTACATGATGGATCTGGTGCCCTAAATTCTATCCTTTTCAAATGTGCAAATTTTTCGCCCTTATAATGGGCAGGAATCCTAATTATTGCTGATCTATTACCCGTACTCCAGGCAATATAAACCGGTGCTTCATACCCAGGTATTAATCTTCTATATGAATTTGTAGTGGGAGCAACGATAGCTGCAAGAGCTTTTGCGTGATCTAGTATTCCACCAATAAAATATCTTGCAGTTTGAGATAGCTCGGCATACTTGTCATTTGGGTCATAAAATAGATTCTTTCCTTTATTCCAAAGACTTACATTGACATGCATTCCAGAACCGTTATCCAATGCGATTGGTTTGGGCATCATTGTTGCTATCATATTATGTTTCTTTGCAATATTCTTGACAATGTACTTGTAACTTTGAACTGAATCAGCAGTATTAACAAGGCTATCATAGCGAATGTCTATCTCACATTGTCCTGCAGTTGCTACCTCATGATGGTGAGCATCACAAATTATCCCGAAACTTGAACTGAGAACATCCACACATTCGTTACGATAGTCCATGAGAGTGTCTCCTGGTGGGCTTGGTAGATATCCTTCCCTTAGTCTGAGAGTATAACCAACATTTTCTGTCGACCATGGAGCTTCACGAGAAGTTATTTCATAGCTCTGACTATGAAATGAGGTTAATGTATTCACTTGAAGTTTATCAAAAACAAAGAATTCGACCTCAGGTCCCCAGTATGAAATATCATAACCATTCTCTTTGACGTATTTTTCGGCGTTCTGAGCAATTCCACGTGGATCGGCCAGGTAGGACGATCTCTTTTCACCGCCCGAGAGAATATCACATATGAGTCTGGCTGTGGGATACTTTTCTATCCATGGAATAGGTGCATATGTGGAAGGATCGGGTCTAATGATTAAATCGGATTCATGAATTTCTGTGAAACCTTTTATTGAGGAACCGTCAAGTTTTGGTAATCCATCCTTAAAATCGTCCTTTCTTAACATATTAGCTGCTACTGTAGTGTGGTGAAATCTGCCGAATAATCCAGTAAATTGTAAATCAAGAAATTTTATTCCGTCTTTCTCAATCTTAAGTAATACATCATCACTTGTGTACGTTAAGGGTTCAATTATTCCATTAACTATTTTATAAGGCAATCAGATCCGATTATATTATTCTCATAATTAAGTTTTAAATTGAGATAATAAATTATACATTAAACTTGGGTTTGGAAACTTCATTATACATTAAAAAATTTTACTGAATTAAAATTTTAATAAAGTGGTATTTAAATATAGAAATTACCAAAAAGGTAGAAATTATTGGCAGGCATGGATGATAATAACAACAGCAAGAATAATTCAGAAAAAAAGATCGACTTAGATTTTATCTTGGAACTTCTAAAAAAAGAAACCCAAATTCCAAAGATCCAAGGTCTATCATCTGATGTTTATAGGAAAATTGCACAACTAATAAAAGAACTTTCTATCCAAAAATATGAAGATCTAGAATTAGATGTACACAACGAACTCATTAGATTATTAATATTATCTACAAAATCATTGATCGAATTAAGAACCCACAAACTTTTGGAAAATTCTTACGGTAAACATTTGCCCTACCCTTCATTATCTACTGATGACTATTCTAAATTGACTGATGAAGAGAAATATATTTTTGAAGAAGAAAGAAAAGTATCACAAAGAAAGGATTTGATTATACAATCTTTAATTGATGGAAATGTGAATAATTTGGATTCCATATCAAGAATCATAAGGTCCAAAATGATTATTATAAGATTTTTGGAATCGACAGACCAATTTATGGGGGTTGATATGGCAAAATATGGTCCATTCATTAAGGAGGATGTTGCGATTTTACCCTTTGAGAATGCAAGATCATTAATAGAAAGGAAAGTAGCAGTAGAAATAAATGATTTGCGATTTCATGTTAAAGAAACATAGATATTTGTTTTAATTTATATGGAAAATAATCTTCTTGCCTCATAATGGAGTCGATATTGATCAATACATTCTACTCACGTTTTATCCAATAGTAGTATTCTTTGCAATAGGTTTTATTGGCAAAAAATTTAAACTCGATGATGCACTGAAGTATTTTTTTCAAGGTGTTAGTTGTCTTTTATTTGCGATTTTTTATATAATCATGATCCCTAGAGGAGGAGCTCAAGGTCTTGCCATAGTTTTGATAATGTTTGGATTGTTGTTATTTTTTATGGCCAGAAAGCAGAAGATATCTCCTAAGGATCAAACTTACAGTAAATGACATTCTGACTTTAAAAGAGTCTACATTTTCTAATTTTTATTATATGAATGAGAATACTTTCTTCTTCTGTATTCGATTAACCCCATTAATTGATATCCATATTCTAAATTGTGCTTGACATGATTTATTCCATGTGAACCATGTGGAACGAATTTACCATCTATCACATTTTCTACATAGGTCTTTACTTTTCTGATTGAAATTGTTGCATGTTGAAGTTGTCTATCATTGAATTTTCTTCCTAATTCTTTTTCAATTTGGTGGCTAAACTCCTGCGTTCCAATAAGTTTTGAATATTTTTGTAATTTACTATAATTTACACACAGATCTGTTATTTTCTTGTAATCTTGTTCTGGTATTTTTGTCAGCAATTCATTCAGTTCATTTTTTTTCCTTCCGGTAATAACACTAAGGTTATTGACAAGATCTTTCTTGCTTAATGTATTTTCCTTCACAGAAAGAGGTATCAAAGTCTGTAAGGATGAAACTTCTCTTGATTTTTTTTCATCAGCATTATCAGTTTTTTGGACGACGTCAACAATGGGTTCAGAGATATCTAATTTTTTATTTATGACATCATGTTTATTTTTTAAATAATATCTTTCTATTCCGTAAAGATTTACCTTTTCGCCACTAATATCAGAACCTCTTCGAATTATTGAAATAATATTCAGAATAATTTTTGGATAATAATATTTTAAATCACTATCTACATTATCATAATTCTCCATTATATCTTTGTATATACTAAATATTGCATCGCTAACAAGTTTATTCATCAATTGGTTTTCTGAGTTCACTATTGTTTCATATTTTTTATTGTCCAAGCCTCTAGCTCCAATCGTTAGAAAATCACAAAGTTCAGCTTTTGAAAAAACGTATTTATTTTCATCGCATATTACAATTATTGCTTTCATAATATTTATCCAAAATTCATCATTGTTCGAATTTTCCAGATTTTTCACCAATAAGGAGGTATCTTGTTTTATTTTATGGTCCGTTATTCGCAATTCATCTAATGTTTGATAAAGTACTTTTTCTGGATTGATGATATTATTTTTATTTGTCAATAGTAAGTCACTTTTATTATCCTATAATACTAATTATAATATTTCCTATTTAAAGTAAATTTCTAAAAATTCGATAATATTGTTATAATTTATCAATATTCGTTGATTTAGAAGAATGTTGTTTTTGATTCGATTCGGTCAAATTTTAGTCATTTTGATATGGTGTGATGCATTATATAATCTCCTAAAGTTATGATTTTTTTAATATTTTTCCATTATCTTTTCGAATTTCTGCTAAAAGCTGTTTTGAAACTTTATCGACTATATGTTTAACTTCTTCTATCTCACCTCCCTTTGAAACTACTTGAATTCTTATAGTAGGAATATTATCGATATAGCCTTGTGGATGAGTTTTTAAATATAACCTGTCTCTTGGTACCGATGCAACTATTTTTGTTAATCTGGATGATATCATAGCCTCACTTATTCCTTGAACATAGTAGTTAATTTCTCGTATTGTAAAGTTGCCTATTTCTCGTTTTATTTGAGGTATAATATTTTTTGTAACTATTGCTTTCGTTTCATTTGGAACACCTGGTAAACATATTATTCGTGTTTTATCAACAGTAAGTAATACTGCAGGAGCATTACCGACAGGATTCTGAATTGGAGTCGACCCTTCTGGAATTATTGCCATTTTTAATCTTGCATTATTTATTTTCACTTTTTGGTGTCTATCTTTATAACTTTTTTTTACCATATCTAATGCAATTTTGTTTAATCTTAATCTTTTTTTCAATGATTTACCAACTCCTAGTAATGTTTTATCGTCATACGTTGGACCTAATCCTCCACAAACTATTATCCAATTGGGTTTCCTACTAAGAGAATCTCTTAAGGTCAAGTTAATTTCATCTAAATCATCTCTGATTACTATCACTCTTCTTATGTAACCGCCAATTTTAGTAATTTTTTTTGATATCCAATGAGCATTCGTATTTAAGGTTATCCCGGATAGTAACTCATTGCCAATGCATAAAATTTCAACAATGTACATTAAAGTATCTTATTTGAAGAAGTTATGAACATATCTTGATATATTGAAAATTATTGGTGTAAACCACATATTTGAAATGCAAACATAATATATCCAGCAATTTTTGTTGACTGTCTGAATGGATAGAAATTATTAGTATCCTTTGGCATTAATTCATATTTTAATGCGCTAGCTTCTGCCTTTGATATGGGTAGACGTATTAAACGATTGCTAAGTATAGAATCCCATGGCAACTGAGTAATAGATTCTTTTTTTGCAGCTATTATAGAGATTACTCTATTTGTATTGGTTTTATCTAGAATAACAGAGTATTCATAATCATCATTTTCTTGAAATGGATCATGGGTGGTAAATGGATCAATGTCAATATGTTTCTTAAGTTGTTCTCTCAAAGAGACTGATAGTTTATTCATTATTATTAAATCTGTTAAAGTTAGTGCTTTCATTTGATTTGGAGATGGGGATTTAATTTCAGTTGTTGATAACATAGTTCGGAGTATTGTTATGTTGTTGATTATTTAATTTTTGATATTTATAATTAAAGTCAATAACTCTTAATATTTATAGAATTATAAAGATTATCAATGCTTAATCCATTGCCGGGGTACCCAAGCTAGGTAAGATAAATACATGATTCCCTAAAAGGGGTCAGCCTCGAGATCAAAATTATGAAAAATCGATGCGTAAGCTGATGTTCGCAAGAACTCGTGGGTTCGAGTCCCACTCCCGGCGCTCATACGTCTCGGGTTCTAGTCCGAATAGTCCTTATAGATACAAGTGTTGCAATTTTCTTTCATTAGGTAAAGAGGGAGCAATGGACAAATGACTACACAAAGTGATGATACCTGGCTGGATTATGAATGCGAGGATTTGAAGGAAAAAATCCATATAATTACAGAGTATCAAAAGCCTTACATTGCAAACTCTCTAAAAAGGATGGCACAGGAAAGCCCTCGCAACGTCAAAGTAATTTGTGAATACATAATCGCAGAACAGAATGAAATTAATATAAAAGAATCAACTAAGGAAGGAAAAATAAAATGTCTAGTCAGATTCTCAACTTACCTCAAGCACGTGCCATTTGACAAAGTTTCTAAAGAAGATATCTTGAATTACCTTACTAGCCTTAAGAAGCCTGAATCCTTAGACCCACAGCATAAGAGTATCGGAACATACAATGGAAGGCAGATGATTCTTCTAAAGTTCTTCAGGTGGCTTAACAATCCGAATGAATCGATTGCTAGAAAGAGGTTAACTCCTGATTGCATGAACGGAATAAAACGCCTACCAAGAATGGAAAAATCAGCCTACAAGCCATCCGACTTATGGACTCAAGAAGAACATGTGGTGTTCTTGAAATATTGCCCTTCGATACGAGATAGATTATATCATGCAATGGCTTACGATACATCTGCGCGCCCAAATGAATTGTTGGGCTTGCATATACGTGATATTTTTTTTAGAAAAACTTCTGATGGTAAGCAGTATGCCGAGATTGTCATAACAGGAAAAACAAAATCTCGTACTTTGCCCCTTATCTTTTCGCTGCCATACCTGAAGCAATTTTTACAGGTGCATCCACAAGGAACAAATTCGGACGCCTGGCTCTTTATCTCCTATAGTAGACAAAATAAGTTGGGTCGTATAACACGAGACGGCTTGCTAAAGAAATACGAGCAGTATTATAAAAAGCGCTACTTTCCTTTGTTACTTGTTTCGGATACTGTTTCAGAAAGCGATAAGACTTACATCAGGAATTTGCTGATGAAACCTTTCTCTTTGTATATTTTTAGACATACTGCATTGACCCATAAATCGGCTTTTTTAAAGGAACACATTCTAAGAGACCATGCAGGATGGAGTATGACCAGCAAAATGCCCCAAGTGTACTTGCATTATTTTGGTACAGAATCGGCGAACTCAATTTTAGAAGCGTATGGGATTATTAAGAATGAATCAATAAGAGCGAATCTTTTGAAGCCCATTCAGTGTCCTAATTGCCATGAATCAAACAACAAGGAGACGCGTATTTGTGTTTCATGTAAAATGATTCTCAAATATGATGCGTACGCAGAAACACTTGACGAAAAAGAAAGCAAAGAAAAAGAGATTCTAATGCTAAAAGAAAGTTTCAATAACGAAATGATGAAGCTGAAGGAGCAGATTACCGAGGATTTAAAGAAAGAGGTAAGAGAATTGCTGATTAGACTAAAGCCAGAAGTCATCAAAGAAGGCATATAGATTTAGCTTATGTTATAGGCCGACTTAGGTATCAACATACCCATGCGATTCATGAAAATATCAAAACATTTTCTGGCAGGACTGCTCAATCTATCTATCCTGCTGTACTTCAGAAAAAACTTATCCTGTTTGCTAAATTTGTGATTCAGCATACGTTCTGAAAACATTAGAAGATAAGGCGCAATTTTTGGAATCCATTGAAATGTATTGTTATTGAAAAAGGTTCATCTGGATTTCCTTTCGTAAATTTACCAGCTGCTTTTATCAAATCTTGAACAGCTTCCGTCCTTTCTGACTTGCGCGAGTTCCAGGAATCCTGAAGTATGAACACTTCTAGAGAATGCGACATAATCAAACCGATGATTCCGGAAATAGCATTTTTAGTAACTGCATCGCCATATCCTAATACACTGCTATCAGAGGGTGTCCAGGTGGACGCAATTTGTTTTATAATTTTATCCATGGTGCTTTCAAACATTGATTTCCATGTTTCGGGTTCAATCTCTTCAGTTATATTTTGAAATTTTAGACTTTGAGCTTGTTTCTTTTTTTTCAAAGTGCTATTTACCATTTCTATGCTGAATACAATGGCTGTAGTTCTACCGATTTTGTTACACTGGAGAATGTTTAGATTTTCTAACCTTCCGAGAGACCGTTGGAAGGTCGCAGGAGCCATTTCGTTTTCTTTGGAACCAGATAAGTTCAAGAGAGTAGCCCTTCTAATTTCTTGGCTTTTTGATTGTGAGTAATACTTGAGGAGCGCCTCCAAAACAATCGAATCAGTATCTATAAACAAGTTCGTGGTCCGCATAGTCCGCATAAGGCAGTCCCAATTAATATACTACATGAAACCTAGCAAAACCGGAGTATTTGTAGCAAGCAAAATTCCCCCTCTGATGAAACAATATGTGCTTCATGCTGTCACTAAAGGAAGTTACATTTCAACTTCAGACTTCATCAGAAGTGCCATCAAGGAAAAGATAGAGAGGGAGAATGCTGACTGGAATATGAAATCAAAGGGAGCAGACTAAGATGACTGATACTGTAAAGCCAATTTATAATACCCTATGCGCGTATCGTAACTGCACTAATAAGTCAACAAATCGTCTCTTTTTTGCTCTCGGTTTTTCAGCCCTTTTTTGTCAAAAATGTGCGAAAATATTACTAACAGATAGACTTGCCACTCCCGAGGCATCCGACTATGATAAGGGAATTTACCTGGATGGGGTGTACGATACTGACTGAGCTCGATGGGGCAATGCTCGCACGGATGAAGGAAATTGTGTACACTGAACACAGGCCATTTAGTTACAAAGACTTTGATTCTTTTACTGTAAATTGGAAGAAATATCTTATGGCCCACGGAACTTTTCGTAATAAAATATGCAAACTTCAAAAAGAAGGAATCGTAGAGCTCGAATTTAATTCCAAAGTATGTTTTTACACTCTTACCGGCGTGCACTTTGGTAATACAGTGACACGTAACCATATGGGGGATTCTTCTGTCATTTCTGTCACTGGTGTAATGGCAAATGAAATGGAAGATTTATTGAATTATCTAAAGACTATACCTATTGAGGAAGCTTCGGTGCATGACTTGCATTACAAGTTTACCGTACCTGATATCTATAAAATAATGTCCATCAGTACAACATACAATAATCTAATCAATTCTGTGAGTAAGGACATAATCTTATACCCTGACATTATTGATGGTTTGAAGATACAGACCATTATACATAGAACAGATATGGTTACGGTAAGTGTTGCTTGCTCAGCTGTTCCTATAATGATGAGTGAAGAAGGACTTCTGCGGTGCTCAGTAGCACTTACAAGAGCTGAAGAAAGGTTATCCGCAAAGTTAGATGAATGTGGGAATAGTTTAGAAGGCGGATATGAAAAGATTCCAATACCTGATAACAGACGATGGACAGTAACGATGTGGCACTTTGGTAGAGATGGAGCATATGAATACAAAAATGGTTTTTCACTTACTTGGGGTTATGGAAGGGAAGTATTACGTTGTTACTCTAAATCTCTCAAAGGTAAAAAAAAATAAGAAAACAAAACTGACTTTGACACGCTAAAACCTTTTTGGATGGTATACATAGAATTTTACAATTTCTTTAAATTAGTTACCCAGAGAAGCTAGAATTGAGAATACCAGCTTATGAAATTTACGATTAAAAAACAAATATTCGCACATGACCTTATCAATCCACCTACGGAAGCTAGTAGTTGTAATATAGAACTGCCATCAGACAGTCCTGATTGTATGCTGAAATTAGAAAAAGGGAGGGTATCGCACTGCACTTCATACACATTATCTGTGGAGGAAGCGTTGCAATTGGGTTTCACAAGTGCTGAACAGTCCATATTTATCAGAGAATTTCAAAACCTCATTCTCGCATTTAATTTGACATTAAATCGGGTTTGTATGACGATTGAAAATTTTTACGTTTCTCATGGAGGAGTTAATATTATCCCTCCTGAATCAAAAGTCTCAACCGAAAGAATTGGTAATCAAACTAGGGTTAACGTTGAAGAAACTATCGTATTTCGAGACGAGGTTCAAATAACCGTTGGTTTGTCTGAAACATTTGTCTGTCAGAGAATTGTTGAACTTTTCCAAAAGCTTCAGTCTCTAAGAAGGCACGATTCGCACAATAACACGACGGTTGAATTATCTAATATTTCTAAGGCCCTGAGAGAATACGAGAGTGCAATATCAGCATATACTCGGATTACTACGTTTAAGCATTTATTTAATGCATTAGAATTGGTTGCCAATAAAGATGGCAAGAAACGCGAATCGGAGGTATTTGATTTGCATGTCGCAAACCTCTCATCCGTACAACAAACAGATGTAGAAGAATGGCGGGAACTCTATAACCGAACCAAACATGCCGATAGAAACTCGGCTGATATTGAAACGTATTTGTCAGGAATCAAGCACATCGGAAGTAAATATCTACTCCCGCTACGAAGATGTTATCAGGACATTATACTGAGTCTTCTGTAAGATGGTCTGAAAGCAAGAGTACTAGCTCTCAGAAACTAGTGCTATTTTAAAAAATATAAAAGAGCCGTATTAATTCTTGCTTATAAATGAAAAAGGAATTTATTCTTTCAAAGATTGAAGCGGCTCACGATGGAAGTCCTTACGTTTACGTAGGATTTGTTGACCCCAACGATTCCAAATCCGGAGAAGCGCGGCAGCAGAATCCTTTTGGACCTAAGGCGATGACATTCACTTCTCCAGAAGATTTGATG
>Ga0184623_10000052_pt1 | contig 42902 bp, 44 predicted proteins | sample PLM1_100_b1_FD_133138 | JGI IMG/M metagenome (GOLD analysis project Ga0184623, IMG submission 133138) | Groundwater sediment microbial communities from an aquifer in East River, Colorado, USA - PLM1_100_b1 | ecosystem: Environmental > Terrestrial > Soil > Riparian zone | place: USA: East River... | reverse complement strand
CTCGAACCCCAGGTGGAGGTCGCTGATCGCGACCGCGTCCTCCTCCTTCAGCCAGAGGGCGAAGTGGCGGGTCGCCCACAGCCCCGGCGCCACCTCGATCTCGTCCACGGGGGACGGAGCGCAGCCGCGCTATTTGGACGTTCGGCGCTACCGCTCACCTGTCGATAGAAAGAAAGAATCGCCCCGGCCGCACGCGGGCGGCGGAGCCGGAAAGTTGTTCGAAGTCCTTCGGCCTTCGCTCCGGTCCTAGAACCGCCGCGGGCGCCGCTTTGCGAAGCACTCTTGGCAGTAGACGGGTCGCGACCCATCGGGCTTGAAAGGCACCTGCGTCTGCTTCCCGCACTCGGAGCAGACCACGTCGTGCATTTCCCTGGGCCCGCGGTCGAACCGCCTGCCGCCGCCGCCTCCGCCTCTGTCTCTGTCCATTTCTACTCACTCACTGTGTCAGCCCCTTCAGGGGCCAACGGCGGTAGTCATGGAGTCCATCTATAAGAACTTGAGGGTTACAATCTCACCTCGGTCCGCCCGTCGTCCCGAGGAGATCCCGGGAATCCCGGGTCGCCCGACAAGTATCAGTCCTGAGCCGGAATTAGAAGGTTTGAATACTCATCGACGTTTAGTCTGTTGAAACCTCCGGCGGGGCCGATCACGCGCCCGGAGAGGGAGGGGGTCGGCCCCACGGGTGAGACGATGACGAGGAACCTCAAGGTGAATGAGCTCGCGTGGATCGTGGGCGGCGCCCAGGGGAGCGGCGTCGACTCCTCCGCGACCGTGTTCGCCCGGGCGGCCGCGTACGGCGGGCTCCACGTGTACGGGCAGCGGGAGTACTACTCGAACATCATCGGGGAGCACTCGTACTTCCAGGTCCGCGTCGCGGGCCGCCGGATCCGCTCCCATGTGGACACCCTGAACCTCCTCGCGACGTTCGACGCGGAGACCGCGTTCCGCCACGCCCGCCACGTGATGGACGACGGCGCGATCATCTACGACCCCGCCCTAGCGGGGACGAAGCTCGACGGCGTCCCGACGATCGAGGCGCGCCTCCGGACGGACATGCAGACGTACCTCGTCGCACGCGGTCTCGGCTTCACCCTCCAGGACCTCCTGAAGTCCGCGGAGGACCGCGGGGTCACCCTCGTCCCGATCCCGTACATGTCCCTCCTCACGAAGGTCGCGGACGAGAACCACATCGACCAGCTCTCGAAGATCTCCCGCATGGTGAACATGTTCGCCGTGGCGGCCTCGTTCGGCCTCCTCGACTACGACTACGAGATGATGGCGAAGGCCCTCCGGGAGGTGTTCCGCGCGAAGGCGGAGGTCGCGGAGATGAACGTGAAGGGCGCGCGGAGGGCGTACGACCTCGTCCGCGGGAAGTACGAGGGATTCGGCTACCGCCTCGAGCCGATCGACTTCGGCGGGGAGAAGCGGGCCCTGATGACGGGGGCCCAGGCGATCGGCCTCGGGAAGGTCCTCGGCGGGATGCGGGTCCAGACGTACTACCCGATCACGCCCGCCTCGGACGAGAGCGAGTACATCGAGGCGAACCAGATCGTCGACATCCGGGAGCCCAGCGCGGACCCCGCGGAGGAGGAGTCCGGGGTCGCGAAGGAGAGCGGGTCCGTCCTCGTGATCCAGACGGAAGACGAGATCGCCGCGGTGACGATGGCGATAGGATCCGCGCTCGCGGGGGCCCGGGCCGCGACGTGCACGTCGGGCCCCGGGTTCTGCCTGATGATGGAAGGGATCGGCTGGGCGGGGATCAACGAGGTCCCCCTCGTGATCACGTTGTACCAGCGCGCGGGGCCCTCCACGGGAATGCCGACCCGCCACGAGCAAGGGGACCTCCGGTTCGCGCTCCACGCGGGCCACGGGGACAGCCCGCGGATCATCCTCGCGAGCGGGGACTTCGAGGAGGCGTTCCACGACGGCGCGAAGGCGTTCAACTACGCGGAGCGGTACCAGACGACGGTGATCCACCTCGTCGACAAGGCCCTCGCGAACAGCAACGGGACGATGCCCGTGTTCGACCCGGACCGGGTCCGGATCGACCGCGGGGAGGTGATCACGAACGGCTGGAGCGGGCGGGACCCGTACAAGCGGTTCGCGTTCACGGAGTCCGGCGTCTCCCCCCGCGCCGTGATCGGCCACCCCGGGACGATGTTCTGGAACACCGGGGACGAGCACGACGAGACGGGCCACATCACGGAGGACCCCGTCCTCCGGAACCTGATGATGGAGAAGCGGCAGAAGAAGCTCGACCTCGCGGACCGGGAGATCCCGGAGGGGGAGAAGGTGAACTTCTTCGGGGACCGGACCGCGGAGACCGTCGTCGTGTCCTGGGGCTCCACGAAGGGCGCCCTCCTGGACGCGATGGACTCCCTCGAGAGGGAGGGCGTGACGCTCGGCTTCCTCCAGATCCGGCTCGTGAACCCGTTCCCCGTCGACGCCGTGACGCGGGCCCTCGCCCGCGCGAAGGCGATCGTGAACGTGGAGATGAACTTCGGCGCGCACATGGGCGGGCTGATCCGGGAGAAGACGGGGATCGAGCCCACCCACCAGGTCCTCAAGTACAACGGGAGGCCGATGTCGAGCACGGAGCTCGCCGCGGCCCTCCGGGACATCGCGAAGGGGAAGGCCCCCAGGAAGCAGGTGTTGACGTATGGCGTCTAAGCAGACGTTGAAGGTCGCGGACTTCGCGACGGAGGTCCACAACGACTGGTGCCCGGGATGCGGGGACTTCGGGATCCTCCGGTCGATCCAGATGACCCTCGCGGAGATGCAGCTCGACCCCTCGAACGTCGCGATCGTCAGCGGGATCGGGTGCTCCGCGAAGACCGTCCACTACGTGAAGACGTACGGGGTCCACACCCTCCACGGGCGGCCCCTCCCGTTCGCGACGGGCGTGAAGCTCGCGAACCCCGGCCTCGAGGTCCTCGCGTGCGGCGGGGACGGCGACGGCCTCGGGATCGGCGCCGCGCACTTCGTGAACTCCGGGCGACGGAACGTGGACATGCTGTACATCATCTTCGACAACGGCGTGTACGGGCTCACGAAGGGCCAGGCCTCCCCGACCCTCCGGCTCGGGGTGAGGACGAAGTCGATGCCCGCCCCGAACGTGAACGAGGGCGTCAACCCCTTGTGGCTCGCCCTCGCGGCGGGCGCGACGTGGGTCGGCCGCGGGTACTCGTACGACATCAAGCACCTCGTCTCGATGATCCGCCAGGGGATCGAGCACAAGGGATACGCCTTCCTCGACGTCCTCCAGCCTTGTCCCACGTACAACAACATCAACACGAAGGAGTGGTTCGGAGGGGAAGACAGGAAGGACGAGAACCAGGGGAAGCCCCTGCCCCGGGTGTACAAGCTCGACGGCGGGTACGACCCCGTCGTCCACACCGAGGAGGAAATCGACTCGAAAATCGCGCAGGCGATGATGAAGGGCCGCGAGTGGGGCGACAAGATCCCGATCGGTGTGTTCTACAAGAACGAGCTCGTTCCCACGTACGAGGAGCGGATCTCGGCGAGGGTCAAGAACTACGTGACGAACCCGCCCGCGAAGCAGACGATCGCGGACTCCGAGGGGCGACCCGCCACAGACCTCACGAAGCTCCTGAAGTCCCTCGCGGTGAACTGAGGCCGCTCGATGCCTCCGAAGCGTCGGCGGGTGCGGCCGAACGAGACCGTCGCGATCGGGTCGGCCCGGGTCACGAACAAGACGGCGAATTCGATCGTGGTCTCGGTGGCGGAGGACGGCACAGTCCAGGTGACGGACTGCTGCCTCGAGGAGCAGGGGAAGTAGGCCGCGAGTGGACCGGCTGGGATTTGAACCCAGGACTTCCTGCTTGCAAAGCAGGCGATCTTCCGCTGATCTACCGGCCCGTGGAGAAGGGGTAGCGGCCCGCCGAATATAGGCTTGGCGCGCTCACGACCGCAGCACGATCTCGATGTTCACGCCGTCCGGGACCTGGATCCGCATCAGCGCGCGCAATGCGCGCTCGTCCGCGTCCAGATCGATCAGCCGCTTGTGGATCCGCATCTCCCACCTGTCCCACGTCTCCGAGCCCTCGCCGTCCGGGGACTTCCGGACCGGCACCATCAGGCGCTTCGTCGGGAGCGGGATCGGGCCGCTCATCGCGACCCCGGTCCTCTCGGATATCGTCTTGATCTGCTGGCAGACGTTGTCGACCTTCTTCGGGTCCGTCCCGCTCAGCGAAATCCGCGCCCGCTGAGCCACTCAACACCACCAAAACGAGGGATGAAAAGGGGAAGGGAGCTCAGCGTTTTTCCACATCGATACACATTCCCGCCGCGACGGTCTGGCCCATGTCACGGATGGCGAAGCGACCGAGCTGCGGGAAGTCCTTGGCCTTCTCGATGACCATGGGCTTCGTCGGCCGGATCTTCACGATCGCGGCGTCGCCGGTCTTGATGTGGTCGGGCTTCTCCTGCTTCGTCGCGCCCGTCCGCGGGTCGAGGCTCTTCACGATCTCCTCGAACGTGCACGCGACCTGCGCGGTGTGCGCGTGGAACACGGGGGTGTAGCCGACAGTGATGACGCTGGGATGGTTCAGGACCATGATCTGCGCGGTGAACGTCTTCGCGACCGTGGGCGGGTTGTCCACGGGCCCCGCGACGTCCCCCCGCCGGAGGTCCTTCTTGTCGACGCCCCGGACGTTGAACCCCACGTTGTCCCCGGGCAGCGCCTCCTGGAGCTGCTCGTGGTGCATCTCGATCGACTTCACCTCGCCGACCTTGTCCGCGGGCTGGAAGACGACCTTCATCCCGGGCCTCAGGACCCCCGTTTCGATGCGGCCGACGGGGACGACGCCGATCCCCGTGATGCTGTACACGTCCTGGATCGGGAGCCGGAGGGGCTTGTCGACGGGCTTCGGCGGGACCTCGAGCGTGTTCAGCGAGGCGACGATGGTCGGGCCCTTCCACCAGCCGAGCTTCGGGCTCGCCTTGACGATGTTGTCGCCCTTGTACGCGCTGATCGGGATGAACGGGAGCCTGTCCACCTTGTAGCCGACGGACTTCAAGAGCTGGGACACCTCGGTCTTGATCTCGGTGAACCGCGCCTCGGAGTACTCCGGCTTCGTCGCGTCCATCTTGTTCACCGCGACGATTAGCTGCTCGACGCCGAGGGTTCTCGCGAGGAAGATGTGCTCCTTCGTCTGGGCCTGGACGCCCTCCGCCGCGCTCACGACGAGGACCGCGGCGTCCGCCTGGGAGGTCCCCGTGATCATGTTCTTCACGAAGTCCCGGTGGCCGGGCGCGTCGATGATCGTGAAGTAGTACTTGTCCGTGTCAAACCGCTTGTGGGCGACGTCGATCGTGAGCCCGCGCTCCCGCTCCTCCTTCACCTGGTCCATCACGAACGCGAACTCGAACGTGGCCTTGCCGAGCTGCTCCGCAAGTTTCTTCAGGTTCTCGAGCTCATGGGCGTCGATGTTCCCGGTGTCGTACAGGATCCGGCCGACGGTCGTCGACTTCCCGTGGTCGACGTGGCCGATGAACACCAGGTTCAGGTGGGGCTTTGCGGGCATGATTTTTCCTCGTGCGGGCCCGTGTTATTGGCACCGGCTATATATGTCTTTGCGGCGGGAGCGGGAGAGAACGGAGTCCGAGACCGTTCTCACGCCGCGTAGTACGATTCGCCGTACGGTTCCGGCGGCAGGCCCTTCCGCTCCCGGATCTTCCGGGAGATGTCGGGCTGCAGGTCCGTGGGGACGGGCTGGAACCCGACGTTCTCCGTGGACCAGAACGCGCGGCCCGCCGTCGCGGACCGGATCGCGGTCGCGAACCCGAACATCTCCGCGACGGGCGCCTTCGCGACGATGATCGCGTGGTCCCCCTCCTGGGTGATGTCCTCGATCACGCCCCGCCGGGACTGGACCTCCCCGATCGCGGAGCCCATCACGTCCTGGGGGACGTTCACGTACACCTTCGTGAGGGGCTCCAGGAGGATCCGGCCCGCCTGGCACATCGCCCCGTAGATCGAGCGGTACGTCGCGGGGATCACCTGCGCGGGACCCCGGTGGACGGAGTCCTCGTGGAGCTTCGCGTCCACGAGCCGGACCTTCACCGCCATGGACTTCTCCCCGGCGAGGGGCCCCTTCCGCATCGCCTCCTCGATGAACGCCTGTTTGATCAGCTCCATCGTCTCGTGGAGGTACTGGATCCCCTTCGTCGCGTCGACCAGCATGTTCGTGTCCTCGATCCACACGACGTTCTTCGACTCGTCCCGGGCCATCCCGAGCTCCTCGAGCTTCTTCGCGAGGGCCTTCGAATCCTTGATCCGCTGGCCCGCGGCGATCTCCCCCGCCCGGATCGCGTCCACGATCGCCTGCTCGAGGGGCTCCACCTCGAAGTAGAAGCGGTTGTGCTTGTTCGGGGACTTCCCCTCGAACGGGCCGCCCTTCCCCCGCACGCCCTCCCGGTACACGACGATCGGCGGGCTCGTGATCACGGGGACCTTGTATTCGATCTGGATCCGGTAGATCGTGATCTCGAGGTGGAGCTCCCCCATCCCGGAGATCAGGTGCTCCCCCGTCTCCTGGTTGATCTCGACCTGGATGCTCGGGTCCGCCTTCGCGATGCTCCGGAGGACCTCGACGAGCTTCGGGAGGTCCTGCGTGGACTTCGCCTCGATCGCCATCGTCACGACGGGGTCCGAGTAGTGGACGATCGCCTCGAACGGCTGCATGTCCCTGTCGTCGCTCACCGTGGAGCCCGCGACCGCGTCCTTCAGCCCCACGACCGCGACGACGTTCCCCGCATCGACCTCCTCGACGGGGATCCGGTCCGGCCCGACGATCATCGCGACAATCTGGGCGCGCTGGGGTTTCGGCATCCCGACGACCCACAGCTCCTGGCCCCGCCGGATCTTCCCGGAGAACAGGCGGCCCGCCGCGGTCTCCCCGGCCTGCGGGTCCACGAGGATCTTCGTCACCATGAACGCGACGGGGCCGTTCTCGTCCACCTTCAGCATCGACTTCCCGACGGGGCCCTCCGGGTCCCCCTTCCAGATCACGGGGATCCGGACGGGCTGGGCCTGCAGGGGGTTCGGGAGGTGGCGGATCACCATCTCTAGGACGATCTCGTGGAGGGGGGCCTTCTTCGAGAGCTCCTTCATCGTCCCCTCCTGGCAGTGCCGGTACACGTCCCGGAACGTGATCCCGGTCTTCTTCATGTACGGGACGCTGATCGCCCACTTGTGGAACGCGCTCCCGAACGCGACGTTCCCGGACTCCACGTTCAGGGCCCACTTGTCCTTCAGGTCGTCGGGGAGCAGTTTCAGGATCCGCGCGTTCACGTCCGTGATGATCTTCACGAACCGCTGCTGCATCTGCTCCGGGGTGATCTTCAGCTCGTTCACGAGTCGGTCGACCTTGTTGATGAACAGGACGGGCTTCACGCGCTCCTTCAGGGCCTGGCGGATCACGGTCTCCGTCTGGGGCATCACGCCCTCGACCGCGTCGTCGAGGATGATCACACCGTCGATCGCCCGCATCGCGCGGGTGACGTCCCCGCCGAAGTCCACGTGGCCGGGGGTGTCGATCAGGTTGATCAGGTACTGCTTCCCCTCGATCTCGTGGACCATCGACGCGATCGCCGCGTTGATCGTGATCCCGCGGGCCTGCTCCTGCTCGTCGTAGTCCATGAAGAGCTGCGTGCCCGCGAGCTCCTCGGAGATCATCCCCGCGCCAGCGATGAGGGAGTCGGAGAGTGTGGTTTTTCCATGGTCGATGTGGGCCGCGGTCCCGATGTTCCGGATGAACTCTTTCCTATGGAGGAGGGACTCCGCCTTCTTGATGTTGTCCTCTTTCCGTCCCATGTGCGGTCACTGACCTACTCGGAACCTTCTTGATAAGATTTCCGGCGGCCGCGGTCCTACCGAGCGGACATCGCGATCCGCTCGAGCTCTTCCTTCTTCGCGATCGCCGCGCTCTCCATCTCCCCGCGGGACGCCTTCAGGATCTCGTCCGCGAGGCACTCCTGGATCGGCTTCGGGGATTTGAAGGAGGCCGCGGTCACGCCCGTGCACATGTTCCGCAGGGCCATATCGAGCCGCCGCGACGGGGAGACGTCCACCGCCCTCGGGACGGAGATGCCCCCGAACCGGAGGCGGGTGATCTCCTCCCGCGGCGCGGACTTCTCGAGCGCGTTCACGAACACCTGCACGGGGTTCTGCTTCGCCCGCTGCTCGATCAGCCCGAACGCCTCCCGGACGACCCGGATCGCCTTCGACTTCTTCCCCGTGAAGTCCGCGGACCGCATTAAGCCGTTGATCAGCCGCTCGACGATGTTCGACTTCGCCTTCCCGAACGGCTTGTTCGCGTACCGCCCGCCCGTGTGCGGGATCACGATGGCGGTGAGGTTGATGTACCGCGCGAGGCCGGGGTCGTGGACGACGACCTCCCCGAGGTCGTACTTCTCGAAGAGCTTGAGCTCGTACACGTACTTCTTCTTCGGCTTCTTCGGCTCCTTCTTCGCCTTCGCGGCGGGCTCCGCGGGTTCCGCGGGGGCCGCGGGCTCCGTCCCTTCCGGCGGGGGCGGGGCCTCCGAGGGAGGCGGAGGCGGCGGGAGCTCCCGCGGCGGCGGTGGAGGGGGCGGGGGGCGGGTCTCGTCCGGGGGCGGGGGCGGCGTCTCGTTCTCCATCGGATCACCGGACGGGCTTCTCCTTCCGCCCCTTCACGAGCTCGTTCAGGGAGACATCGTTCACCTTGATGACCTTGAATCGGACGCCGGGGATGTCGCCGTACGACCGGCCCATCCGGCCGCCGATCCCCTCGACGAGGACCTCGTCGTGCTCGTCGATGAAGTTGATCGCCCCCTCCCCCACCGCGAACGCGGTGATCTGCCGGCCGTTTTTCACGAGCTGGACCTTCACGCACTTCCGGAGGGCGGAGTTCGGCTGCTTCGCCTCGATCGCGACCTTCTCGAGCACGATCCCCTTCGCCTGGGCCGCGCCCTCGAGGGGGTCCGATTTCTGCTTGAGATGGAGGACCCTCCGCTTGTAGTACCGGTCGGACCACCGGAACTTCTGGCGGTCCTCCGTGAGCTTCCGTGCAGCGTTCAATCCGCGGGCCAAAGCCGAGCCTCTCCAGAGGTGAAGGTCGTCTATTTCCCTGTGCTATAAAGTCTTGACGGTATCCGAAACACCGAGAGTCCGGATCGGCGGCCAGCGGGGCGCGTCACGCCTTCTCCGGCCCGAGGTACTCCTTCAGCGGGGTCCAGTAGAAGTCAATCCAGCCCTGCTTGATGTCCGCCGCCTGCGCGTCGGTAACGTTGCTGTGGACGAAGATCAGCCGCGTGCCGTTCCCCCTCTTCGAGAGGTGGAACGTGACCCTGGAGTCCGGGTCGTCCTTCGCGAACTCCGTCGAGCGCCAGGACTGCACGATCACTTTGTCCTTCTCGAGCCGCAGGGTCTTGCCGGTTGCATAGCCTCCGAAGACGGAGAAGATCCCGCCGACGCGGCGGTCGATCTTCGCCTTGTCCCCCGTGAACGCGGCGTGCTTCTTCGAATCCATGAGGGCCTCGAACACGTCATGCGGCGGCGCGTCGAACAGGACCGTCTGCCGGATCGTTGCCATACACCGCGGGCAACGCCCTCCCGTGACTAGAAGGTTCTCCATCCCCGGCGGGTCACACGAACCTGTAGATGTCCGCGGGGAGCCCGCCCCGCTTCATCTCCTCCTCGATCTCCTCGAGCAGGAGGATCCGCTTGAACGTGGGCGGGTGCGTGGAGAACAGCTCGTTCGCGCGGCGCCATGGATTCTTCCGCTCGATCTCGACGGCCCGCTGGAGCTCGTACGCGTCGAGTTGCCCGTCCCGGTCCAGGTCGACCGCGCCCATCCGCTGCTGGAGGTCCGCGTAGTCGCTCGCCGCCTTCACGGGGTCGCCGATGAAGAACGCCCGGAGGCCCGAGGGCTTCTCGTCCCGCCGCGCGAGGGAGAGGCCGTACGAGATCTTCGTGAGCGCGGACGCGAGGAGGTGCGGGTCCCGGGTCGCCGCAGCGCTGTACGCATCCGCGTAGTACTCCCGGGTGCGGGAGAGGTACAGGACGAGGAGCTGGGTCACGAGGTACACGACGTACGAGATGAGGGCGACGAACGCGGCGATCAGGGCCGCCTCGCCCCCCTTGCCACGGGAGCGGCTCGTCCCCCGCATCGCCTCGAGGCCGAACCGCGCGATGATGTACGCGAGGAGGGGGACCGCGGAGACCCACGTCATGATCACGACGTCCCGGTGGCGGAGGTGCCCGATCTCGTGCCCGATCACCGCGCGGATCTCGTCCGCGGTGAGCCGGTCGAGGAGGCCTTGGGTGACGACGAGCTCCGATGAGCCGACCGTGCGCCCGAAGACGAACGCGTTCGGCGAGGGGTCCGAGCTCACCCAGATCCGCGGGACGGGGACCCCCGCCTCCCGGGCGAGGGCGGTGACCGTCGCGTGGAGCCAGGGGTTCGACTGTGGCGTCACCTCCCGACGTCCGCGGATCGCCCACCGGACGATCACGGGCGCGATGAGCCACTGGAGGAGCATGAAGAGGAACGCGAGCCCTGCGACGACGAGGAGGGAGTACGGGAACGCGTGCGCGCTGAGGACCGCATCGACGACGAGGACGATCCCGAGCAGGAGGAGGGTGAGGAAGCCGAAGACGAGGACGACGGTGACGAGGCTCCCGCGGCGGAGGGCGCTGAGACTTCCCACGCCAAGGCTATATGCGACATGGCCATGAGTCTTCCGCGGGAATGCCGGAACTCGTCGAGTCCCTGACGTGTCCGAAGTGCGGCGGGCCGCTGAAGCTCGGCCCCGGGGACGTGATCGTCACGTGCCCGTACTGCGGCACCGCCTCCCGCCTCCGGTCCGAGACCCCGTTCCTCCTCCGCCACGGGATGCTCGCGGCCCGCGTGGACCGCGCGGGGGCGACGGCGACCGTGGAGTCGTGGCTCGCGGGCGGGTTCATGAAGCCCGCGGACCTCCGCCGGGCCTCCCGGGTGACGTCCCTCGAATGCGTGTACGTCCCGTTCTTCGTGTTCGAGGTCGACGCGAGGACGACGTACTCCGGCCTCCTGACCCGGACGGGGACGAACGAGCGCCGCTCCGGCGCCGTCCCCCGGGACTACTTCTGGAAGGTCCTCGCGCGGCGGGGGGCCGACTTCCCCGTGCGGGAGTACAAGCTGCCCCTCGCGCACAAGGTTCCCTTCGACACCGCGGGGATGCTCCCGGGATCGCGGTTCCTGAACGCGGAGTTCGACGAGGAGGAGGCCCAGCGGATCGCGCGCCAGGAGGTCGAGGCCCACGAGCGGGAGCTCCTGAAGGACCTCGTGGACGTCGTCGAGGATTCCCGGTCGGAGATTGTCGTAAAGGACGCGGAGTTCCTCCATGCGCCCCTGTGGCTCGGGACGTACGCGTACCGAGACCGGGACTACCGGATCGTCCTCGACGGCGCGTCCGGGGAGATCGTGCGGGGAGACATCCCGCCCCCGAGCGGCGGGATTGGGGAGTTCCTGAAGGACGCGGGGCGAGGGATCTTCGGACGGTAACGTGGGTCACGCTCGGGTTGCCCTTTCGAGTTTCGACCAGAGCCAGAGGACGCCGAAGGCCGCTGCCCACGTGATCCCGCCCAGGAACACAATCACGCTCCCGGAGATCCAGAGTGGGGTCTCGCAGAGTCCCATCGCGAGACAGGACACGGTCCCAAACAGAATCCCGTACGTGCCCACGCCCGCCACGGTAACGCCGGCGACGACGGCGAGGAGGTACATCCGGGAGGGCTCAATACGCATTCGAAGTCCCTCTACTCGAACTCTTCGTCGGTCTCGTAGTCCCCGACGATCGCGCCGCAGTTCGGACACTCGTCCTCGTCGAGTTCGAGCTCGAACCCGCACTCCGGACAGCGCGCCGTCCGAGGACCCCCGAACCTACGCATCCCACGGGCGGCTATTAAACAATCGCGGCCGGGTTAGTCGTACGCCGTCTCGCCGTGCTCCGCCCGGTCGAGGCCCCCGCGCTCCGTGTCGTCGGATACGCGAAGCCCGCCGATCCGGTCCATGATCTTCAGGATCGCGAGGCTGACCGCGAACGAGTACACCGCGACGATCGGGGCCGCCGCGACCTGCGCGACGAAGACGTGCGTCCCCCCGTACAGGAGTCCCTGCGCCCCGTTCACGAAGGGGGCCGCGAACACCCCGGTCGCGATCACGCCGATCGTCCCCCCGACCCCGTGGCACGCCCACACGTCGAGGGAATCGTCCCACTTCTGGCGGGCGCGGAACTTCGTCGCTGCGTAGCCGCCGGCCCCCGCGAGGATCCCGATGATCACCGCCGCCCACGGGGCGACGTACCCCGCCGCGGGTGTGACCGCGGCGAGGCCCCCGATCGACCCCGTGAGGGCGCCCGTCGCGCTCGGCTTCCCGTCGTTCGCCCAGTTCACCCCCATCCACGTGAGGAGGGCGAACGCCCCGCCGAGCATCGTGTTCACGAACGCGTACGCGGCGACCCCGTTCGCCGCCAGGGCGCTCCCCGCGTTGAACCCGAACCAGCCGAACCAGAGGAGGCCCGCGCCGAGGGCGACGAACGGGACGTTGTGGGGCGCGGCCTCCCCGGAGGGGACCGTCCTCGGACGGAGCACGAAGACGGTCGCGAGGGCGCTGTACCCCGCGCTCATGTGGACGACGTACCCGCCCGCGAAGTCGATGACCCCGTAGTCCTGGAGGAACCCGCCGCCCCACACCCAGTGGGCGATCGGGACGTACACGACGAGGATCCAGATCGCGATGAACGCGAGGTACCGGGAGAAGCGGACCCGGTCCGCGAACGCGCCCGTGATCAGGGCGGGGGTGATGATCGCGAACATCATCTGGAACGCCATGAACACGAGGGCGGGGATCGTCGGTCCGTACCGGGGATGCGGGTCGATGCCGACGTTCAGGAGGCCCGCGTACCGGAGGTCCCCGAGGAAGCGGCCCTGGTCGTTCCCGAACACGAGCGTGTACCCGAGGACGACCCACACCGCGGTCACGACGCCGAACGCGGCGATGCTCTGCATCATGATCCCGAGGACGTTCTTCCGGCGGACGAGCCCGCCGTAGAAGAACGCGAGCCCGACGGTCATCAGCATCACGAGGGCGGTGCTCACGAGCATGAACGCCGTGTCACCGGAGTCGATCGCCATCCGGATCCTCCTTGGAACCCGTGGCGGCATCCCGCGCGGGGCACAATAAAGTATCCACGGGCCCGCGGCTCAGTAGTCCGGGAGCTTCGCCTGGCCCGGCTTCCGGGGCGGCTTCGCGGGCGCGGGTCCCTCCCGGGGGCGGGCGGCCTCCCGCATCCGGTCAAGCCGCTCTGCGGGCCGGACCTCCGCGAACGTCTCCCCGCCGGGCACGCCGATGAAGATCTTCTGGCGGAGCTGCCGCCGGAGGTGCTCGAGCTCGAGGTGCATCCTCCGCTCCTTCGTGCGGGAGGAGTAGAAGTACGCCTCGTCCCGCGTGTCCTTCGTGACGAGCATCACGACGCGGCCCGCCCGGCCCCGCCCCGTGCGGCCGCGACGCTGGATCGTGCGGATCTCGGAGGGGATCGGCTCGTAGAACACGACGAGGTCCGTCGCGGGGATGTCGAGCCCCTCCTCCCCCACCGCGGTGCACACGAGGACGTTGTGCTCCCCCGTTTTGAACCGCTCGATCATCTCGACCTGCTCCTTCTGCTTCAGCCCGACGTCGTCCCCGCGGGTCGCCTGGCCCACGAACCGCGCGGGCTTGATCCCGGGCAGGGCCGCGAGCTCCCGCACCATGAGGTCGGACGTGTCCCGGTAGTGCGTGAAGAGGATCACGCGGGAATCCGGCTTGTTCATGAACTGCTCCCGCACGACCCACAGGACCTTCTTCACTTTCGGATGCTCCGCCTTCGCCCCCGCGGAGAGGGCGCGGGCCTTCGCGACCTCGGGCCGGCCCAGGAACTGCCGGTCCGCGCGGCTGTCCGCCTCCGCCTCCATGCGATCGAGGTACGCCCGCAGGGACTCCATCCCCTGGGTCTCCGCGAGCTCGACGGCGTGGTTCACCTTCATCCCGATCGCCTGGGCGGTCGCGGCGGTGTACAGCGTGCCGTGCCGCTCCCCCGCGTCGAGCCGCCCGCGAATCTCCTGGCCCGCCCGGAGGAGGTCCTTCGTCGTCGGCCGCGGGATCCCCTGGAGGAACCCGCACGACTTCAGCCGCTCGACCTGCTCGTCGAGGACCTTCGTGAGGACCTCGCGAATTTCCCGCGCGGCCTCCGTGGGCTCCACGACGAGCCGCTCCACGTTGATGTCGTGCACGTACTTCACGACGTCCGGGTCGAACTCCGTCCGGATCTCGACCCCCTCGATGCCCAGGTTCCCGCACACCTCCAGGATCGTCTCCGCCCGGCTCCCCGGGGACGCCGTCATCCCGAGGGCGAGCCCCGCGGGGTTCTCCTTGTACGCCGTCGCGACGTCCACGTACGCGTAGTTCCCGACGGACCGGTGCGCCTCGTCGAAGACGATCAGGGAGACCCCCTCGAGGTCGATCCGGCCCTGCTTCAGGTCGTTCCGGATCACCTGCGGCGTGGACGCGACGATCTTCGACTCCCGCCAGAGGAGCTCCCGCTCCTCCGGGGCGGTGACCTCCCCCGTGAACACGACGATCCGGTCCGCGTCGACGATCAGGACGTCCCTCAGGAACGCGGCGTGCTGCTCGACGAGGGGCTTCGTGGGGGCGAGGAAGAGGACCCTCCCCCCGCGGGAGCGGAGGACCTCCGCGATCACCCGCGCGGCGATCACGGTCTTCCCCATCCCCGTCGGGAGGACGACGAGGGTGGACCGCTTCAGGCAGGCGTCCGCTATGGTCCGCTGGTAGTCCCGGTCCTCGATCGCCGCCCGCCGGACGAGCGGGTGGTCCACGAACACGGCACGCCATCCGGGCGGGCCGGAATGAACCTTTGCACCGGTTCAGCGAATGTGGCCGCGGAACTTGCGGGACTTCGCGTGGTCGACGAGGATCACGATCACGATCAGCGCGATCCCGAGGACGATGATCCAGACGATGTACTTCTGGATCCCCCCGAGGCCGAGGGGGTCCGCGACGCGGGCCGTGGCGACGAAGTCCGCGGTCTGGGTTGCGTCGTTCGTCGAGGTGATCGTCAGCGTGATCCGCTCCACGGCGCCCCGGAGCACGCCGGCGGGGGAGACGACCCGGAGCTGTAGGCTCGACTCCCCGTCCGGGGCGATCCGGGCCCGGGCCGCGTCCACGGGAAGGACGGAGGTCGAGTTCGACACGAGCGTCGCGGTCCACCCGGAGGGGAGGGCCGCGGTGAACCGGAACTCGTCGTCGAAGTCCCCGACGTTCACGACCTTGAACGTGAAGACCGCCTCCGCGCCGGGCTCGATCGTGCGGTCCTCGATCACGGGGAGGACCGCGACCCCGCGGCCGAGGGGCGTCGGGGTGAGCATGATGTCGTCGATCCACCACCCGCCGGTCTGGGGCATCACCGCGGACGAGGAGTTGAACCGGACCTGGACCGTGGAGGCGCCGGAGATGTACGGGGCGAGGTCGAGGGACACCGCTCGCCACGCGATGTCCTTCCCCTGGAAGTGGGCGACCCGCTGCCAAGGCCCGCTGTCCGCACTCACCTCGACGTACGCGTGGTCCGTCTCGTTCTGCGTCGGCGTCTCCGTCCGGGAGAGGTCGTACACCTGGTAGTACGCGAGGTACAGCGGCCCCGCCGGGATCGCGACGGTCGGGGACTCGAGGTAGTGGAACTGGGGCGGGAACAGGTTCGGGAGGAGCGTGAGGTAGTACCCGAACCGCCACGCGTTCGAGGGACTGTGGGACTTCCCGTTCCCGCTGAGGTCTGCGTCATTCACGATCTCCCACCGGTACGGGTCGTTCGACGCCTGGCCCGTGGTCGTCCACGAGGCGGGTCCGGACTCCACGTCGTTCTGGAGCAGGAGGGTGCGGGCGGTGACGTGCGCGAGCCGCTCGTTGTTCTCGGGGATCTCATCCCCGGGGAGGTCGACACGGACGTCGAGGAGATACCGGCCCGCGGAGGTGGCAGTGAACTGCCACGTGAGGTTCACGAACTCCCCGTCCACGAGCGGGTCCAGGATCGTCGCGACGGGCTGCGTGGCGTTCGTGATGTTCACCTCCGCAGCGGGGGACAGGGAGCCCAGGTACACCCGCAGGATGGCGTTCGCGTTCGTCTGCGTCCGCGCCCCCTGGTTCCGCAGGGTCGCCACGACGTCGACGGACCCGCCGACGGGCACGGAGAGCGGTCGGTTAATCTTGAGGACCGCCAGGTCGTCGTCGACGTCCCTAGAGAGGTCCGCGGTCATCGCCGCCCCCTCCGCACCGATGTTCCGCACCTTCCACCCCGTCCGGATGTTCCCGTACCCGTTCGAGTTCGGGTTCGTGTCCGGACCGAAGCCGAGCGGGCTCGTCGCCCACGGATCCGCCGCGTCGTCCGGGGAGTCCCCGGCGGCCTCGTCCGCCTCGACGAGGTCCACGAGGCGGTGCGCCTCGTTGTCGTTGTTCTGGATGGAGTCGTCGATGTGCCAGATCAGGAGTCCTTCCCCTGGCTGCGCGGCGTCGAAGCTCACGCGCTCCCGGTTCTCGACGAGGAAGTACTCGTCCCCGTTCGAGGTGTCCTTGACCGTGAGACGGTACGCGACGGAGTTGTTCTCCGCCTGGGGAATCGTCTGGGACAGGAGGGGCGCGGTGACCTCGATCGGGGAGACCCACCCGAGCTGGATCTTCGACCACGCGCTGAAGTGGGAGGGTGAGGTGCCGCGGGGGTTCCCGTTCCAGGAGCCGCTCCCCATCACATCCCAGATCCCGACCCCGAGGCTGGAGCCGTCCGTGTCGTAGAGGTCCGGGAGCCCGAGGTCGTGCCCGAACTCGTGCGCGACGACGCCGAACGGGGAATCCTCGCTGATCATCACGTACCCGTAGATCTGGACCCCGTCCGCGACGAGCCGCTGGTCCCCGGGAAGCGTGGGATCCCCGTCGATCACGGCCCACCGGTGGGACCAGATCAGGTTCGTGTTCGCGCTCGCCTCCTGGGCCCCGCCCGCGTGGACGATCACGACGTGGTCCACGACGCCGTCCCCCCCGGGGGCCGGGGACTGGTCGTACTGGGTGAAGTCGACGAAGGGGTCCGCGAGGCGGACGGCCTCCGCGACGAGCCGGTAGATCGGGCCTGTCGCGTCGTCGACGCCCGTCCCGTCCTGGCCGTAGTCCGACATCGTGCGGGAGCTCGTGACCCAGTTCGCCGTCGTCCCCTGGAAACCGAAAGTGCCGTACGAGTTCTCCCGGTAGAACGCGTTCACGCTCTGGCCCGTGGACGGGTTCATCATCGCGTCAAAGAACCCGGGGGTGTGGGCGGCGGCGGGGCCTACGTCCGTGAACTCCACGGGAATCACGACGACAACGTCCGTGCCCGTCGCGCGCGTGCCGAGGGGCCGTCCGCTAAGGGGGGGCCCGGACTCCACGTGGGGGACGGTCGCGTCCGAGCCGGGGGCCGGCATCATCAGGTGTTGCGGGACCCGCTTCATCGTCACGGTCGCGGAGACCGTGGGGCCCGGGAGCGTGGAGAGGAGAATCAGCGTGGGCCCCGCGACCAGGAGCGCGGCGAGGAGAAGAGGGAGGGCCTTCGCCCGCAGGGTCACGTCGCATTCCGATGAAGAGCCCGATATTTAAGGGTATATCCGCGAATGTTATTCGCGATAATCGCGCGTCCCTCCGGAGGGGGACACCGCAACCCTCATCGTGCCGCCCGCCATCGTGCCGATGCCCTTCTCGACGGCGGCGGGATTCGATGGCCTCAATCGACAACTTCGAGTTCGCGCACAGGCACCGGCGCGAGGTCGTGTGGATGTCCCAGAACACGAACACGATCCCGATGCCCCGCGCGATCAAGGGCGCGATCCTCCGGAGCGTGGATGAGGCGGAGTACAACCTGTACCCGTTCAAGCGGGGGCTGTTCGGCCTCCCGGAGGCGGTGAAGGAGGACCTCGGCCTCGAGGACCAGGAGGTCCTGATCACGAACGGCGGGATCGAGGGGGAGTACATGGCGACCCGCGCCCTCCTGAAGGCCGGGGACGAGGTCGTCTCCACGGACCCGAGCTTCCTGCCGATCCACGACCAGGTCGGGATGGCGGGCGCGACGACGGTCGAGATCGACATCTACCGGAAGGACTACAAGCTCCGCGCGGACTGGGCGAACGAGGCCGTCACGCCGAGGACGAAGATGCTCCTGCTGATCGACCCGAACAACCCGCTCGGGAGCGGGTACACGCGGTCCGAGGTGAAGGGGCTCGCGGAGGTCGCTCGGGACCACGACCTCTGGCTGATCGACGACATCACGTACCGGGACTTCGCCCCGGAGCACGTCCTCGCCTCCGAGTTCTACCCGGAGAAGACGCTGATCTCGTACAGCTTCTCGAAGGGGTGCGGCCTCGCGGGGATGCGGATCGGCGCGCTCGTCGGGATGCCGGACGCGATGAAGGTGATCAAGCGGTACGACACGAACGTCCTCGGGACGAACGTGCTCGCGCAGCGGGCCGCCCTCGCGGGGCTCGAGTGCAAGGGGGAGTGGCTTCCCACCGTGCGCAAGGTCGTGAACCGGAACCAGGCGATCATCCGCGACACGGTGAAGAAGGTGAAGGGGTGCACGCTCCCCGTGTTCCCCTCGAAGGCGAACATGTTCGTGATCGACGTCTCTCCGACGGGCGTGAAGCCGGACGCGATCGAGGACCGGCTCCTCCACGACCACAGGATCCACGTCCGCGCGGGCGGCTACCTCTCGGAGCGTTTCGGCTCGCGGTTCGTGCGGGTCTCGTTCACGATCCCCACGGCGGAGTGCGAGAAGTTCGCGGTCGCCTTCCCGAAGGTCATGGAGTCCCTCGCGACGTGAAACGGCCGGGCCGTCGAACCCCGCTCGCCTTGGACGCGGGGATCCCCGTTCCGGGGGCTACTCGTTCTCCGCTCTCCCGAAGATCTTCTTCAGAGACCCGAGCACGCTCCCGCGGTTCCCGGCGAACGCGTACACGAGCGGCGGGACGTACGCGCTCATGTCCTCCCAAGTCTGATCGTGTTTCACGCTCGTGGAGCGGAAGCCCATCGGCCCCCGCGACCTCAGATATCCTTCGACCATCCCTCGACCTCCGTGGACCCGTGCTATGATACCGCACGACCCCGTATCAACCTGCCGAGAGGTGTTCCGGATGTTGAGACCGTGGACCGCCCCGCCCGGGCGTTGTCACATCCGGATCGCGTACTTCGACTTCGTGCCCGTGTACCCGCAGTGCTCGCACTCCACGTACGTCGTGTTCCCCGCGTAGAACCAGTGGCGGGTGAGCTTCCCGCACTTCGGGCATTCCTCCGGGTGCGAGGGGAGGTGGGCGGGCATCGGGTCCGGGGCCCGCTACGCGCCTCCGGGGATAAAAGTACCCTTCTGCTCAGAGCCATGTCTCCTTGCGGGAGTAGTACACGGGCTTCCGGTCCGGGAAGCGGCGGCGGAACTCCAGGTACCTCAGGTGCCACCGCGCGTACCGCGCGTCCGAGGACCGGAGCCGCCGGTGGGGCATTTCGATCAGCGCCCGCTGGACGGCCCACACGTTCCCCACGGAGAGACGCCAGTCAGCCCGCCGCAGGGTCCGGAGGTCGAGGATCCCGTACCCGTTGATCCGGCCCGTCATGTCGATGTACGGATCGAAGTAGCTCCACACGAGATCCCGGAGGGAGCGGAACACGGGCTTCCTCCCGAAGAGGCCGGGGTCCCGGGACTTCGCGACGGTCCCCCACCGGCCCGCCTGGCGGAACAGGAAGACGACGTGGTCCAGGTCGTCGATCGACTCCAGGTCGAGGAGCCACGGCGGGTATCCGTGGGCCTCCATGATCGTCGCGGCGGAGAGGGCGGCTTCCAGACAGTGCGCGGTGCGGAGACGGGCGACGGTCCGGAACGTGCGGAGGGTCTCCCCGCGCTCCTCGTAGTTGTACGGGAGCCCACGGAGCCACGCATGGACCTTCGCGGGGGTCGAGAGGCGACGCACGAGGTGCCACTCCGCCTCCGTGAACCGCCCCCGCCCTGAAGGCGTGGCGCCACCCCTGCGGCGCTCCTCGGAGTCCATGGGATGGAGCTCCGAACGCGGCGGAGACTTTCAACGTGCCCCTCGGAGGAACCGAAAAGGGTTATGGCGGGAGCCGTGCTTCCACCCGCCCACGAGGTCCCCCGTGGCGTTCGCCCAGCGGCTCACCGCGTTCCCGATCGTCCTCGAGGTCGTCCCTCCCCACCGGCGAGCGAGCGAGAAGACCCTCGCGGGCCTCGTGAAGAAGGTCCAGGACGCGGCGGGCTCAATCCCGCACCTCGACGCGCTGAACATCCCGGAGGTCCTCGACGAGAACCACGCGGGCCTCCCGTTCTACCGGAACCTCGGGCCCCGCGCGTTCGCGCAGCGGCTGAACGACGGGCTCGGGGTGGAGGCGATCGTGAACAAGGTCGTCGTGCACGCGGAGGGACGGGAAAACCTCGCGGCGTGGATCCGGGAGGCGATCGAGGTCGACGGCCTCCGGAACTTCGTCCTCGTCGGCGGGACCTCGAGCCGGATCGCGTACCCGGGGCCGGACGTCGTCGCGGCGAACGAGATCCTCGGGAAGGTCGCGGGGGGCCGGCGGGACGTCGTGTGCGGGAACATCACGATCCCGGAGCGGGCGGGGGAGGTCGAGCGGCTCCTCCGGAAGACCCGGGCGGGGGCCCGGTTCTTCACGACCCAGGTCCTCTTCGAGCCGGAGCCGATCTCCACGGTCCTGCGGGAGTACGGGGAGGCGTGCGCGGCCGCGCGGCTCCCGGCCGCCACGGTCCTCCTGAGCTTCGCGCCCGTCGCGGACTACGAGGACATCGAGTTCCTCGTGTGGCTCGGCGCGAGCATCACGCCGGAGACGGAGGACGCCCTGATCGCGACCCGGGGGCGCGAGGTCGGGCGGGCGTCGTTCGACGTCGCCCGCGGGATCTGGACGCGGATCCGGGACGCGAACGCGAGGTCCCGCCACCCCGTCCCCCTCGGCGTGAACATCGAGGAGATCAGCGTCCACAACTTCGACCTCGCGGTCCGGATGGCGAGGGAGTTCCCCGCGTGGAAGGACGCGAAGGGCTCCTGAGCCCCGCCTAGAAGGGCGCGCCGCAGGACGTGCAGAACTTCGCGTCCCCGCGGTTCTCCGAGCCGCACGTCGGGCACTTCCTCGACGGTGCCGCTGGAGCGGGGCCGGGGGCCACGGGCGGGGGCGGGACGGGCGGCGGAGCGTACGGCGCGGGCGGGTACACGGGCGGGTAGTACATCACGGGCCGCTGGGGGGCCCGCAGGAGCTTGTACAGCCCGACGAAGAACAGTATCGGGCCGAAGATCGCGAACCCGCAGCACCACACGGGGAGATCGAGGAAGATGGAGCCGAAGCCGACGACGGTCATCAGGAGTCCGAGCAGAAGCTCGTTCGTCCCCTCCCCGGTCGCCAGGTCCCTCCGCGCCTCCGGGCCCGGGCATCGCCGCGCGCCGTACAAGAGGCTTTCGATGGAGGCAGCGGAGGGGAGTGCTCCCGGCGGGATTTGAACCCGCGTCACCAGCTCGAAAGGCTAGCATCCTTGACCGGACTAGACTACGGGAGCGCGGCGGCTCGTACACCCATGGGCCACAAAGCCTTTGCGGGCTACAGCTCGCCCGCCATCCCCTTCGCGAGGAGCTTGTACTCCTGCTCCTTCAGCGCGTCCGCGTTCGCGGCGATCAGGAGGTACGAGTCCTTCACGACGACTTTCTCGTTCAGGGTCTGGAGGAACCGCAGGACGGACCCGAACCCGTTCAGGCTCACGAGGTACTCGAGCCCCTCGAGGACGACCGCGGCGTTCCCGCCCGCCTCGAGGAACGCGATCACCGCCCCCGCGAGGGCGACGAGGTTCGTTGGGTCGGCGATCGCGACGTCCCCCGCCTTCGACTTGTCCGCGGTGCGGCTGAGCCAGATCGCCTCGACGTCCCCGAACTGGAACCGCTTCGCGACGTCCGCGGGGTGGGTGCGGGTGATCGCGAGGCCGCGGGCCCCCGCCTCCAGGAGATTGCGGAAGTGGCCGTACACGGCGTCCGCCTTCTCCTCGTTCACGAGGTAGCTCCCGCGGGCGGAGATCTGCCCCGCCTCTTCGGTTGACGCGCCGCCCTCGTCGAGCTTCGCGGCCATCGCCTCCACGTCCCGGTGGATCGTCGCGAGGCGGGTCTTCGCCATCACGCCGAGCTCCGTCGAGGAGTACCCGCGCGAGGCCATCTTGATCACGTCATTCCACACGAACTTCATGCCCGCCTCCAGGGCCTCGAGGTATGTTCGCTTCCTGTCGCTCGCCATCGGGGGAATCCGTCGCGGAATACGGGGGCGGGCGGTAAAAGCTTTCCCGGATGTCGAGGGATCAGGCGATGTACCCGAGGTCTTGCTTCGACGGGGTCTCCGGCTGGGCCTCCGCCTCCCGGAGCTTCGACGTGATCTGGTCGATCTGCTTCGCCTTCGACTCGAGCTGCTCGAAGCTGATCTCCACGCCGAGGACCTTCGTGAGGACCCCGAGGACGGCCTGCGCGCTCTTCGGGTCCACGAAGTACCCGCTCGTCTCCCCCATCAGGCAGACGGCCCGGACGCCGACGAGCTTCCCCAGCCCGAGGACGAGGCCGCTCGCGCCGACGATCCCCGCGCCGGGCTCCCCGCGGGAGAACACGACGCCGTGCTTCTCCATCTCCTTCACGAGGTCGAGGTCCGTCGCGGCCCCGAGGACGCGGGGCTTCGTCACGATCCGGCCCATCCCGTACCCGCCGAGGGTGTACGCGAGCTTAACGCCGAGGCCGGTGATCTCCTTCAGGACGCGGTCGCTGAGCTCGTACTGGCCCTCCGGCGTGAGGCCCTGGTAGTCCCCGACGAGGATCACGAGGTCCCTCGCGTCCTTCCGCTTCACGTAGTGGAACTCGTTGTTCACGAGCTTCACGATCCCGTCCTCCTGGACGAGGACCTGGGGCGGGAAGTACTTCGAGAACATCTCCGCGAACTTCACCGCCTTCAGCTCGTCCCTCAGGTGCTCCGCGGCGAGCTTCCCTACGTTCCCGATCCCGGGCAGGCCCTCGATGAAGATCGGGTCGTTCAGCTTCGGGTGCTCGAGGTACCTCACGACGATGTTTTCCATGAGACGCCGCCTTCCTTCTTCAGCTGCCGCCGGTACCGCCCGTGGCGGTCCTCGGGGGAGTACCGCGGAGGGATCGGGCTCGCCGTCGCCGCGCCGCACCTCGGGCACGCGTCCCGCAGGGTGTACGCGCGGCATCCACGACACAGTCGCATGAACGTGCGCATAGTAAAGCCTTCCTGATTCCCTGGCCTTCGTCATTCCTTCCGGAGGAACTTCCCCGTGCCGCCCTTCGCCTCGATGTGCTTCAGCACGCGAGCGGCGGCCTTCTGGATCTCCTCCTCCGCGGTCTTGTAGTCCGGCGCCCGCACGACGATCCGGTACCGGGGGGCGCCGATGTACTGCACCTTCACGGTGACGTGGTCCTCCTTCACCGCCTTCATCAGGGCGTCCCGGATGTGGACCGCGCCGTCCGGGCGGAAGTCCGTGAGCTCGACGTAGCCGTCGATCGTGACCGCGGGGGGGACGATGTTCTCCTTCGCGACCTGGATGAAGGCGGGGACCCAGTCCCCCTTGAACCCCTCCGCGGCGAGGGCGTTCTCGTCCATCACGCACTCCTCGAACGCGCGGTACAGGGTGCCGAACGTGTCCAGGAGCCTGTACCCGAACTCCTGCCAGAGCGCGTCGACGGGCTTCCCGAGGCGGTCCGCGACGATCGACAGGAGCTTCTCCGCCTTCTGCTCGTTCTTCCACTCCTGGATCTTCTCCCGCTTCTGGTGCTCGTTGACCGCCTTCAGGGAGAGGTCGATGTGGCCCTTCTCCTTGTCCACGCGGAGGACCTTGCAGACGAGCTTCTGGCCCTCGCGAACGTAGTCGCGGATGTACTTGATCCACCCGCTGGAGACCTCCGCGACGTGGATGAAGCCCTCCTTCCCGTCGTACTCGTCGAGGGTGCCGAAGGCGCCGAAGTTCTTCACGTTCTTGATCGTGCAGACGACGAGCTCGCTCTCCTCCGGCCACTCGTACTCGCCCCGCTTCCCCGCCTTCACTCCACGGCCCCCAGGACCTCGCCTCGGATTACGGCCTTCCCGCCCGCCGGCTTCGCGAGGGTCGCCCCGCACACCTGGCACAGGACGACGTTCGAGGCGCGGTCGAAGACGACCTGCTCGTTGCCGCAGTCCTCGCACTTGACCCTGAGGAACCTAGACTCGGGACGGGGGATCATCCCTCGTGGACCTCCACGAGCTCGAACTTCTTCGCCCGCCACGCACGGCGCTGGTGCGCCTTCTTGCACACCTTGCAGCGGTACCGCAGGTGGACCCTCTTCGTGGGCTTCTCGCGGCCCTCCGGCTTCGGCCTCGGGAACCCCCCGTACCCGCGGCTCACGCGCCGGAACCGCCTCTGCCCCCGCCGCAACTCCGACCGCGGACGGAGCTTCACGCGCTCGATCTCGAGGTCCGTGTGCTTGTCGCAATGCGGGCAGTAGCCCCTGATCACGCGCGGCATCTTCATTGGAGAGGACCCGGAGGCCCTTCGAACGAGGAACCGCTATTAAAGGATTGTCGAGCGGGGATCGGATTCCGGGTCCGCGTCCTCCATGACGGGCGGCTTTAGACCCGCCGCGGCCGGGCGGTCCGCGAGGCCGCGAGCGGGGCTCGGGCCTCCTTTGTCAAGCGACTCCGAGCAAATTAATCGGAATACATATATACACCCAGAATAATATTACGCGACGCGGATTAAATGACGAAGGAAGCCCGCCTGAGCCGGAGGGATGAGTCCCTCGTGGACCTCCTGGTCAAGACGGGGATGTCGAAGAACATCGCGAAGACCCTCGTGTTCCTTTCGAAGCGGGACGAGACGACGTCCGTGGAGATTGAGAAGGCGACGGGGCTCCGCCAGCCCGAGGTCAGCATCGCGATGCAGGAGCTCCGGCGGCGCCGATGGGTCGAGAAGCGGGACATCAAGAAGGAGGGGAAGGGCCGCCCCGTGCACGCGTACCGCCTCGCGGTCCCGTTCGACGCGATCATCGACATGATCGCCCGGGAGGAGCGGGCGAAGATCGAGGACATCGAGACGAACATCCGCAAGATGCGGAGCCAGCTCGGCTAGCGCCTCCGCGCCTTCACGCCCTTCGCGTCCGCGACGAAGACGACGGTCGCCACGCGGACGAAGAGCCCGTTCTCGAGGACGCCGGGGACGTTGTTCACGTCCCGCTCCAGGGCCGCCGGGTCCCGGATCGCGTTGAACCGGGTGTCGAGGATGTAGTCGTCGTTGTCCGTGCGGTACGTCGCGCCCCCCGCGAGCCGGAGTTCCGGAACCCCGCCGAGGGCCTCGAGGCGGGCCTTCGACACCTTCCAGCCGAACGGGTGGACCTCCACGGGGACGGGGACGCGGGACCCGAGCCTCTTCACGAGCTTCGACGCGTCCACGGCGATCGCGACCGTCCTCGAGGCCGCCGCGACGAGCTTCTCCCGGAACAGGGCGCCCCCCATCCCCTTGATCATGTCGAGGCGGGGGTCCACCTCGTCCGCGCCGTCGATCGCGAGGTCGAGCTCCGGGCACTCCTCCAGGGACGTCAAGGGGATCCCGTGCTCCTTCGCGAGGTTCGCGGTCGCGATCGACGTCGGCACCCCGCGGACGTCGAACCCGTCCCGGGCCATCTCCCCGAGCTTGAGGATCGCGTACTTCGCGGTGGACCCGGTGCCGAGGCCGACGACGTTCCCCTCCTTCACGAGGGCGACCGCCGCCTCCGCGGCGGCCCGCTTCTGGGCCTCCACGTCCGCGGGCATCACACCCGCCTCCGGGCCGCGGCCCGCACGATCGCGACGAGCTCCCGCTCCACGAGCCGGTCGATCCGCTCCCCGAGGGCCCTCGAGGCCTTCCGCGGGTCCCCCGTGACCCCGGGCCAGTACCGGCGGGCGTCCCGGACGACGGCGTGGCGGGGGATCCGGTTCGCGCCCCGCGCCCCTCGGCCCCGCACGAGGTCCGGCCGTGCGGACAGGACCCGGGAGGTCTCGATCTTCCCCGCATGCCCCTCCCCGGGCTCCGCGAACTCGGACGCGTACACGAGGTCGTAGTCGGAGAGGACGGTGACGTCCGCCCCGCCCGCGTCGACGACCTCCTTCGCGGCGGTCCGGAGGGCCGCCATGTGGACCCCCTCCGCGTGCCCGCTCACGACGACGATCCGCCGGAACCCGTTCCGCACGAGGTCCGCGAGGACGTCCCGCACGTACGCCCGGAGCGCGTCGAAGGAGACGCTCACGCTCCCGGGGAACGGGCGGCTCGTCACGACGAGGCCGTACGGGATCGGCGGGGCGAGGAGCGCCCCGGTCCGCTTCGCGACCCGCTCGAGGACGTGCATCGGCTGGAGGATGTCCGCCCCGAGGGGGAGGTGGGGGCCGTGCTGCTCGATCGCGCCGACGGGGAGGAGGACGACGGGCTTCCGCCGGAGGCGGGCGACGTCCGCGCTCGTGATCTCGTCGAGCCGCATCGCGCGGGGATGCCCGGAAGGGGGCTAAAGGGTTTCGCGGCTCACAGCGGGACCCGCGCGACCTCCGCGAGGGTGTCGAGGCGGTTCCCGAGGACGAGGGAGCTCGAGACCGTGTACAGGACGTCCCCGATGTAGAGGGAGCGCCGCACCTGGCCGAGCCAGTACGTCGAGCCGTCCGTGGACTCCGAGTGCGTGATCGTCCCGCGGAGCGCGAACCCGCCCTGGGCGCTCACCTCGACCGCATACGCGCCCTGCCAGTACGAGGAGGATGTGCCGTCCCACCGGTACTGGGTCACGGGGATCACGACGAGCGCGGGGTCCGGCACGAGCAGGAACGCCTTGTGGTCGTACTGGGCCTCGGACCACGCCCACTCCCCCTCCGCGGAGCCGACGACGAACGACGAGACCTCCGCGGGGTGCCCGACGTCCGCGACGTCGAACAGGGAGAGCTTGAGGCCCTGGAGCCGCCCCGTCCCCGCGGGGTCGTCCCTCCCGAGGCCGATGAGGTGGGTCTCGTCGAGCGGGTGGAGGTAATCGGAGACGCCGAGGATCTTCAGGAACCCGAGGACCTCCGGGGCCCGCGGGTCGGAGACGTCGAGGACGAACAGGGGATCGACCTGGCGGTACGTGACGAGGTACGCGCGCCCCCCGAGGAAGCGGGCACTGAAGATCCGCTCCCCCTCGGCGAGGCCCGTGAGGCTCCCGAGGGGGTTCAGGAGGTCGTCGAACGTGAACACGGCGGCGCTCGTCGCCCGCCCCTCCGGGGTCCACTGGCCCAGGGTCGTCGCGACCCGCAGGATTGTGGACGCCTCGTCCATCGAGAACTGGTTCAGGATCGTGCCCGGGACCCGGACGCTGCAGACGTAGTGCGGGCCACCGTCGATCGAGACCTTGTGGACCGTGCTCGTCTCCGCGACGAAGGTGCGGTCCGGGTTCGCCTCCCACTCCACGCCCGCGAGGTAGAGGTTCGCGGCGGACACGTACATCTGGTACACGCCCCGGGTGAGGAACGTCTCGAAGGCGGGGGGCGCGGAGGTCGCGAGGTCCACGGAGAGGACGATCGTCTCCGCGTTCGAGCCCTCGGAGTCCGCGAAGTACCCGAGGTCCGCGTACGTGAGGTCCCGCGGCACGCCGTCCGTCCAGATCGTCGGGAGGACGACGGAGGTGCCGTTGTCGACGAGGTGCAGGTAGTCCTGGACGACGAGGGTCGTGACGGTCCCGATCAGCCGCGCGCCGACGTAGCTCCCGGAGACCGTGACGTTCTTCACGAGGGCGGGGGACGCGGGATCGGAGACGTCGAACACGAGGAGGCGGGTCTGGGGCCGGTAGAACCAGGGCATCGGGCCGCCCTCGAGGACGTACGCGTAGCCGCCGCCGGTGATCACGGCGAGGCGGTCCCCGTCCACGAAGAGGCCCTGGACCCACGGGTCCACGGGGATCGTGGAGACGAGGGCCGCGGTCTCCGGCGGGTACGCCCGCACGATCGCGATCTCGCTCCCGTACGGGGAGGCGTTCCACGTCGCGGTGTAGACGTACGTGCCGTCCGTCTTCACGATGTCCGCCTCGTCGACGCCCTCCACCTGGTTGTTCGTCCCGGAGTACGGGACGGACCCCGCGGTGACGACGTCTCCAGCCCCGAGGAGGCGGGCGTCCCCGAAGATCCAGGGCCAGCCCTGCGGGGACTCCTTGAGGTGGGCCTTCAGCGCCTCGAGGCTCTCGAAATGCCGGAGGAGCCCGCAGTCCCGCTCCGGAATCGTGAGCTGCCGGGGGACGCTCGGTCGCGGGAGGCCCGCGTATAGGCCGACCCCGACGAGGCCCACGAAGGCGATGACGACGAGCAGCGCGGCGACCTTCCGTCGAGACGACGATCCCCCGGTCATGTGAACTCCCGGACCCGAGTCCCCGGGGGCGGCTTAAGCCCTTCCGCTATTGTTAGGAGGACCCAGAACCTTCGGGGGTGTCCGGAAGCCCTATCGCCGCCGGAGCCGTTTAGGGAGGCATTTCAGGTCGCGGTCCTGTCCTCCGTGGGAAGGAGACCACGTGCGCGGTGCTCACGGCGGAGGTGACTGAAGGACGGTTGGCGGGGCTCGGACTTCGCGCGTTGCGGAATCGTTCACGGGGGTGGGACATCCCCCTTCTTGGGTGGTCTCCGACGCCTCAAGCGGAGAAACGCAAGGCTGACGATCAGGGCCATCGCCCCAACGAAAAGAGGGACGACCCACGGGTTATCCTCCATGAACGGGACCTCTCCCCACGCCGCCGTGACCCGTTTCGGGCGGTCAATGAGCACCTCGACGCTCGCGGACGAAGCGTCGACATCCCCGGTCCATCCGAGGAATCGATAGTGGGCCCCGTCCGCTCGCACCTCTACCGGGGACACCGACACGATCGCCACGGTGCCGGCGTCGTTCCACCCCTCCCCTTGGGCGGTTCCGTACGGGCTGATCACGGTGAGGAAGTACTGTGTCGTCCAGACCGCCGTCGCCCACCTGGGGCGATCCATCGGAACGGTCGTCTCGGGCACGGAGGCGATCACGTCTCCCGTCCATGCGACGAACACGTGCTGCGTTCCGGCGTCCTCGGGCACGAGCCCGGCCACGGACAACCGGGCGATCCTCCCGGTCGTGTACCAGCAGTCCGATGCGTCGCATCGCGGCGACCCGTGCGGGCTGTCGAGGCTCAGATGAAACTCCGTGGTGAAGTTCGCGGTCACCTGCATCGGGGAGGCGACCGTGACCGAATGCGCCTGCAGTCCTCCCGAGCTCCAGGATTCCCAGACGTACCGGGAACCCGGCGGGCCGGACTGGGGGGACGGGGCCGCAAGATCGTGGTTCGAGCCAAACCGCCACCAGAACTGGGCGGGGGCGGTGAACGATACGCCGTCCACGACGACCTGCAGGCTCGAGGGTCGCGTGGCGACGAGGACCTTATGTTCCGAGGCGAAGGTGGCCTGCAGGGTGAACCGCCGGTCGCAGCGAATCGCGTGCGACATCGGGCCGCCATCGGACCAGGAGTCGAACACGTACCGGGACCCGTTCCCTCCCTGGGGAGAGGGAACCCCGACTACCGGCGGCGGGCCGCGGGCGCACCAGAACCGGAACGGAGTGGAGACGTTCGTCCCGTCAAGCTCGACGACAAGTCCCGCGGGGATCGTCGCGAGGGTGACGGGGAAGGCGGTCGTGTCGATCCTCGCGAGGAAGGCCTCGACCCCCTCTCGGGACGAGTCGGCGGGGACCCCCACGAGAGGGAAGTCATCCGCTTTCGTGTAGCCGACGACGAGCACGGAACCGTCCGGGGCGACCGCGACCCCCATCGCGAAATCCGGCCCAAGCGTACCTCCGAGGTACGATGCGAACGGCATCTCACCGCTCATGTTCAGACGGACGAGGAAGGCGTCCTGACATTCCCACGCGAACGTGCACGTGTCGTTCAGGCGTCGGTCGAACGCTCCCGGTGTCGTCGGGAAGTTGACGGAGAGAGTAGCGCCCACCACGTACGCGTTGCCCGCTGCGTCCACGGCGACGCCGCGGGCGCTGTCGGTCCAGTCCCCGCCGAGGAGCGTCGAGTACAGGAGCCGCCCAAGGGTCGGGTCCAGTTTCGCGACGAACCCGTCGACGCGGTCCTCAAGGTTGGAGTCTACGGCGGTCGGGGTCAGGGGAAAGTCGGGCGACTCGGTGGCCCCGGCGAGGTATACGGTTCCGTCCGTTGCGAGGGTGATGGAGAAGGCGGTCTCGTCGCCATCGCCCCCGAGGAACGTGCCGCCATCAAGGGAGGCGCCCAACCTGTTCACCTTCACCACGAAAGCCTCCGTCAGGCCCAGGTGGACCGTGTCAAACCCTGAGGGGTGAACGGGGAACATCAAGGACTCCGTGTCCCCCGCAACGTACGCGTTGCCGTTCGTATCGAGGGCGATCGCCCGACCTTCCTCATCGAACTGGCCTCCGATGAGGGTGGAGAACACGAGGGCGGTCCCGTTCGGGAGGAATTTCGCAACGAAGACGTCGAAGCCCCCGTTCTGGGTACGGTCGTAGGCGCCGGGGGTCGTCGGAAACGCCGTCGCGCCGGTCGAGATCGTGAACCCCGTCACATACGCGTACCCGCCGGGTTCGACCGCGATCGCACGGCCCATCTCGGAGTCCCCACCTCCGATCAGCGTCGAGTACACGAGTCGATCGCCCGAGGCGTTCAGGCGGGTGACGAAGACGTCGACCCACCCGTCGAGCGCGGTGTCGAAGGCCCCCGCGGTCGTAGGGAAGTCCCCGGACCACGTATAGCCGGTCACGAAAACGTCGCCCGAGGCGTCCACCGCAACGCCGAACGCTTCGTCCGTGTCCCCTCCACCTAGGTACGTCGCGTACACCACCGCGTCGCCGTTCGGGGAGAGCTTGGCGACGAACGCGTCCTCGAGGGGGGCGTGCGCGGTCTGGAACGCGCCGGGCGTTGCGAGGAATTCGGTCGAGAGCGTCGTCCCGGCGATGTACGCGTACCCCGTCGCGTCGACGGCGAACGCGTACGGGAAGTCGTCCCCGTTCCCGCCCAAGAACGTAGAGGAAATGACCGGGTCGATCACGAGAGGGCGGGACGGCTCCCGGCTCGGGCACTCGAACCCGACTTCGATCGGCCCGCGGACCGCAAACCGGCATGGCACGGGCCTCCCGTCTTGGTGGGCGACGGGGGGCGCGTCCCGCAGGTCGCCCGCGGAATGCACGACGAGGCTTCCCTCCGCGTCGACCGCGACCCCGTCAGCACCTTCGTACACGAGCACCAACCGGCTGAGGTCCGCGCCCGGGCGCACGACGAATTCGTATTTCACGCGCCCCCCGGAAACCCGGTAGACGAGGTCGACGCCGTCGTACAGGTCATCGTAGACGACCGTCCGATAGCTTCGAACCCCCGTACGCCATCCCGCAGCGCTGTCGCCGGTGAAGAAGTGGGAAGGGTGCGCGAACGGCTCGTGGCCCCGGGGTTCGACGGCGTTCGAGCCCCAGAAGGAAAGGCGAAGGAGGAATCCCTCCGCCGCGGTGCGCGGAGGATCCAGCGGTTCTGAGGGGTTGGGAGGCGCGCGGCTCGAGAAGAGGACCGCCGACCTTTCGAACCCTGCGCTGAACCCACGGGTGGTGTAGTAGAAGCGCACCTCGGGGTTCGCCACTTGGCCCGCGTTCTCAAGGAAATACCCCAGAGGCGCGCCGGTGGCTCGCAAGGGCGGTTCTTCGGAGGCGGCGGAGAGGATGGGCACAGGACGGAGCGTCCCGGCCCGGGACGAGGGAATCATTGCGGGGACGACAGCCGCGGCCATCGTGGACAGGAGCAATACGGCAACGAAGACCGGGCCGAGCGGAACGCGAGAACACGCCGGACCAGGTCCCGCCCTCAAGAAGTCCCCCCTCGCTCCAGCATCGCCGGTGGGGGGCTTGAACGTAGCGGTGCGACCCGGGGACGCGAACGGTGCGGAAGCTCTTTCCCGATTCTGCGGTTCCCTTGAGCCGTGAACGTCGCGGCCTTGTACTCCGGCGGGAAGGACTCCACGTACGCCGTTTACGTCGCGCAGCAGCGGGGGTGGGACGTGACCCGGCTCGTCTCGATCCTCCCGGAGGATCCCGCGTCGATGCTGTATCACGTGCCGGACCTCCACGTCGTGCCGCTCCTCGCGGAGGCGATGGGGATCCCCCTCGTCCAGGAGCGTGCGGGGGCGGGGGAGGGCGCGGAGCTCGAGGCCCTGCGGCGGGCGCTGTCGAGGATCGAGGTGGACGGCGTCGTCGTCGGCGCGATCGCCTCGGACTACCAGCACAGCCGCGTGAACAGCGTGGCGCACGACCTCGGGCTGCGAGTGTTCGCGCCCCTGTGGCGGCTCGACCAGCGCCGGCTCCTCATGGAATACATGGACGCCGGGATCGAGGCGGTGTTCACGAGCGTGTCCGCGGAGGGCCTCGGGAAGGAGTGGCTCGGAAGACGTCTGGACCGAGCGGCCGCGGAGGAACTCCTGCAGCTCCACCGGCGAGTGGGGCTGAGCCCGTGCGGGGAGGGCGGGGAGTTCGAGACCCTCGTGACGTACGCGCCGATGTTCGCGCGACGGCTGGAGATCGTGCGGGCGGCGCCGCGGTGGGAGGGCGCGGCGGGGACCCTCGAGGGAGTGGAGGCGCGCCTCGCACCTCCGGAGGGGTCCTAGGGGAGCGCGGCAATGAGCGCCCCGACGACCGTGGAGCCCACGATCCATACGAGGGCGAAGCGGATCGCGGGTCGGCTGCCGACCCCCTTGGAGGCGGCGTACGCACCGCCCGCGTACAACGACCCGAGGACCGTGAACGACAGGTAGAGCGCCACCAGTCCCGCCGCCGCGGGCGTCGTCACGTACCAGCCCTTCGCAAGCTCGAGGTGCTCGTTGATCTCGATGATCGTCTCCTGGAGGTTCTGGACCGCCTGCTGGTACCCGAAACTGCCAATCGGCTCCGAGGCGGAGACCGCGAGGGCCGTGTCGCGGGACTCGCCGATGTTCAGGGCGATCTGGTCGAGGTCCGTGTCCGGGGTCGGGAACCACCACGATGGATTCCCGTGGAACGGGCCCAGGATCGCCAGGGACCGGTTCAGGTTCGTGGCCATGTCGGCCAGGTTGTTCGTCGCCCGCGCCCGCCAGTTCCACTCGATCGCCTGCTTGATGGGATACGTTCGGTTCACGGCCGTGTCCCAGCGGCCCACCGCTGCGATGACGAAAGTCACGAGGAGCGCAACCGCGCACACCTGTCCGGCCCGGCCCCACCGGGCCGAGTTCCTCATGTCCTCGGGCGGGGGCTGGACGACCGTCTTCGCCTCCTTCGCCTTCCCTTCCTCCTCTGCGGCCATGATGTCCCTCGAGAGCGGAGGGACTCCCGCCCTAAAGGGCTTTTCCGGGGAACTCCTCAGGGTACCCGGGAAACGGCACGGTCGCCACAAGGATGGCACCTCTCCAGAGGGCCGTCACCGAGGCCGCACGCCGGAGACCGTGCGGAGCTGTCGGAAGAACTCCTCCCGCTCGTCCTCCTCCGGGATCCGCATGCCCGCCTCGTACGCCGTCGTGAGATGGAGGCGGAGGTCCCGCCGCCGGCCCGCGAGGGCGTCCGCACGGGCGAGGGCCTCGCATGCGAACGCGAGGACGAACCCACCGAGACGCTGTGCCTTGCACATCTGGAGACAGCGGCGGGCGTGGTACGTCGCGGGCTCCGGCCGCCTCAGGACCGCGTACACGTGGGACACTTGCCACTCCCCGACTGCGATGTTTGTGGGGGTGCCGACGTTCCCCCAGTGGTGCCGAGACGCCTCACCCGCGTGGATCATCCAGTCCTCCTGGTCGCGGGTCCGGCGAGGCGTGTCCAGGACCCGCCACACTCCGTTGAACAGCGCTGCCGCCGTCTTCCGGTGCCACTCCTCGTCCACCCGCGTCCCCTTCACCGCCACGGACCCACACCTCCCCGTACCCGCAGTGGGGCTGGGCCGATTTGAACGGCCGTCTCAGGCTCCCAAAGCCCGTAGGATACCAAGCTACCCCACAGCCCCGCGGTCGTCGCGAACTCCCGGCTCCAGATAAACCGTTTGACGTGGGACGCGCGGAGTACTTTCGGCGCTCGCACGAGAAATGTGTCGGAGTAGTCCCGGCGACCCCCCGAGCGACCCTCAAGTCACCCTCGCTTCTCACAAGATTGTGAGAAACGATGACACGCAAGTCGATGATGGGTCTCGTTCGCGAGGGCAAGGCGCGGCTCCGCGAATCCGCGTTCGTCGTGACGTGGGATGTCGACAGTCGCGACCAGGGAGCCGTCTGTCGAACGCAGTACTTCATTTTCGGCCGGTCGTATCGACGGAACGAGAAGGAGTACACGTATCCTGGGTTTGTTTGGAGCGGGGGGGTCCGGTACATCGCACAGTCGGCGTTGTTCGTGGTTCCCCATCGCCTCGCCGAGATCGTCCGCTTCCTCGCGAGGAATGGAATCGATTACGACATCGAGGCGATCACGATCCGGTGAATTGATTCGTTGTCTCCCAATCTTGTGAGAACGACACTATCAGACGCCGGCGATTCTCCCATCTTTGTGAGAAGACGCCCAAGGAGATCATAGGTCTCGGAGGGATCCCCACGACCGATTCTCCGAATCTTGGGAGAAGGCCACCTGCCGAGTGCGGGGATCAGGCGTCCTTTCTCCGAATGTTGAGAGAATCCCGCACGGCCTGCGCGACCGCCTCCGCGCTCGTGAACTTCGGCCGCCAGCCCGTCGTGCGGAGCTTCGCGGTGTCAAGGATCATCCGCTTCACGTCCCCCTTCCATCCGCCGCCCGCGACCCCGCCCGTCCACGAGAACGCGACGTCCGAGAGGCCCATCTCCCGTACGATGATCTCTGCGATCTCCTTCACTGAGATCGCGTCGTAGCTCCCGACGTTGAACACGTCCTGGAGCCCGGACGCGCGGTCCACGCCCGCGAGGACCCCGCGGACCGCGTCCTCGATGTGCACGTACGACTTCGACGTCCCCGGCTCCCTCCCCATGATCTCGAGCTTCTTCGGGTTTCGCTTCAGCTTCTGGACGAGGTCCCACACGACCCCGTGCCGGCTCCGCCCGCCCACGACGTTCGCGAACCGGAACACGACGCTCTCCATCCCGTACGTGTGCGCGAAGCTCGCGGCGAGGGCCTCGCACGTGAGCTTGCTCGCCCCGTACATCGAGATCGGCATCAGGGGGCCGTACTCCTCCGGGGTCGGCACGCGGGTCGCCTCCCCGTACACGGTGGACGTGGACGCGAGGACGAACCCCTTCACCCCCGCCTTGCGGCTCGCCTCGAGCAGGCGGAACGTGGCGACGATGTTCTCCTGAAACGTGGGCTTCGGGTCGTCCGCGGACGACCGCACGTCCGGATTCGCGGCGAGGTGGACGACGACCTCCGTCCCCTTCAGGAGGGCGGGCAGTTTCGCCCCGAGGAGGTCCTCCTTCACGAACCTCGCCCGCCCCTTCTTCAGCGCTCCCGCGAGGTTCCCCTTCCTCCCCGAGCTGAGGTTGTCGATCAGGACGAGGTCGCACGACCCCGCGAGGACGTCCGCGAGGTGGCTCCCGATGAACCCCGCGGCCCCCGTGATCGCGACCCTCCGCTCACGCAGCCGCATCGTGGTTCCTCCGGCTCCTGCGAACCATGTACGCGATCCCGGCAATGAAGCTGACGAGGACGACGACGCCCAGGACGAGGGGGAGGCCCGAGGCGGCCCACCCCTCCGCCCACGCGAGGACCTGCGGTCCGAGGAGGAACGTCGCCGCAGCGACGGGGAACGCCCCCGCCGCGGAGCTCGCGGCCACGATCGTGAAGACGCGGTACCTCGGGATCCCCATCACCCGCCCCAGGATCGAGCCGACGACCCCGCCGCTCATCTGCACGGGGAGGGCGACGTAGACCGCGAGGGCCACGACCGCGAGGCGCCGTCGCCAGGGCTTCTCGTCGAGGAACCTCCGGCACCGGTCCTCCGTCTTGTCGATGAACTTGCCGAGGATAGGCGCGCGCTCCGCAAGGTCGAAGTTCCACAGGAGGAAGAGGGCCGTGAACCAGTCCACGAGGACGACGGACGCGACCACCACGGCGGCCTCCGCGACGCCCCCGCCGCTCTTCTGGACCAAGAGCACGCTCCAGGGGACCCAGAACTCCGCCCCGAGCGGGGTCACGAGGTACCCGACCATCGCGAGGAACGCGATCCCAAAGAACACGGGCGGGAGGAGCGCCTGGAGGACGGCGACGTACCCGAGCGCGATTAGGAACGGGAGGCCGAACAGAAGCCCGCGAACCGCGACCTTCTGGGTCGGGGCGAGCCGCTCGAACGCGGTCACGTTCGTCATCCCCGCCGCCCCCGGAGGTGGCGGGCGAGGGCCTCCGCGGCCCGGGCCCGGTGGGAGACCGCGTTCTTCTCCTGGAGGGCCATCTCCCCGAACGTGCGGTGGAAGCCCCGCGGCACGAAGATCGGGTCGAAGCCGAAGCCGCCGCGGCCCCTCGGGGCGCGGGCGATCGAGCCCTCGCACACCCCGCGGAAGATCCGCGGCGGCCGTCCCCGCCTCCCGAGGAGGAAGACGGTCTCGAAGCGGGCGGATCGCCGGGGCTGCCCCCGCATCAGGCGGAGGACCCCATCGGGTCCGATCGTCCGGTACACGTATGCGGAGTAGACCCCCGGGAACCCGCCGAGCGCGTCCACGAAGAGGCCGGAGTCGTCGATCAGGAAGTCCCCGCGGACCTCGCGGGCGACGATCCCCGCCGCGAACGTCACGACGTCGCGGAGGCGGTCCGCCTGGATCTCCGGGTACGCGCGGTCCAGCCGCCGGAGCCGGAGCCCGAGGGGCGCGAGCGCCGCGGACACCTCCCGGAACTTCCCCGGGTTCGTCGTGACGAACGTGATCACGTGTACCGGCCCCGCTCCTCGATCTCCCTCGCCTTCGCGAGGACCTCCGCGGCCTTCCGGTAGTGGCGGCGGTACGCGCGGGCGACGGCCTCGAAGTGCTCGGGCCCGCGGGCGTGGGCGCTCGTGAACGCCTCCTTCAGGAGCCGGAGGTCGACGCCCTTCGACTCCACGCTCGACGTCCTCTCCCCGAGGCTGAAGTCGATCAGGACGAGCCGGCCCCCCCGGAGGATCATGTTCGACGTCGTGAGGTCCCCGTGGACGATGTCCGCCCCGTGGAGCCGCGCGACCGCCTCCCCAATCTTCCCGCACAGCGCGTCCGCCTTCCTACCCCCGGCATCGAGGACGGACTTCGCGGTGGGGCCGTCGACGAACTCCATCACGAGACGGTTCTCGACGAGGTCGATGTCGTACAGGATCGGGACGGGGACCCCCGCCGCGCGGGCCGCCCCGATCAGCCTCGCCTCCGTGCGGATCCGGGCCCGCCGGAGCTCGTCGTCGAGCGCGGGGAGGCGGTACCCCTTCGGGACCCGGGACTTCTCAACGGCCTCCCGTCCCAGGTACGTCGTCCGCCGGAGCTCCGCCTCGGCGCCGCGCTTCAGGAGCACGGGGCGTCCGATGGACGCGGGCCATAGAAAAAGGTTCTGACCTCCGTTGCCACATCGGATACCGTTGCGAGCGGGAAGTCCGCGGGGAAGCACCGCGCGTACCGGGGATCGAGGAGGCGGGACTCCAGCAGGACGACGACCGCACGGTCCCGCTCGCTCCGGATGCACCGCCCCGCGGCCTGGAGGATCTTGTTGATCGCGGGGTACACGTACGCGTACTCGTGCCCGCGCTCCGCCCCGAACTTCCGCATGTAGTACGCCTTGAGGGCCTCAACCTCGAGGGTCGGCGGGCTGAACGGGAACCCGACGATGACGACCGCGGACAGCAGGTTCCCCGCGTAGTCGACGCCCTCGGAGAGGGACCCGCCCTGGACGCCCATCAGGAGTCCGCCCCCGCGGCCCCGGAGCTCCCGGAGGGACTCGAGGGCCCGCCCGCGCTCCGCGCTCCCCCACTCCCGCTTCTCGACGACGAGCTGCTTCCCCGTCGCCACGGTCCGGACCCGCTCGACGACGGCCGCGAGGATCTCGTACGATGGGAAGAACGCGGCGACGTTCCCGGGGACCGCGGCGACCACCGCCACGAGCTCGTGGGCGATCCTCGCGTACATCGACGGGCCTCGCCGGTCGTACGAGGTCGTGACCGTCGCGTTCACGAGGATCCTCCGGTTCTCCTTTGGGAACGGGTTCGGGTACGCGCGGAGGACCCGCCTCGAGGTCTCGATGCCGAGGAGGTCCGCGTACATCTCCGGGGGATGGAGGGTCCCGCTCATCAGGACGCTCGCGTGCACCTCCTCGAACACGCGGCGGGAGAGGATCGACGGGTCCAGGAGGCGGAGGGAGAACTTCCCGCCCGCGCCGCCGACGCAAAGCCGGAGCACGCCCTCCTTCACGTCCCGCCACCGCCGCAGGAACTCCGCGACCTCCGGGAGGATCATCGGAATCCCTCGGCGCGCGAGGGCCTCCCCCGCATCCGAGGCCGCCCAGAGGAGGTCGTCGTACCCGCTCCCCCGCAGCCCCTTCTCGACGGCCTCGATCAGCTCCTCCCGCCCGACGACCCGCTCCCCCTCCCGCGCGATCAGCGCCTGCTGCAGGGACCTCGCGACCCCCTGGAGGTGGCCCCCCGCCTCCGGGTCCACGGTCCTCGCCTCCTTCGACGCGCGGATCAGCATCGGCGCGTCGAGGTCCCCCGTGAGGTGGCTCCGGATCCGGTCCGGCAGATTATGGGCCTCGTCCACGACGAGGACGATCTCCTCGAGGGGCCGCTCGATCCTCGGGAGGACCTTCTCCCGGATGTCGCTGAACACGTAGTTGTAGTCGCACACGACGACGTGGGCCCGCTTCGCGGCCTCCATCGCGGCCTTGTGCGGGCAGGTCCCGCACGCCCGGGAGGCCTCGACGAGCTCGGAGACGTGGAGCACCTTCTGGGACGCGAGCTTCACCGCCGCGTCCGCGGGCCGGCTGAACCACCCGCACGTCCGGGTCCGGACGTGGGACTCGCAGAACTGCCGGAACGCCTGGGCGGTCCGGGGCGCGCGGTCGTTCAGGCACATCGCCTGCTTCGCGACGACGTCGATCCCGACGACGCCGAACCCGCGGGCCCGCATCCTCCGGAGGGTCTCCACCGCGATCCAGTGCTGGCTCTGCTTCGATGTGAGGAACAGGACGAGCTTCCCCGCCCGCCTCGCGTACTCCACCGCGGCGGTGAGGGCGACCGCGGTCTTCCCCGTCCCCGTGGGCGCGTGGGCGAGGAGGTGCTTCCCCTCCCGGATCGCGGCGACGGCGTCCGCGAGGAACGCGTCCTGGCCCCGGCGGACCGTCTCGAACGGGAACGCGGACGCGATCGCGGGGTCGAGTCCGCCGGCTACGCGCTCCGCGACGATGACCTCGGACTCCAGGGGCACCCCATCCTGCGACGGGGGTCCGACGGCCCCCGGGGCATCCGCCTTTCCGGGGGAGATGGCCGAAAGTGCTCCGCCGCGATAACGGGGGCGGGAGCGTTAAGTACGGCGCGCCGGGATGGTCCGCGGGATGGCGGGGAAGTGCCCCGTGTGCGGGTTCCGGACGGACGCGGCGATCTGCCCGCGGTGCGCGACGATCCTCCTCCCGGGCCAGGCGATCTGCCCGAAATGCGGGAAGATGTTTCCGGGCCGGATCGCGGTGTGCGACGCGTGCGGCCGCAGGATCGAGGGGGAGCTCGACGAGTCCGAGGAGCGGGCCGTGCGGGCGTTCGCCCTCGTCCCCGGGATGGGCGAGGGGACCGCGCGGCGGCTCTACGCCCGGGGGTTCCGGGAGTTCGCGGACGTGATCAAGCTCGGCCTCCCCGATTCCGCGGTGCGGAAGGGGCTCCACCACACGATCTCCCGCAAGATCCTCCTCGGGGCCGTCGTCCCGAAGGCGGCCCACCGGATCGGGCGGACGACGTGCATGGCGTGCCACGCGATCGTCCTCGAGACGGAGACGAAGTGCCCCGCGTGCGGGGCCGCCATCGGCCCGGAGGCGGAGGAGGCGTTCATCGAGAAGAAGCTCGCGGAGGTCCAGGGCTCCCTCACCCCCCTCGCGGAGGACCCGGACTTCCGGTCCATGCCGGACCCCGTGCGGGAGGAGATCCTCCGGGAGATCTCCACGATGCTCGTCTCCCCGTCCCCGCCCTCGGACGCGGAGCTCCGCGCTCAGATCGAGGCGTGGCGGCGGAAGGGGTTCGACGTGGACCCGATCCTCGTCCTCCTCGCGCAGCACCCGAACAACTTCCGGGAGCGCGCGGTGCGGCTGATCCGGTCCCAGATCCGGAAGAAGATGGAGGGCGGGATGTTCCGGTGCCCGCTGTGCGACGTGTACCTGGAGCCCGCCGCGGAGGAGTGCGGGAACTGCGGCGCGAGGTTCGCGTAGGCGGGGCGGCTGGGACAACCCTAAATACGACGCACCGGTAGCGGGGGCCGATGAGCTGGGGGCCGCGGGACAGCGCGTACCCGGTGTACCCGCAGCCCTACGTCGTCACCGCCCCCGCGCGCCGCGGCCTGCGGTTCTCCCCGGTGGAGTACAAGCACATCCTCCTCGCGTGCGGCGCCCTCATCGCCGCGTTCACGATCTCGTTCGTGAGCCCCGTCTTCGGGGGCCCCCTGCCGCCCACGCAGGCGATCGCCCGCATCCTCATCGGGGCGACGGTCGCCGTCCTCACGGGGTTCCTCCTCCACGAGCTCATGCACAAGGCGGTCGCCCAGCGGTACGGGGCGTGGGCGGAGTTCCGCTCAAGCCGCACGGGCCTGCTCTTCGCGATCTTCACGGCCTTCCTGGGCATCGTCTTCGCGGCTCCCGGGGCCGTGTACATCGCGGGGCCTCTCACCCGCGAACAGAACGGCCGGGTGAGCCTCGTCGGGCCCCTGACGAACTTCGCGGTCGCGCTCACCTTCACCGGCCTCGGGATCGTCCTCGTGCGGTTCCTGACGGGGGACATCGGGTTCTACGTCGGCGGGATCCTGTTCTTCACGGGGTACATCAACGCGTTCCTTGGCGTGTTCAACATGCTCCCGATCCGTCCCCTCGATGGCTCGAAGGTCCTCGCGTGGAACGTCGGGATCTGGGCCGTGACGATCGTCGCGATGGGAGGGCTCCTCGCCCTCTACGTCCTCGGCTTCCTCTGAAGCCTCACCGGTCGAGCATCGCGGCGAGGTACCCGGCGCCGAACCCGTTGTCGATGTTCACGACGGCGACCCCGGGGGAGCACGAGTTCATCATCCCGAGGAGGGCGGCGAGCCCGTCGAAGCTCGCGCCGTATCCCACGGAGGTCGGGACCGCGATCACGGGCTTGTCGACGAGCCCGCTCACGACGCTCGGGAGGGCGCCCTCCATCCCCGCCACGACGACGATCACCCTCGCCCGGTCGAGGCGCTTCCTCTTGTCGAGGAGCCGGTGGACGCCCGCCACGCCCACGTCGTAGACGCGGTCGACGCGGTGCCCCATCGCCGTCGCCGTGACCGCGGCCTCCTCCGCGACGGGCAGGTCCGAGGTCCCCGCGGTGAGGATCGCGATCCGGCCCTTGCGGGGGTTCGGCATCGCCCCGACGACGAGCATGCGGGCCTCCGGGAACTCGTGGACCTTCGCCGCGCCGACGCGGGCCGCGACGGCCTTCGCGGTCCCGGGGCGCACCCGCGTCGCGAGGACCGTGCGGTGGTGTGCGGACATCCGCTCCAGAATCGAGGCGATCTGCGCGTCCGTCTTCCCCTGGCCGTACACGGCCTCCGGGAACCCGCGCCGGAGCGCGCGGTGGGTGTCGATGGTCGCGAACCCGAGGTCCTCGAACGGGAGGGAGCGGAGGGCGTCCATCGCCTCCCCCACGGACATCGTGCCCCTCCGGAGGCGGCGGAGAATCGCTTCGACATGGCGCCGGTCCATAGAGCCCGCCCTCAGCCGACCTTCTCCCACTTCTCGAGCTCGAGGACGCTCGACAGGGTCCCGCCCCGCTTGATCTCCTCGCGAATCCGGTTCTCCCGCTCGAGCACGTCGAGGGCGCGGTTCGCCATCTCCACCGCGATCTCCTGGGGGACGACGACGACCCCGGACTCGTCCCCCACGATCCAGTCCCCCGTCCGGACGAACTGGCCCCCGCACTCGACCTCGCCCCCGATGTCCCCGTGGCCCTTCGGCTCCCCCGCGTGGGGCACGACGTGTCGGGAGAAGCAGGGGAAGTTGATCTCGAGGATCGTGTCGATGTCCCGCGCGGCCCCGTCGATCACGACGCCCGCGACGCCCTTCACCTGGCACGAGTGGCTCGCGAGCTCGCCCCACACCGCGGTCGTCCCGCCCCCTGCGTCGATCACGATCACGTCGCCGGGCTTCGCGCGGTCGATCGCCTCCACGGGCTTCGCCCAGTCCCCGTTCGCGGTCTTCACGGTGAGGGCGCGCCCGACCATCTTCGTCCCGTGGCGGACGCGGGGCTCGATCCCCTTCAGCGCCCCCCGCTTCTGCATCGCGTCCGCGAGGTTCGGGGTGGAGACCTTCAGGAACGCGTCGCGGACCTCCGCCTGCCCGTACTTCTTGTAGAGCTCCGAGGGGATCCGCTTCCCCTCCTTCATCGCCTTCTTGATCGTGCGGGCCGCGTCCGCGACCTTCTCCGCCTTGATGATCGCGCCGCCGACGATGACGACGGAGGCGCCCGCCTCGACCGCCTGCGCGACGGTCTCCGAGTTCAGCCCTCCCGCGACCGCGACGGGGATCGAGACCGCCTTCACCACGGCCCGGAGCTCGTCGAGCGGGGTGCGGGCGAT
>Ga0184623_10000051_pt1 | contig 42960 bp, 44 predicted proteins | sample PLM1_100_b1_FD_133138 | JGI IMG/M metagenome (GOLD analysis project Ga0184623, IMG submission 133138) | Groundwater sediment microbial communities from an aquifer in East River, Colorado, USA - PLM1_100_b1 | ecosystem: Environmental > Terrestrial > Soil > Riparian zone | place: USA: East River... | reverse complement strand
CGCCAGGCCACGGTGACCAGCCAGCCCTTGGGGTCCCGCGGCGGGTCGTCCGGCCACGCGCGCATGGCCTCGACGAGGGCGTCCTGCACAGCATCCTCGGCCGCCGCGAAGTCGGCTCCGCGACGGACGACGATGCCGATCACGGTGGGCGTGAGGGCCCGCAGGAGGGCCTCATCCACCGTCCGTCACTCCGTGATGGTCGGGGACGCTCCCCAGAAGGGGCGCAGCTCGAGCCACTCGTGGATCGGCTTCCCTCCCGCCCCCGGAACCGCGGACAACTCGCCGGCCAGCTCGAGCGCCCGCTCGTAGGTCTCGACATCGATCACCATCCAGCCGGCGATCAGGTCCTTGGTCTCCGCGAACGGGCCGTCGGTGACCGGCGGCCGCCCCTCACCGTCGTAGCGGACGAACGTGCCCTCCGGGGAGAGCGCCTGATCGTCGACGTATTCGCCGGTGCTCTCGAGCCGAGCGGCGAAGTCCCGCATGTACTGCATGTGGGCCGAAAACTCCTCCGGCGTCCACTGGTCCATCGGTACGTCGTTCACCGGTGCGGGCGCGCCCCGGTAGTGCTTGAGCAGCAGGTACTTGGCCATCGGGTTCTCCTTGGTGCGGTACGGCCCATAGTGACCGTGTTCACTCCGGGGACGAAGCCGCGCGCGGGTTCTCGACATCCCACCGCGACTTTTCCTGGCGGTCTAGCTGAGCTGCTCGGCCAGCGCGACGATGATGCCCTCGGGGCCGCGCACGTAGCAGAGCCGATAAGCTGTCCTCGTACTGCGCCACCTCGCCAACGAGCTCCGCGCCGCGGGCTCGTAAGCCGGCGACGACAGCGTCGATGTCGTCGACGGCGAACATGATGCGACGTATGCCCAGCGTGTTCGCCGGTGCGTTCGACTCAGCGCTGACCGCCGTCGGCGTGTGGAACTTCGTCAGCTCAAGCCGGCCGTGGCCGTCCGGGGTTCGCACCATTGCGATGTCGACTCGGACATCGTCGAGGCCGACGACGCGGTCCACCCAACGTCCCTCGACCGGCATCTCGACCTCCAGGTCGAGTCCGAGCTCGACGAAGAACTCAGTCGCGGCCGCGAGATCATCGACGACGATGCCCACGTGGTCCATCCGCTCGATCATGGTGGTTCTCCTTCTTCGTGGCGCGGCCGTTGTGGCCGCTGGTGCCCCTGAGACGGAGCCAGCGCCACGTTCTCGACCACCCGGAAGCGTACTGAGTTGCGGCGGATGGAAGCCCGGATCAAGAGAACCTAATCGCCTGAGTCGGCTAATGACGATCAGCGACTGTGTTTGGGTACGCGTTTGAAACGCATCGAGGTCATCGACTCCGAAGGCCAACTCGAGGACCGCTTCGACCCTCTCCGCGTCTATCGCAGTCGGAAACTGGCGTGGCTCGGCTGAAGCGGTGAGCTGTCGCTTCGGGAAGTTGTTCAGATACTTTCCGACATCGGACTCGCCCCATGTCACGACTCGCATCACGTACTCAGGCGAGTACATGACGCTTGCGGTCAGTAGCCACATTCCGCTGGCGACCAGCGGAATGACGATGATCAAGGCGGCAACGCGGACCAGCCGGCGACGGGTCATTGACGCCTCCTCGGCGTCGAAACGGTGCGGCTCCGATCTGACGCCTGCAACGCGGCTACCGAGTCGACGATCACGCGGGCCTGGGAGCCGCCGTCGGAGGGCTCGGTCGCGTGCGGGGAATTCCACCGGACGTGACCGGCCGTCACGCGTGACAGTCGAGCGATCCCGGCTGGGCTGGTTCTCGTCAAAGTAGGAGGAAAGATCGTCAAGGCCGTGTCCTGGCCCGGCGTCGCGATCACGACCGAGATGGCAAAGAACGCAGCGAGGCTGTGGTCCATGCTTCAGTCGAACGGAGCGTTATGAGTGAAGGGGCCCACTCCGCCCACGACAGATAGTCCTTGGCTAGTGAACTCCCCCGTTGCTTGGCAAACCACCGGGGCTGGAAGAGCTTTGAGAGTGCCGGCCATCGGGCGCCTCTAATCCTCCACTGTCTGTGGCTCAACTGATCCAGACACGAAGGTTGGTTCGGGCACTTATGCGGTCGCGTTCATTCCTGGTTTGACCGAGCTTGCCTCATGATCGTGCGGACGCGCTACCGGGTCCCGTCGCCGTCCTGGACGTCGGTATCGACGGTGTGATCGAACCTGCTGATCGTCATCGAAGACGACCGAGTTGTTCTCGAGCGGTACTTCAATGGCTGGCAGCGCGACTCGATGGTCACGTCCTACTCGGTCGCCAAAGCGTTCGTCTCGACGATGGTTGGGATCGCCATCGAGGGGGGGCGATCGGCAGCCTCGATGACCCGATAACGGCCTACCTGCCGGAGCTCGCCGACCGTGATTCGCGGTTCGAGCGGATTACGATCCGACACCTGTTGATGATGTCGTCTGGATTGGAGTGCGAGGAGTCGGGCTGGTTCATGTTCAACGGCGACGACCCCCTGACGACGTACCATCCGGACCGACGCAGGCTGGCGTTGACGAACACGCGCATCGAAGGGCCCCCTGGAGAGACCTTCAGTTACAACAAGTACCACCCGCAGCTGCTCGGGATGATCCTTGAGCGGACGACCGGGATGTCCGTTACCGAATGGACCCAGTCGCGGCTGTGGGACCCGCTTGGCATGGAGTTCGACGGCGCGTGGACGCTCGACTCCGAAGCAAGCGGCTTCGAGAAGATGGCAGCTGGCCTCAACGCTCAGGCCATCGACTTCGCCAAGCTGGGCCGACTCTTCCTCAACCAGGGGCGGTGGGACGGGGTCCAGATCGTGTCTTCGGACTGGGTTGCGCTCGCGACGGGGTCGATCCCGGCAATCGGGCCACCGGAGGTTCCGCAGCGCGCTACTACGCTCTCATGTGGTGGGGTGTGGCACGCGAGGACGGACCACCCGACTTCTACGCCTGGGGCGACCACGGCCAATTTGTCTATGTGTCGCCAAAGAACCGTGTCGTCATCGTCCGGACGGGTCTCGAATACGGTGTCCCGGCGCCGCGTTGGATCGACGGTTTTACCCTCACATCGGATCGTCTCTCGCTGTCGGATCGCTCACAACCGGCGTACCAGAAAGTTCGAAAGAAGTCCGGGCGGCGGTGTCGGATCGGGGCAGAGGTGTTCGTAGTAGGGGTGAGCGGCCGCCCGCGAGGAGCGCCCCAAAAGGACAACACCCAGCGAGAAGGGAACCACGATCATGAAACTGACGACCATGACCCAAGTCACCGTCGATGGGGTGATGCAGGGAAACGGCGGCGCGTCGGACGAGGACCGCCGGAACGGATTCGAGCGCGGCGGATGGGCCATGGGGGCGGGCGACAACGAGACCATGTCGTTCATCAACCAGACCTACCAGCGCGCCGACGCGTTCCTGTTCGGCCGGCGGACCTACGAGCTCTTCGCCGGCTTCTGGGGCGCGGAGGAGCGAGCTCGTGCCGCGGCTGAAGATCCGGGCAACCACCAGATCGCCGATGCCTTGAATACGAAGCCCAAGTACCTCGCATCGACCACGCTCACCGAACCGCGCTGGGCGAACACGACCGTCCTCTCCGGTGACCTCGCGGCTGCCATCGGCGAACTGAAAGCCAAGCGGGCGGGTGAGCTGCAGGTGCACGGCAGCGGTGCCCTGATCCGATGGCTGCTCGAACACGAGCTCGTGGACGAGATCAACCTGCTCATCGTCCCTGTGGTCCTCGGCCAGGGCACGCGGCTGTTCCCAGACGCGGGCCCGGACATCGCGCTGGACCTTGTCGACTCGCGAGTCGACTCGAAGGGCGTGACCATCCAGGTGTACCGGCCGAACGGACGCCCGCAGTACGCCGACTGAAACCACAGGAGATCCGAGATGCACTACCTGGTTTCCGTGATCGCCGACGGCACCGAATTGGCCACCCCAGGCGAGGAGGCTGCCATCGACGCGTTCAACGACCGGATCCGCGCCCAAGGCTACTGGGTTTACGCCAACGGCCTGGCTGAGCCAAGCACGGCCACCGTCATCGACAACCGAGGCGAGGAGGCGATGTTCACCGACGGGCCGTTCCTGGAGTCGAAGGAGTATCTCGCCGGCTTCTGGATCATCGAGGCCGCCGACCTCGACGTGGCGCTCAAGCTCGCCGCCGAGGGGTCGAAGGCCTGCAACCGGAGGGTCGAGGTGCGGCCGTTCCGCGACGAGTGAGCGCCATCGACGTCCGGGAGGCGATCACCCAGGCCCACCAACAGGAGTGGGCGCGGGTGGTCGCCGCCCTGGCAAGGCGGTTCGGTGACCTCGACATCGCCGAGGAAGCGGCGGCCGGTGCGTTCGCGACCGCCGTCGAGCGGTGGCCGGCCGACGGCGTGCCCCCCAACCCCGGCGCCTGGCTGACCACCACCGCCAACCGCAGGGCCATCGACCGAATCCGGCGCGAGAACAGGCGCGACGACAAGCAGAAGGAGGCGCAGATGTCGTACGAGGGGCCGCCCGAGCCTCTCGGCGCCATCGACGACGAGCGCCTCCGGCTCATCTTCACGTGCTGCCACCCGGCGCTCGCGATGGAGACCCGCGTCGCGCTGACGCTGCGCATGGTCGGCGGTCTCACCATGCCCGAGATCGCCCGGGCGTTCCTGGTGCCGGAGACCACCATGGGTCAGCGGATCACCCGCGCGAAGGGCAAGATCAAGGCGGCTCGCATCCCCTATCGGGTGCCGTCCGCGGAGGATCTCCCGGGACGCGTCTCCGGCGTACTCGCCGTCCTCTTCCTCGTCTTCAACGAGGGCTACCTGGCGACCGGCCCCGACACCGATCCCGTCCGCCACGACCTGACTGCCGAGGCGATCCGGCTCACCCGCCTGATCCGCGCCCTCATCCCGGATGACGGTGAGGTGGCCGGGCTATTGGCGCTGATGCTTCTCACCGAGGCCCGTCGTACCGCCCGAGTCTCGGCCAGCGGCGAATTGGTCCCCCTCGACGAGCAGGACCGTGGGGAGTGGAACGCGGCTCTGGTCGCCGAGGGTCATCGGCTGGTGCGCGAGCGCCTGGCCGCCGGGGTGGCGCCGGGTCGATACCAGATCCTCGCGGCGATCAACGCCGTGCACACCTCCGCCCGCGACGTCCGCGACACCGACTGGTGGCAGGTCGTCGCCCTCTACGACCAGCTCGTCCGCCTCGATCCCTCGCCGATCGTCGCCCTCAACCGGGCCATCGCGGTCGCCGAGCTTGACGGCCCGGAGGTGGCACTGGCGGCCGTCGACCGTCTTGACGACACGTTGGCCGGCTATCACGCCTACCACGCCACCCGCGCCGACCTGCTGCGCCGGCTGGGCCGCAGTCAGGAGTCGCGCGCGGCGTACGACAAAGCCATCGAGCTGGCGGGCAACACCGCCGAGACCGCCTACCTGACCCGCCGCCGCGACCAGCTGCGGTAGTGCCACGCGGGGATCCCGGTCGAAACCTCGTGCGAAGCGGCGCCCGGCCCAGATGGAATACACCGCGCGGGGCAGGTGGCAGGCCAAGCCTCCCAGCGCCGGCCCCCAGATTCCAGTCCAGGATCAGCCCGCAGGACGGCTTGAGCCGCCCGGTGTTGCGGATCAGCACGGCCGCACACCAGATCCCCGACTACGACCGCCCACGCGAGAACGCCCGTGCCACACCCCACCGCCGTCTCCAACATCGCGAGGACCCAGCCAAGGTTTCGCCGGCCTATCCTGCGGATCGTTCGAGCCCCCGCCCCGAAGCTCCGCCAAAGCGCCGGCCACGACGGTCGGTCGATCCCCCACCTGTAGACTCTCATCCCCCAACGCACCTTCGACCGCCTCCTCCGCCGCTGCCTCACTCCCCAACGCCGACCACCACTAAAACCTGCCAAAAGCTTGACTCATGACATGGCAGTCGCGCGCACATGATGCGAGCCTCCTAGGATGGCGAACACTTGGTCGGACTCCCGTATCCCCCAAGGTCGAGTGGTCACGTCCCTGGAGTTGGTGTAACAGCGGAGCGAGCCGACGAAGGAGTCGGCCATCGCGTCATCCTCGCGTCGTTGGAGTGAAGAACCGACGACGAAAGGGAGATCACGATGGCCGAGGACAGGATGGCCGTGCTCGACATGCTCCGCAAGGCGACCGCCGACGGCGACGTCGACGTCCTGCGTGAAGGGGTCCGGGTGCTGGCCGAGGCGATCATGGAGGCCGAGGTGTCCGAGCTCACCGGCGCGGCCAAAGGTGAGCGCGCGCCGGACCGCCGGCTGACCAACCGGAACGGCTATCGCGAGCGGCGCTGGGACACCCGGGTGGGCACGATCGGCCTGTCGATCCCGAAGGTCCGCGACGGCTCGTACTTCCCCTTTCTCCTGGAGCCCCGGCGGCGGGCCGAGCGGGCCCTCCTGTCGGTCGAAGGTCATGTCCCTAGAGGATCTGCCCGGGCACCGTGCCACGCTGGGATTCCGACAACCGAACGGCCGTTCCAATTGCTCAGGCGCGTTCACAGGCCCGGCGGGCCTCGCACCGCACCAGTCATCAGCTATTCGAGCGCTGTGCTAACCATCTGAACGTGATCCGCGCGGAGCGGGCGAGCGCAAGAAGAGTTCCTGTCCGCGAGCACCACCTATAATCGTGCGGCGCCGACATAGCTCAGCGGTAGAGCAGCTGTTTCGTAAGTCTCCCGCGCTATGCGCAGTGCTACAAGCGTGGGAGCCCGATACAAGCGGGCACACTTATCAGCTATTCGTTTCGAGGGGATGCCCGCCTAGGATCGCCGCTGCGGCCCGTGTGCGCTCAAGCCGACCCTGACTACCTGAAATCTTCTCACAAGTTGGTCGTTCAGGTCCATCCGTGCCTGCTCGAAGGAAGCCTCGTTGGTGGGGATCCGGAGTTCGTCACGAGGGTCGGTGGCTACCGGCTCCCGGACGTGTGACCGTGCATCAAGGGGATGAACCTCGGTAGGTCCGCCGGGACCAACCTAAAGTCAACACCGGTACGATACTGCCCCTACGATGACGCCGGAGGTGACCCGATGACCGACCCGATTGCGGACCTCATCGGCGTTACCGCGCGTTCACGGCGCTACAGCGCGACCGCCTCGCTGCGCGCGGCATCGACATCGCGCCGTACGAGCTTAGCCACCTTGCAGTCCGCGTCCCCGAGTGGGACCAGTACGTCCACCTCCGGACGCTCCTCGAGCGGCACGCGATCGCCAACGTCGAGAACTTCTGGAACGGACGGCCGATCTCCTTGATCGTCCCTTCCGAGCCGCTACGTGTCCTCGACGGCCAGGTCGTCCCGCTCATCGAGCTCATCCCGCCCGTCCACCAGCGTGTCTACAAGATGGGCCTGGAGCACCTCGGCGTGGTCGTCGGCGATGAGGTCGACGCATTCTCCCGTCGGCACCGGGCAGCGCTGACCGGCCAGCAGTTCCAGAGCGCGGCGAACGAGCCGTATTACGTCCTGTTCGAGGACTTCACCCACGTGAAGTCCACCGCCGCTCGCTGCGGGCGGCGGTCGAGCTCGAGGGCAGGACGTTCGACGGCTTCTACCACGTCGACGACTGGGTCCCGCAGCGGCTGGTCACGGCGACCGGCCCGAACCCCCTGCCCCGGTAAACGAGCCTCCCGCCGTCGGCGGGCTCCTGGACCTGACGGGGCGCGTCGTCCGGCTGCACGGACTAGAGGTGATGTGCCTGTCAAGAACCGAGGCCCGGGAGCATTTCCTCGGCGAGAACTACGTGAGCAGCCCCTTTCGGGATCACGTCGGCGTGGGCTGAGTGCCGCGGGAGGGACTTCCGATCGAAACAGAGCCCGGCTAGCATGCTGGCGGCGTGACGACAGTTGGCTGGCGTCGTTAGATTGCCGACATGATCGGCCCGCGCCTTCCCGCGACCGACGCGGCCCCAAACGGCAGGAGGTTGGGCCAATGAGGTACGAAACCAGCTTCGTGATCAACCGACCGATCGACGAGGTGTTCGCCTTCACCACCAACCAGGAGAACCAGCCGAAGTGGCAATCCCGCGTGCTAGAGATGAAAAAGACCGTCCGACGGTCCGATAGGCGTCGGCACGACGTGGAGGGGCGTCGGCAAGTTTCTCGGACGGCGGATCGAAGTCAGCACGGTGGTCACCGAGTACGAGCTCAATCGGACATACGCCGGGCGATCGACGTCCGGGCCATTTCCGATCGAGGCACGTCAGTCCTACGAACCCGCTGAAGGCGGCACACGAGTCACGTTCACGATTGAGGCTGAGCCTGGGGGCTTCTTCAAGGTCGCCGAACCGGTCCTCTTGAACCTGTACAAGCGACAGGCGGAGGCGGAGCTGGGGTCGCTGCAGGAGTTTATGGAGGCGGGCCTCGACCGCTCGCTCTGACGGTATGGCGCCTCGAAAGGTTGCCGCTTCCTCGCGCAAATAGCCGTGCAGGCTTCGTGGAACAACGTGACTTATCCGAAAGCCGAACGGGTAACCTCGCTCCACCAACGACGTGGGTCGCGTCTGTATTTCGCCGGGACCTCGCCGCCGACGTGGCCATCGTCGCCCTGAGATCTGAACCGCACCGTCCCGGGCTTCGGTTCGGTTCGCCACGTGGATCCGAACAACTGTTCTACGCTCTCAGGACTCCGGCCATCTCGTTTGGCGCCGCGCGAAACAGTCATCAGCTATTCGAGCGCTGTGCTACTGCCTCGTGCTCGACCCTCCGCTCGTTCGGCTGAGCGTGAAAAGCAGCTGTGCATCGCGCATCGGCTATTCTTGATCGGCGCCGACATAGCTCAGCGGTAGAGCAGCTGTTTCGTAAACAGCAGGTCCGCAGTTCGAATCTGCGTGTCGGCTCCAGCTCTCCTTCCCGTTCAGAGTCGCCGCGTCAGACTGCGAATCTCGTCGCCAGCGTCTGCCACAACGCTGAAGACCTGCTAACTGATCGATCCTGGGCCGGTCAGTACGGTCGTCCGGAGCTCGTCGAGCGTGTTGGCGGAGCCGAGCACCCGGCGCGATCCCCACTCAGCCCTGCTGTCTTGGACACAGCAGGTCTTCGTACTGACTCATGAGGCAGCTGAGAAACCTTCGGCGAGTGCGGCGCCGGGTCAGGCCTCAGATCCGTCGCGAGCTGCCGACGCCTTGGCCCGCGTTTCGCTCCAACGCGCGAGGTCGCCCATCGCCGCCTCCGATGGTGAGCCGGGCGTGCAGGGCTACGTCTGATAGTGCGGGAGGACCTTGCCGTCCTTTACGTAGGTCAGCGCTTCGGTGACCTCGTAAGCGTGGACGGCGGAAACGAACTCGGGCAGCCTGCCTGAGAGCGTCGCGACCTCTCCGCTACCGAAGAACGCCCGCAGGGCGTCGGTATCAGTGAAGCCGAGGATCAGCGACGCGTGGAACCGCTGCTCGGTGGGGTTGTCGTGCGCGACGTTCGGCGTGTCCCAGAGTCTTGCGATCCAGGGCATGAAGACTTGGGTTCGGAGTTCCCTCAGCGCCCCTGTCTTGACGAGAGCGGGAACAAGCTCGTCCGTCAGGAACCTCCGGAACGCACCCGTCTTGACGCCGTCCCGCCTGCGGAGGTAGATCAGGCTTCGCGCTCCCGCCTTCTCCCCGGGACCGGCCACGTCGTACCAGCGGGCGGAGTTCGGTGGCCCCGCGTAGAGCAGGGTGCGCCGGAACACGTTCACTTCATCCTTGTACGCGAGCTTGGTCTGCTTGCGGCCCCGCAGCGGGGAGAGAATGGACGTGAACGTGACCTCGGCGACCCCGTCGATCCTGCGATCGGCCGGGATGACCGTCTCGACGCCGCTGATGGCCGGCCACAGCCCGGGATTGGTTTCCGCAAGATGGATCTGGCGGTACTCCTCGAACCCCGGCGTTACGGAGATGATCTTCGAGTGCGGGCCGTTCCAGTAGCCCATTCCTTGCTGACGGGGCTGATCGCTGCGCTTCCACAGCAGGATCGATGAGACGAAGGGCTTCTTCACAGAGGGACGTGCCGTAGCCACTTTCTTGCCTTCCTTTCGCAGGCTGCGGTCAGCGGTCGAGGAACTCGACGGCGACGGGGGCGAACTGGTCGTGGTACTGGAAGATGCCGCCGTGGCCGGAGTCGGGGTAGATGACGAGCTTGGAGCCGGGGATGCGGCGGTGCAGGTCCTCGGAGAGCACGGAGGGCACCATCCGGTCGTTGTCGCCGTTGGCGATCAAGGTCGGCTGGGTGATCTTCGACAGGTCGGCGGGGGCCGAGCGACCCCACGCCTGGATCGCCTTGAGCTGCGTCTGGAACGCCTTAACCGCGATCTTGGCGTCGCGGTCGACGGTGCGCTCCTCGAGCCGGTTGACGAACGCGCGGGCGGCGGGCTTGCCGGTGGCGTTGCGGTTGAAGAACAGGAATTCCTTCGGGTCCGACCGGGTCAGGGCCGCGCGCAGCATGTCCATGTAGGTGGTCCCGGCGACCTTGTCGATGTCCTTTCCTCCGGCAGGGCCGGTCCCGGTGAGGATCAGCTTGCGGACCAGCTCGGGGTGTTTCACCACGAGGGCTTGGGCGATGAAACCGCCTAGGGAGAAGGAGAAGATGTCGACCTTGTCGAAGCCGAGCGCGCGGATGAAGGTGTAGGCGTCGTCGGCCATCGCCTCGACGCTGTCGGGAACCTGGCCGGTGGAGGCGCCCACGCCGCGGTTGTCGAACGCGATGACGTGGTGGTCCTTGGCGATGGGGTCGACGATGCGCGGGTCCCAGTTGTCCAGGGTCGCAGCAAGGTGGACGAAGAAGATGACGGGGATCCCGCCCTTCGGCCCGAGTTCGCGGTAGGCGAACTCCACGCGGCCGGCGGTGGTGGTGCGGGACGGCGCGTTCCGGTACGAGATCAGGCCTTCCCCGGCCGAGCGGGTCGGACTGGTGTCCCGACGGTCGACTTCCGAAGGGACTGGGATGTCGAAGACCTTGGCTGTTGTCATGGCTGACTCCTTGTGTTTATTGGCTGACGGTCGTAATATTACGAGCGCCATATAATCGTTGTCAAGAGGGAAGGCAGCAAACCTTCCGAATAAAGGAGTCGTTGATGGCCCGGTACGAGAAACAACACAAGCAGGCGACGAGGCGGCGGATCATCCAGGCGGCCGGCCGTCGGCTGAAGCGCGACGGCATCGATGGCTCCGGGGTGGCGACGCTCATGGCGGACGCGGGCCTGACCAATGGCGCCTTCTACGCCCACTTCGACTCGAAGGAGGACCTCGTCGCGACCACGGTCGCGGACCAGCTTCGCCAGCAGCGCGAGACGTACAGCGCGCAGTCTCTCGAAGAGATCGTTCGCGGGTACCTGTCGATTCAGCATCGCGACGACACGGAAGGCGGCTGTCCATCGGCCGCACTTCTCGACGAGATCGCGCGCTCATCCGACTCCGTGAAGCGCGCCTACACCGATGGTCAGGTGGCAATCATCGATGACGTTGCCGCCCGATTGGCGCCCCACGATCCCCAGTCAGCGCGCGTGCAGACGCTCAGCGTCTTCGCCCTCATGGTCGGGACGCTCCAGGTTTCTCGCGCCCTGGCCGACCGGCAACTCGCCGACGACGTCCTGGCACAGGGCGTTCAGAACGCACTCGCGCTGCTGGGCCCCGAGCATCATGGCTGACCCACCGGGAGGCCTGATTCGGGGCAACTGACTCTGGATCAGGCGTTCAGCGCCCAATCCTCGATGCCCTCAGTTACGATGGGTGCGACCATCGCGATCACCTCGGAGGCCGGACTAGCAGGACCCCTCGCCACGCTCGAATCGAAGACCTGCTAACTGAGCACCCTACGCTCGCGATTCCACGCTTGGGCCACAACGCTTAGGCCGATCTACTTCGTAAACAGCAGGTCCTCGGTTCAAATCCGAGTGTCGGCTCCACTACCCTCGTTCGTGCTCAGGAAGAGCAGCTGTCTGGAGTTAGCTCGGTTTTCGCGACCCTCGGAGCCCGATCGAAAACCTGCTAACCGGCGAGGGACAGCTAACTGGACGGATTCCCGATCTCGACGAGGCCGTTCATGCACGGGCTGGGGCCGCCCGGCGAGCCAGGCGAACCTCTGGGAGCCCCCGAAGAACAGCTGTCTTCAACACAGCAGGTCTTCCCCCCTTGGCTTAGGCGACGATCGGGTGTCTGGCGCCAGATGGCTGCTGAAAGCCAACATCGACCGCAATCCGCCGGCGACGCGGCTGAAAGGCTGGGGCCCTCCTGGCTGGTCGCCCTGGCAGACGACGCGCCGGGCCCACTGGACCAACCCAACACGGCCGGCGAGGTCAACGGGTTCCGCGAACGGCAAATCGGACCTTCAACGGGTTGATTCCGTACGGGAGCGGCCGGTCCGGGGCCAGCTTCGGCCTCAGGAGCTCGAACTCCCGCTGTCGGAGCAGCTCCGCGAGGCTGGCGGTGCCTAATAGGAGGGCGAGATTCCGGCCGGCACACTGCGCGCCGCCGCGCGAGAACACGTTCATCTGCCAGTCGGCGTCTGCCGAGCCGTCGAGCCAAAGGCCCGGTGCGAACCGGTTCGCATGCGGCAACCGACGCGCGCGATGGTGGGCGGCGACGGGGATGAGGACCCTCGCGCCGATCGGCAGCGTCTCGCCGTACCACTCCGTCTCGGCCGCCGTGACTCGCACGAGCATTGCTGCCGCGGGCCACAGCCGAACGCTGTCGAGCAGGCAGGCGCGCACGAAGGCAAGGTCGGTGAGGGCGGCGACCGTGCCCGGCCCATGGGCCGTGTCCGCCATGCGGACCTCGGCGAGGGCGCGCTCGTACGCGGCGGGATCCGTCGTGAGCAGCGCCAGCGCGTTGAAGACCGCGATGCGAACCGCGTCGAGCGCCATCAGCCAGAAAGGCACCTGGCCGTTCGGCCTGGTTTCCGCCTCCCTGGGCGCGGACGTGAAGAGACTGACGAGCGTGCCGGGCTCGGCGGCGGCTACGTACCGCTGGATCCGTCCGTCCATGGACGCTCGGAGCCGTGCGTTCCTGCGTCGATTCCAGACCTTGAGCCCCAGCCAGTCGCCATCCACACGCAATCGGCTGTGCTCCTGGCTTAGCTCCGTGTCATCCGCGGCGGCATCGCCAAGGGCGCAGCGCCGCGCGATCCTTCGAAAGGCCGCGAGCGACCGCTCGTAGTCGAGGACCCCGACGTCCGCCAGCACCGCCGCGACCTCCTCGCGGACGATCCTCAGGAATCGCTCCGCGAGGCGATGGGGCTCCTGCCCGTAGTCAAGCACAGCCTCGTTGAACGGCCGGCGCTGGGCATGGAGATCCGGCGGTGAGGCGTTGAGCGCATCGGGTGCGAACGGAGACAACAGCCGCCGCTTCTCGGCAGCGTTCATTCCGTAGACGGACACGGATGACTCCAGGACCCGGCGGACATCGCCGGCCGCGAGGACGAGCAGCGTCTGCCCCAGGACGCTTCGAAGCATCACAGGCCGGCCGGCGTATCGCTCGGTCAGACGCTCCACCGTCGCTACGCCGCGCCCAGTGTCAAACCGGGTCGCCACCTCGGCCCAGAACGGCAACGGGATCGCGAGCCCCCGGAGCATGCTCGGCAGGAGGTACGTCAGCGAGAAGCGGACGTTCTCGAGGAGTGAGGCCTGCGGGAACCCTGAGGTCATCCTTCCCCTTGTGGAGCGGCGACCCATTATCGCAGCCAACGGCGCCCGGATCTGGATGCTCCAGGCGTGGTTCGCACTTCGCGAGCCAGACGACGCGGCCAAACCCCTGGGTTCGCAATGCCGGCGCGGAGCACTAGGGCGAGCACCTCGATCGACTCCGAGCCTGGGTCGCCGAGCTGATCGATCTGCGAACGCGGCCACCGGTTGACGAGCGGGACCCGCAACCACGCGTGCGGCGGCCTACGTGTCGATCGGAGCACTGAGATCATGATCCACTTTGAGAACACCCTTGAGATCGCGCGGGATCCGCGAGTCGTCTACAGCTACCTCGCTGATCCTGAGCACACGCCGGAGTGGAACTGGGCGATCACGAGCACCTGCAAGGTGACTCCGGGTCCGGTCGGCGTCGGGACCCGCTACCGACAGACGCGAGAGGTACCGCGGCCGGCCGTCGAGCTACTCGAGCTCACCCGCCTCGTCCCCGATCGGACCGTCGAGGTCGAAGGATCGATCGGGGCATTCAGAGCCCGGGTGAGATACGAGCTCGAACCGACCGCCCACGGAACGCGGCTCACGAACCGCGTGGAGCTTGATCCGCGGGTGCCGCTTGGACCCCTCATCGACCTCGTTGGCGCCCGCGTCCGATCGTCGGTGGCCGAGAACCTGGGCGTTCTCAAGGGACTCCTCGAGGGGCGTGGACGGTAGGCACGAGTTCGCATCAACCCGAAGGAGCCACGCATGAACACCACGAGTCGAGGGGAAGCGATGCCGAGCGAGTGGGCCGCCGCTATCGGTGGCCGCCGAAGCCACGCCCAGCCGCTTCGACGGATGAGTGATCCCGGCGAGCTGCCGCAGCTGGTCAGGGAGCTAGTGGCGGCCGGAGCGCCCGGGGCCGCGGCTCGGATCGAGGCTGAGCGCGGCGTCGAGCAGGTCGCGAGCGGCGTCGCCGACCTACGCACCGGCCGTGCCATGCAGCCTCACCTGCACGTTGCCGCTTCTGACCTGTCCGAGTCTCTCGACATTCGGTTCATCGTGGCGGGCCGACTCTCACCGACCACGGTCCCCTCCGTCGCGAGCGGGCCGCGCTCGCTGCCGCCCTCGGCCGCGCCGAAAAGGAACGTTCGGTGATTGACAAGCAGTAGCTCGGCGGCGCCCTCGAGCAGGTCCCCTCGGACGGCAGTCCTTGCCGAACAGCCAAACGGCGTGACGGCCGTCGCGAGAGCCAACACCGAGAAGGCCGAGGTCGGCGTCCCTGGTGAGAGCGGAGATGGACGCACCAGTCGGTTCGTAGGTGTCCCCGCGCCAGGCGCCGTCGCGCAGGGACCATAGCGTCAGCCTATCGGCGTCGACGCCGCCGACAACGAGTCGCTCGTTCGCGACAGCCGCGGCGGACGCATAGCCCTCGTCTCCCTCCGAGAGGTTCGTTCGTTGCCACGTGTGGCCGTCGGTCGAGAGGGCAACGAACGGATGTTGATCGCCGGACTTGCCCGAGGCGCCCACAAGCACGTACTGCTCGCCCCAGGCCAGGATGTCGGTCGGCAGGAGCTGGTCGCTCAGATCGTTCTCCAGCACCTCCCATGTGGAGGCGGTCGTGGAGACCCAGAGCGGTCGGGCAGCTCCGAGGCGACGGTCGCCCGTGGCGACGAACCCAGCCGGCGTCGTAGCGACCGGGCCCATCGAGGCTCCCTCCGACCCGGCGACCGTGGCCCGCTCCCACGTTGCTCCATCGGTTGATGACCACGCTGCCGCGGTCGCGTTCATGTCAGAGTCGAGGCCGGAACCGACGGCGACGATTACCCCGTCGCCGGCGATGACGTCGTAGAGGGCCGCGTCCTGAATCGTCTGTTGCGGTTGCCAGGCAAGCCCATCCGCCGACTCCCAGATGAACCCAATCCGGTTGTCGGGCAGGCCGTTGCCGACCGCAATCCATCGATCCCCAATCCTTGCGATCCCGGTGACCTGACCCGGTGTATCCGGGACCTCCGCGACGGACCACAACTCGCCGACGAACGCGAGGATCGTCGAGGTGAAGACGGGGCCCGCGAAGCCTCCGGCCACCATCGTTCCATCGCTGATCGAAATGGCATTCAGCACGCCCTCTGATGCCGGGAGGTCCAGGAAGGCGTCCTCGGGCGACGCCGGTGAGCTAGCGGCGCTGGGGCTGGCTCCGGGCTGGGCGCCCGAGGTGGACGGGTTCGGAACGCCCGAAGTCGACGTGGCCGAGCTCCCCGCGCCCGGTGTTGAGGAGGGCGCGCAGGCGTGGATGATCGCGGCGATCGCGATCATCCAAAAGGGTCCCAGGACCTTCCGACTGGTCGTGCTCACGTTGTTCGACCTCATTTGCAGTGTGTCTCGCGGACTCGATAATCCTGTCATGAAGCACCAGACATGGATGTCCTGACAACCATCCTCGTCGTTCTTGTCGTCGTCGCGATCCTGTACGAGATCGCCCAACGAGTCGGAGTGCCGTATCCGGCACTGATCGTCCTTGGCGGACTCGGCCTGGCCCTCATCCCGGGACTGCCACGGCTCGCCCTCGAGCCAGACCTTGTGCTGCTCGTGTTCCTGCCGCCGCTGCTCTTCAGCGCCGCCGTCGGGACGCCGCTGCGCGACCTTCGTGCGAACTTCGCGCCGATCGCCCGCCTCTCGGTGGGGCTGGTGCTGTTCACGATGGCGGTCGTCGCGATCGTTGCGCAAGCCGCCATCCCGGGCCTGGGCTGGGCCGCGGCGCTCACCCTGGGCGCGATCGTCGCGCCGACCGACGCCCTCGCGGCGACGACCGTCTTCCGACGCCTCGGTACGCCGCGCGTGGTCGTGACGCTCATCGAGGGCGAGGGCCTGCTGAACGATGCGACCGCGCTGATCGCCTACCGCGCCGCGGTGATTGCCGTCGGCAGCGGAACTTTTGTGCTCTCTCAGGCCCTGGGCAGCTTCGTGGTCGCCGCTGCGGGCGGCATCGTCATCGGGGTCGTTGTCGGTCGAATCGGGACCGAGATCCTCCGCCGGCTCGATGACCCGCCAGTCGAGGTCGCGATCTCCCTCGTCATTCCGTTTGCCGCCTACCTTCCCGCGGATGTCCTCGACCTGTCGGGTGTCCTCGCCGCCGTCGCCGCCGGCCTCGTCATTGGCCGCCGCCTGGGCACAATCCTGACGCCGAGCAGTCGGATTCTCTGGCTGAGCACCTGGAAGATGGTCGGGTTCATCCTCAACGGCTTCGTGTTCGTCCTCATCGGGCTGCAGTTGCCGGAGATCCTCGCGGGGCTCGGGGGGCGCTCGGCCGCCCACGTCCTCGTTCTCGTCGTCCTCGTGTCGGGCGCGGTCATCGCGGCGCGCTTCGTCTTCGTCTTCATCGCCAGCTTGTCGCCGGGATCGCCCCGGCGTGTGGTAGCGAGGCGCGACCCGCGTCTCGCCTGGCGGCTGACGTTCGTTGTCAGCTGGGCCGGACTTCGGGGTGCCGTCTCACTTGCCGCGGCGCTCGCCCTGCCGGCGACGTTTCCGGAGCGGAACCTGATCCTGCTACTGACGTTCGCCGTCATCCTGGTCACGCTGGTCGGACAGGGGCTGACGCTCCCACTCGTCCTGCGAGGAGTCCACTGGGACGGGGTCGAACCCGAAGGCGACGAGGCCACGTTCGCACGGGAACAGGCGTACCAGGCCGGGCTCGACGAGGTCGAGCGCGCGCGTCCGGACTGGCCGACGCATCAGCCGCTCCTCGACCGCCTCGAGTCGGGGCTGCGCGATCGCGGCGGGCACCTCGCCACGGAGGACCCCGACGAAACCGAGGAACGACGTCAGGAGCGCGTCGAGCACGAAGAGATTCAGCGAGCCGTCATCGCCGCGCAGCGTGAGGCCGTGATCGAGCTCCGCGACCGGGGCGTGATCAACGACCAGACGTTGCGGACGATCGAGCGGGAACTCGATCTCGAGGAGCTCCGGATGGAAGGCTGACGCGCCGATTTGAGTCCGGTCGATATCTCCCAATCCATTCCCATGGCCAGCGATGTCGCCTTGGATGACTGGCTGAATGAGCACGCGGCGAGCGAGCGGGATGTTGTCGTCGCCATCCACAAGAAGGCATCGGGCAAGCAGACCGTGACCGTCGTTGCATTGCAGGAGGCGGCGCTCTGGCGCAGATTGCTGGACGAAGGACGAATCGCCCCCGCCGGCATTGCCACGCTGCCTGGCGACTTCTGACTGACGTTTGGCAGACAGCCCGCGACAGCCGACAATCGGGTCGTGTCGACGCTGAGGGCTGAGGTGCGGGCCGGGTCCTGGCAGCAGCTTCCCGACCGGGAGTGGCAACCGACGATCCGATCGCTCCACCGCTGGAGCCAGGTCGTCGGCAAGGTGCGCCTGGCCCTGGCCGCGCCGATGAATCACTGGTGGCATGTCCCGCTGTACGTCAGCGCCCGCGGCCTGACTACCTCACCGATCCCATATCGCGGCGGCGTGGTCGAGTTCGAGTTCGACATTTTCGATCACGCCCTGATCCTGCGGTCGGGCGATGGCTCGTCGGACATGGTGCGGCTGCGCCCGATGTCTGTTGCGGAGTTCTATGGCGAGGCGCGCAATCTCCTGCGACGGGCCGGCATCGACGTCCGAATCCGGCCCGTCCCAACGGAGGTGGTCGAGGCCACTCCCTTCGCCGACGACACCGCCCCGGGCGGCTATGAACCGGGGCATGCACGCGCTCTACACGGCGCGTTGGTCAATGCCCATCGGGTGCTGACTCGTTTCCGCGGCACCTTCATCGGCAAGAGCAGCCCGGTGCACTTCTTCTGGGGCGGCTTCGATCTCGCAGCCTCGCGTTTCTCCGGACGCCCAGCGCCGCGCCACCCCGGCGGCGTCCCGAACTGTCCCGACTACGTCCAGGAGGAGGCCTACTCCCACGAGGTCAGCAGCGCCGGCTGGTGGCCGGGTACCGACGCGATCCCGCCGGCGTTCTACGCCTACATGTACCCGGAGCCGGCCGGCTTCTCGGCGGCGAGGATCGAGCCCGTCGGCGGCGTCTACGAGCAGACGTTCGGCGAGTTCATCCTGCCCTACCGCAGCGCCGTGGAGACCGAGGACCCCGACGCGACCGTCCTCTCGTTCCTCGAATCCACGTACACCGCTGGAGCGACGCTCGCGGGCTGGGACCGGGAGACTCTCGAGCGGCGCTAGTCGCGTCCCACAGTCCCGACTGCGGGCACCCGTCGTTTCCGATGCGCTACCCCGCGGTTCCGGCCGTCCCCACAAATGTCTTGACACCAACCAAACACAGCGATATAAAGCCAAACACAGATGAAACAGGATCTAGCCAACATGTACGCCGAGGAGCGCCAGCGCTGGATCGTTGAGCGCGCCCGGGCGGGCGGCCGGGTCGAGGTGGCGGCTCTCGCCGAAGAGTTGAGCGTGACGACCGAAACGGTGCGGCGGGACCTGACGACCCTGGAGCGTCACGCGCTCCTCCGCCGGGTCCATGGCGGCGCGATCCCGATCGAGCGACTCGGCTTCGAACCGGCTCTGGCGGCGCGCGACAGCGTGCTCACGGCCGAGAAGGAGCGGATCGCCCGGCTGGCCCTCGCCGAGCTGCCCGACGAGGGGTCGATCCTGCTCGATGCCGGGACGACGACCGCCCGACTCGCCGATGCCCTGCCCGCGGACCGTGAACTCGTGGTGCTGACGAACGGCCTGCCGATCGCGATGTCGCTGTCGGTCCGCCCCAACATCACGGTCCTGCTCCTGGGCGGCCGAGTCCGCGGCCGGACCCAGGCGGCGGTCGATACCTGGGCCCTGCAGGCACTCAGCGATACCTACGTAGACGTGGCCTTCATCGGGACGAATGGCATCAGCCCGGAGCGGGGACTGACGACGCCCGACACGACCGAATCCGCCGTCAAGCGGGCCATGATCCACGCCGCCCGACGCTCAGTCGTGCTCGCGGACCACACGAAGGTCGGCCAGGACCATCTGTCGCGATTCGCGGAGTTGGATGAGATCGACACGCTGATCACGGACTCGGGGCTCGATGCGCAGGTCGCCGACGAGCTCCGATCGCGAGGCCTGAAGGTCCTCCTCGCATGATCGTGACCCTGACCCTAAACCCGAGCGTCGACCGGACCGTCGAGGTTGAAACGCTCGCCCGAGGCGAGGTGATGAGGGCCTTGGGCGTCCGGGTCGATCCGGGGGGCAAGGGGATCAACGTGTCGCGGGCTCTGGCGGCCCATGACCTGCCCACGCGAGCAGTCGTCACGGTCGGCGGTGCCGAGGGCGAGCATCTGGTCACTCTCCTGCGGGACACAGGAATCGAGATCGTCCCGGTCCGGATCCAGGGCGCGATTCGGTCCAACATCACCGTCGTCGAGCCCGACGGGACGACGACGAAGTTCAACGAGCCGGGGGCGCAGCTGAGTCCGGAAGAACTGGCGGCGGTCTTCGCTGCAGTCAAAGCAGCGGTGGAATCGGCCGATTGGCTCGTCGCAAGTGGGAGTCTGCCTCCCGGCACGCCGGCGAGCGTCTACGCCGATCTGGTCCGCTCGCTCCAGGGTTCCGGGACCTCCGTGGCCGTCGATACGAGCGGCCTGGCCCTCGAGGCCGTGCTGGCCGCCGCCCCGGCGCTCGTCAAACCGAATCGGGACGAACTCGCCGAGGTGACGGGCCGGCAATTGTCGACGATCGCGGATGTCGTCGAGGCTGGCATGCGGCTTATCGGCCTCGGGGCCGGGGCGGTGCTGGCCAGCCTCGGCGCCGACGGCGCGGTGCTTGTCGACAGGGACGGCGCCATTCACGGTCGGACCCCGGCCGTGCCCCAACTCAGCTCCGTTGGCGCTGGTGACGCGATGCTCGCCGGGTTCCTAGCCGGTGGCGGCAAGGGTGCTGACTCCCTTGCCGAGGCGCTTGCCTGGGGTGCCGCCGCTGTGCTTCAACCAGGCTCGGGCATGCCGTCCCCCGACGAGATCGACCGGGCGGCCGTGCGGCTGGAGCAGCACGGGACGCAACGTCAGGATCTGCTCGCCATGCCGCCCTGACACCCGCCGCCCAGGCGACGAGGGGAGAGCAGTGAGGAGAGGCGGAAGGAGAGGATTCCAAATGACAGCAACAACGGCAGATCTCAAACACCGCGAAGGGCCTGGACTGCAGGCACGTGTCCAGCGGGTCGGCGGCTTCCTGGCGGGCATGATCATGCCCAACATCTCCGCGTTCATCGCGTGGGGCCTGATCACGGCGCTGTTCATCCCGACGGGTTGGGCGCCGAACGAGCAATTGGCGAAGCTCGTCGGACCGATGATCCTGACGCTCCTGCCGGTCCTGATCGGCTACACCGGCGGACGCCTCGTCCACGGCCAGCGCGGCGCCGTCGTCGGTGCGGTTGCGACGATGGGCGTCGTCGTCGGGACAGACATCCCGATGTTTCTCGGGGGGATGATCATCGGGCCGACGTCTGCGTACATCCTCAAGATGATCGACGGCGTCCTCCAGCAGCGGACCCGCGCCGGGTTCGAGATGCTCGTCGACAACTTCAGTGCCGGGATCCTCGGCGTCGTCATGGCGATCCTCGGACTCTTGGCCGTCGGGCCCATCGTCGAGAACCTTGCCAAGTGGGCGGGTAGTGGCGTGGACGCCCTCGTCACCGCTGGCCTGTTGCCGCTTGTGTCGATCATCGTGGAGCCCGCGAAGGTGCTCTTCCTCAACAACGCGATCAATCACGGCGTGCTAGGGCCACTCGGCGTCGCCCAGGCCCTGGAGAGCGGCAAGTCCATCCTGTTCATGATCGAGACGAACCCGGGCCCGGGCCTGGGGATCCTCCTGGCCGTCTGGTTCTTCGGTCCGCGTGCCCTGCGACCCAGTGCCCCAGGAGCGATCATCATCCACTTCTTCGGTGGCATCCACGAGATCTACTTCCCGTACGTGTTGGCGAATCCTCGCCTGATCATCGCGGCGATCCTGGGCGGCGCTTCCGGTGTCGCCACGGCCGTCGTTACGGGTGCCGGCCTTGTCGCAACGCCATCGCCCGGCAGCATCTTCGCGTACCTTGCCGTAACCCCCAAGGACGGCTACTTCGGCGTGCTGGCGGCCATCGTGGTGGCATGCGGCGTGTCGTTCGGGGTCGCCTCAATGCTGCTCGGCTTCGGCCGGGCGGAACAGCCGGACAGTGAAAGCGCGACGGCGGGGACCGCCCCGGCCGCGAGCGGAGCCTGATCGCATGTCTGAGATCAACGGCCGGGACATCCGCAAAGTGGTCATCGCCTGCGATGCGGGTATGGGCAGCAGCGTCATGGTCGCCAGCCAGATGCGCCAACGCCTGAAGAAGTACGACGTGGCCGTCGAGCACGTCCCCGTCAACGACATTCCGGCCGATACCCAGGTGGTGGTCTGCCACTCTGGCCTCGCGCAGCGTGCGCGGGGGATCGCACCGGGTGCGGTCGTGGTGCCCTTCCAGGTCTTCATGGGCGACCCGGCATTCGAGAAGGTCGAAGCGGCGATCCGGGACGGTGGATCCCTTGCCGACTGACCCGGACCCGCCGCCCTCGGCGGCGGGCGTCCTCGTCCGCGAGGCCATCCGGCTGGCGCAGCACGCCGACGACAAATGGGACGCGCTGCGCCAGGCCGGGGCCTTGCTCGAGGAGCTTGGCGCTGTGGAGGAGGGTTATGCCGCTGCGATCCTCGAGCGCGAAGGGCAGATTTCCACGTACATGGGCGAAGGTGTCTCCATCCCTCACGGGACGGATCAGTCTCGCTCGCTCGTCCGCCGCACGGCCCTCGGCTTTCTCCAATATCCCGACGGGGTCGACTGGGACGGCGAGACCGTCTATCTATGCATACCCATCGCGGCGAGCGGCGACGAACACGTCGGCGTGTTGTCGGCGCTTGCCAACGTCCTGGTCGAACCGGATAGTGCCGCCGCACTCCGGAATGCGACCGACGTCGACGATGTCCTGGCACGGCTGAGCCCGGCCGGCGGGCCGGCCTCCGATGGCGCCCACGCATGAAGGTCGCCCGTTTCTACGCGCCGGGCGACATCCGGATCGAGGAAGCTCCAGAACCATCACCCGGACCGGCCGAGGTCAAGATCCGGGTCCGCAACTGCTCGACCTGTGGCACCGACGTGAAGATCTACAAGTCGGGCCACCAGAACATCGATCCGCCCCGGATCATGGGCCACGAGGTCGCCGGCGAGGTCGTCGAGATAGGATCCGACGTCGGACCGTCCGGTGACGGCAGGCCGTGGAAGGTCGGCGACCGCGTCCAGGTCATCGCCGCGGTTCCCGACGGTACGTGCCCGGACTGCCTGCGCGGCTGGATGACGATTTGTCCGAACCAGACGTCGATCGGCTACCAGTACGAGGGCGGCTTTGCGGAGAGCCTGATCGTCCCCCACGAGGTGCTCCGCGTCGACGGTCTCAATCGAATCCCCGACGGCGTCGGGTTCGATGAGGCCTCGGTCGCCGAGCCGTTCGCCTGTGCGATCAACGCCCAGGAGCTCGCCCGGGTGGGCGCGGGTGACGATGTCGTCGTCATCGGTGCCGGCCCCATCGGCTGCCTCCACGTGCGGTTAGCGAGGGCGCGCGGGGCGAAGCGCGTATTCCTCGTCGAGCTGAGCCGCCAGCGCCTGGACATGTCGGCTGCGGTCGTCGCGCCGGACGCCGCGATCGCCGGCAGCGAGGTCGATCCGGTCCAGGCGATCCTCGAGCAGACGGCAGGCCGCGGGGTCGACGTGGCCATCACGGCCGCCGCTTCCGGCAAGGCGCAGGAGGATGCGACGAGAATGGTTGCCCGGCATGGCCGGATATCGTTCTTCGGTGGCCTGCCCAAGGACAACCCCACGATCACCCTCGACTCGAACCTCGTCCATTATCGTGAGCTGACGATCGTCGGTGCCAATGGCTCCAGCCCCGCTCACAATAAGCAAGCATTGGCGCTGATTGCGAGCGGTGAGGTCCCGGTCAAGGATCTCATCACCCATCGGCTGCCCCTGGATGGCGTGCTCGATGCGATCGGGATCGTCTCGCGCGGCGAGGGCATCAAGGTCACGATCGAACCCTGACCGGATCCGCATCCGGCGAGGGCCGGCCGGAGGAGGCAAAAACGTCATGGCAGAACGTCAGGTCATTGTCGGCTCGCGAATCGGACTCCACGCGCGACCGGCGGCGCTGTTCGTGAAGGCGGCGGCGGAGCAGCCGGTGAAGATCACGATTCGAAAGGGCGACGGTCCCCCCGTGGACGCGCGAAGCATCCTCCGGGTCCTGGCCCTCGGCGCGAGGAACGGCGACATCGTCGTCCTGGAAGCGGACGGCGATGGTGCGGTGGAAGCCCTCGAGGCTGTCGCACAGGTCGTCGCCGAGGACCACGACGATCCCGCATGAGAGCGGTCAGATGACTGCCGACCCGGCCGCACCGGCAGCGGCCTCCGGGGTGGCTGCGCCCCTCCAGGGCATCGGGGTGTGCCCCGGCCGCGCGGCGGGCCCGGTTGCGGTCATGGGCCCGCGGCCGCTGCTCCCGCTCGAGCCCCCCGAGGTGGTCGACGCCGAAGCGGAGGCCGTGGCCGCTATGGCGGCCCTGGCCGCGACCGCCGACGACCTCGAACGTCGTGCGGCGTTGACCACCATCCCCGGCGCCGCCGAGGTGCTCGAAGCGACCGCGATGATCGCCCGCGACCCGTCCCTCGAGGAGGCGATTCGATCAGCCACGGCCAAGGGCGAGCCAGCGGCATGGGCCGTCGACCGCGCCTTCGAAGCCTTCCGAGCGCTGCTCCTCGATCTCGGCGGCTACATGGCAGAGCGTGTCGGCGACCTCGATGACGTTCGCGACCGGGCCGTTGCGCGATTGCTCGGGCAGCCGCTGCCGGGCGTGCCGGAGCGCGACACCCCGTTCATCCTCGTGGCCGACGACCTGGCTCCCGCCGATACGGTGACGCTGACCCCGGAGCGGGTGCTGGCGCTCGTCACGGTCAGAGGCGGACCGACGAGCCACACAGCGATCCTGGCCCGGAGCCTCGGGCTGCCGGCCGTTGTCGCGTGTGCCGCGGCCGGGTCGTTGCGCGATGGCGAGCTCGTCGAAGTCGACGGGGGCACGGGCCTGGTCCGGGTCGGGATCGCGCCGGACGAAGCGGCGGCTACCAATCGTGGCGAACAGCTTCGTCGTGCGGCGCGGGCGGCCAGCCGCGGGCCCGGCCGAACGGCCGACGGTCACGCCGTTGCGCTGCTCCTGAACATCGGCGACGCCGCCGGGGCGGCTGCGGTCGCCAGGGTCGATGCGGAGGGTGTCGGTCTCTTTCGCACCGAGTTCCTCTACCTCGACCGGCAGGACGCGCCGGCTGTCGACGAACAGGTCGCCCTGTACATGGGCGTCCTCGAGGCTATGGCCGGCCGCAAGATCGTCGTCCGGACGCTCGACGCCGGCGCCGACAAGCCGTTGCCGTTCCTCAACCCCGACGCAGAGCCCAACCCGGCGCTGGGCGTCCGCGGCCTGCGCACCGCTCGCCGCTCACCGGGCGTGCTGACGGATCAGCTCACCGCCCTGGCCCTCGCCCAGCAGGCGACAGGGGCCGTCGTCTGGGTCATGGCGCCGATGGTGGCTACCGCCGCCGAAGCGAAGTGGTTCACGGACCTTGCCCACGAGCATGGCCTGCCCGTTGCGGGAGCAATGATCGAAATCCCGGCGGCGGCCCTGCGCGCGGCCGATCTCCTCGCCCATGCCGACTTCCTCAGCATCGGCACCAATGACCTTGCCCAGTACACGCTCGCCGCCGACCGCATGGCCGGCGAGCTGGCCGACCTCCTGGATCCATGGCAGCCGGCGCTGCTCGATCTCATCCGGATGACGGCCGAGGCCGGTCTCGCGGCGGGTAAGTCCGTTGGTGTCTGCGGCGAGGCGGCCGCCTCGCCAGCGCTGGCGCCCGTCCTCGTCGGCCTTGGCGTCACGAGCCTTTCGATGTCCGCCTCGGCCGTCGCCGATGTCCGGGATGCGCTTGCCGCGGTGTCCCTGGCCGAGTGCCGCGAGTTGGCCAGCAACGCGCTGGCGGGGCTGCGCGCCGTCTGAGTCCTGCCCGCGACCCTACCTACCCGGAACGAGGGTCAGGAAGACCGCCTTCGACGCAGGAAGCTTGGCACCTCGAGGTCGACCCCCTCGGCGACTTCGTCGTCGGCCCGCGCGACGTGCGAGCGCCCTTCGGTCAATGTCGGCCACTCCCTGACGCGGGATGCCTCACGGACGGGTGCGTCGGAGGGTGGCTTCGGGTCGACCTTCGGCTCGGCTCCTTCAGCCTTCGGCTCGACCCGCTCGACCCGCTCGACCCGCTCGACCTTCGGCTCGCGCTTGCGCCCGCCGTTCACCGGCATCGCGGCTTCGGCCGTTGCCGGGGCTGGTTCGGCGCTGGCCGTGGCGGGTTCGGCCGGTGCCGTGACGGGTTCGGCGCGATCCGCGATCTGCGGCTGGACGGTCCGTCGCGCCGCCCGCGGCGCCGTTCGGGCCGCCTGCTCCTGGTCGAGTCCGGTCGCGATCAGGGTGATCAGGACATCCTCGCCAGGCCGCCGATTCAGGCTCGCTCCGAAGATGACATTCGCGTCTGGGTCGGCATTTGCCCGGATCTCATCGGCGGCGCCGCGCACCTCGCCGAGGCGCAGGTCCGGCGGACCGGAGATGTTGAACAGGATCCTGCGCGCGCCCTGGATGCTTGCCTCGAGCAGCGGGCTCGCGATTGCCTGACGGGCGGCGTCGATCGCCCGGTTCTCGCCGCTGCCCCGACCCAGGCCGATCAGGGCCGGCCCGGCTCCCTGCATGATGGTGCGCACGTCGGCGAAGTCGAGGTTGATGAGACCCGGGCCGCTCAGGAGGTCGATGATCCCTCGTACCGCCTGGAGAAGGACGTCGTCGACGGTCCTGAACGCGTCGAGCATCGACGTGTCGTCGGCGACCACCTCGGCGACGCGATCGTTGGGGATCGTGATGATGGCGTCGACGCTGGCCGCCAGCTCGGCCACGGCCGCGTCCGTGATCCGCCGGCGCTGAGCGCCCTCGAAGGCGAACGGCTTGGTGACGACCGCTATCGTCAGCGCGCCCTGGACGCGGGCGTCGGCAGCGACGATCGGCGCTGCGCCGGAGCCCGTACCGCCCCCGAGTCCGGCAGTGATGAAGACGAGATCCGCACCGGCGACGGTCTGGGCGATCCTGGCCTCGTCCTCCTCGGCGGACCGCCGGCCAACCTCCGGATCGCCGCCCGAGCCAAGACCGCCGGTGATCGATTCACCGATCCTGACCCTTGTCGCGGCGCGCGACTGGCGGAGCGCCTGGGCGTCCGTGTTGATGGCGACGAAGCTCACGCCCGGGATCCGTTCGGCGACCATCCAGTCGACGGCGTTGCTGCCGCCGCCGCCCACGCCGATGACCCGGATTGCCCGCGTCTCCGGTCTCCGCCTTCGGCTGATCCATGCTGGGACCCGCCCGAGCAGACGGAGTGCGAGGAGGGCACCCAGCACAATGGCGGCGATCAGGACGACAGCCTGGGGAACGTCGTTCACCGTCCGAGTCTAACAACGAGCACCAGCCTCCCAACACGCAATGGGTACTGTTGGGCGTGCTCCTTGGTCATGGGCGGTTGCGGACCGGCTACAGCGCCGGCGACGGCGCAGGGACGGCTACGGAGCGACCAGGATCTTCCCGGACTCGCGACGAGGGGTGCCGTCGAGCAGTCGTGCCGCGCCTTCGAGATCCACGGTCCCGCTGACCAGGCGGGTCATGTCGAGCCGTCCGGCAGCCATGAGGTCGATCACGCGACCGAACGCCCCAGAGCCCGAATGGCCGATCGAGCCGTGGATCGCGGCGCCTCGAACGATGAGGAACTCGGGGTCCAGATCGATCGTGTGCGGGCCCCGTCCGATGAGGACCATCCGCCCGGCCGGCGCGAGCGTCGCCGCCATCATCTCGGCGACTCCCGCGGCGCCGCTGCACTCGACCCACAGGTCGATCCCGCGACCGCGGGAGGCCTCACGGGCGCCGGCGATGACGCCGTCCTGCCCCAGCGGCAGCGGGTCCAGCACCAGGTCGGCGCCCATCGCGGTCGCCAGCTCTCGGCGTCCCTCTATGACCTCGAATGCGACGATCCTGCCCGCCCCCGCCGCTCGCGCAAGGGCGATGGCCGCAAGGCCGATCGGTCCTGCTCCGACCACGCCGACCGACGCACCGGGCATGAAGCCGCCGGCACTCACGAAGACGGCGATGTAGGCGACGCCCGTGGGCTCAACCAGCGCGCCCAGCTGGAACACCCGATCCTCCGGGATTCCCGCCTCGAGGAGCGACGCGAGCGACCAGCAGTAGCGAGCGCGCGTGACGACCCGTTCGGCGTGGGCGCCATCGAAGCTGAAGCCGAGCTCCTCGATCCGCGTGCAGTTGTTGGGTCGGCCTGCCCGGCAGGCTAGACAGTCGCCGCACCATGCAATTTCTTCGGAGCAGACGAGATCGCCGGGAGCGAAGTCCTTGACCGCAGGCCCGACGGCCTCGACCACGCCGGCGAATTCGTGGCCGGTGACGACGGGCGTGCGAACGAGGCCTGGATAGAGCATGTAGCCATCAGCATCGGACTCGACGAAATGGAAGTCGGAGCCACAGATGCCACAGGCCCGGACCCGAATGACCACGTCGTCCGCGCCGGGTGACGGGTCGGGCAGGGTGGTGACCGAGATCCGCGGGTTGCGCCAGACCTGGTTCCCCCGGCGTGCCAGGCGGGCAGACACATCGGCGAGGTCGAGGGTGGCGGAGGCCCCGGGTCGTGGATCCCAGTCCGCCTCCAGCCTCAGGGCCTTCACTTACCAGTGGTCGAGTTCGAAATGGACGAACTCCAGCGTGTTGCCGAACGGGTCGACGGCAAAGAACCGCGGCCGGCCGGGGATCTCCCCATCGTGATCGCGGGTCGTGACGCCGGCGGCATCGAGGTGCGCTCGGAGCCGCTGGACATCGTCGACCTCGAAGCAGGGGTGGCGGCGGGATTCGGAGTTGACGGCCACGCCGCTCGGCTCGCTGAAGAGATGCAACTCCTGGTTGCCGACCGCGTACCATATGCCGGCGCCCGGGAACACCGGCGGGCGGGAGCGTTCGGCGAGCCCCAGGATCTCGCCGTAGAAGCGACGCGCGACCTCGAGAGACTCCGGCGACCCCGGGATCGGCAGACTGACGTGCTGCAACCGGGCGCCGAGCGGACGCTCCGCGGTCATGACGGCAACTCGAGTGCGTCGAGGATTCGAACGAGTTCGGCGTGGTCGCCCGGCTCCAACCTGGAGAGCGGCGGACGCAAGCCTCCGCCGGCGAGCCCGACGAGGTCCATCGCGGCCTTGATGACGGCCACGTTGTTGGCGTCGCCCCGGCCCGCTCGAAGGGCCTCGATCGGTCGCAGCCGATCGACCAGCGACTCCGCCTGGGCGAGCTCGCCCGCTTTCAGCGCCGCCAGTACCTCGAGTGATCGCTCCGGGGCTACGTTGGCGATACCGGAGGTAAAGCCGATCGCGCCGGCGTTCCAGAACGGGACGGCCCATGCCTCGGCCACGCCGCAGACCCAGGCCAGTTCCGGCGCGGCGCCGACGAAACCCGCGAAGCGCTCCGGATCGGGTTGACCCATCTTCATGCCGACGATCGACTCGATGCCGGCGAGCCGGCGCACCCCGTTCTCCGTGAGCTGGGGTCCTCGGACGTAGAGGATCAACGGGACGCCCGGGAGCGCGGCGGCGAGTGCGGCGTAGTAGTCCACGAGGCCGGCCTCGCTCGAATAGGGATGGACCGGCTGGTGGACCATCAGGCCATCGGCACCGGCCTCCATCGCGGCGCGGCCCAGCTCCACGGCGCGCTCCAATCGGTAGCCGACGCCGGCGATCACTCGCGCTCGTCCGTGGGCCAGGCGCACGTGCGTCCCAACGGTCTCCGCGATCTCTTCGTCGGAGAGCGCGGCGAACTCGCCTGTGTTCCCGCCGGTGACAAGCAGCCGGACTCCGCCACCGATCAGCCGCTCCAGGTTTCGCTCCAGGCCGGCGTGGTCGACCGCCCGAAGCCCGTCGGTGAACGGCGTCACCGTCACAACCGCGACGTCGGCGAGAATCCGGGCCCACACCGCGCGGTCCGCGGCAAGGCGCGCCAGCCCTCCCGTCCGACCGCTCTCAGCGCTCGAACCCGTCACGATCGTCATTGGCCGATGCTAGCGCACGGCCGCCCGCTCCCGTCGATCAGGCGCGCTCGCCGCTGAGACGAGTGACGCCGGCGACCCTTTGCGGGCCGCCGGCGTCGAAAGGGACGTTGACTCCCGGCGGCCTAGTCCGGGAAGTCGAAGTCCTCCGTCACCGTGGCGTAGGCGTCCACGATTCCGTAGCCGTAGAAGCCGTTGAACTCCGTCGTGCCCTCACACAGGGCATCGAATTCGGCTGGACGGCCTTCGCTCGCGTAGCTGCGCAGCGGGGGCACCGGGCAGGGATGCTCGGCTGCACCCTCGGTCAACACGAACTCGGTCTTCCACGGAGCGAGTCGCAAGCTGCCCTTGTGGCGCGGGTCTTTCGTCCCGAACCTGCTGACCGCAAGCGCCGATACGCCGGTCGCGTGCGGAGAGGCCATCGAGGTGCCCTGCAGATACGCGTAGTAACCGCAGGTGGCCCCCTCGCAGTCCTTCATGATGCCGACGGCCGTGCCGGCGGGTGTGATGTTGCCGTTCGCATCCACTCGGCCCAGGGCCTGGAGGATGTGGAGCGGATAGGTCGAGAGGACCTGATTGCCGTTGGTTCGGAATGTCGGCGTCCCGAAGCCGTCTCGGAACCAGCCGCCGGGCGCGGACACCGAGATCTGCTCGAGTCCGTAGTTCGAGCAGTCGGCCTTGGCGGTGCTCGGGCCGAGGGCTAGGACGCCGATCACGTGATTGCCTTCGACGGGCAGATCCAAGCACGTGGCGTTGTCGACCGGACGCGGGTACTCGGCGCCGGGCGGGAAGTCGGGACTGATCGTGTCGGTTCGAGGATGTCCCAGATCCTCGTGGTTGTTGCCGAGCGAGCCGACGAGGGTCACGTACTTCGAGTGGGCATAGTCGAGTGCCCGGTTCATGCCTTCGATGATCGTCCGCTGTTCGAGCTGCGCCTCGGGCGAATCGGCGGGGTTCGCGGTGCAGTTGTACAGCCACGGGTCGACGAAGAACGACATGTTGATGACATCCACGCCGATGTCCGCGCCGTAGGTCAGGGCATTCGTGACCGGGCCGAGGAACAGCCAGCCGCCGTCCTGGCCGCCCCGGATGTTGACCAACCTGACGCCGGGGGCCACCCCGGAGACGCCGAGGTCATTCGCGGCAGCCGCCACCGTCCCGGCGACGTGGGTGCCATGGCCGCTGTCGTCTACGGTCGGCGGATCGATGCAGGACGGGACCTCGCAGGGTCCGTCGATCAGCGGAATGTCGGTCACGAAGTTTCGGGACAGGCCGGGCGCGAGCTGGCCGGCGAGGTCCGGGTGGGATGCGTCGATGCCGGAATCGAGGATCCCGACAAGCACCCGGTTATCTCCGGCGTTGACGGCGCGGGCGAGATCGGACTTGACCATCCCCAGGCCCCAGGCCAGGGAGTCCAATGGATCCATGTCGGCGGTCGATCCGCCGTGACGGGGGCCTCCTGCGTTGCCCGCGTGGATCGCTTCGACCTCGGGATCCGCGCCCTTGACGGGGGCGCCATCCGGAAGCCGGCCGATCGGACGCTGGCCGGTCGCGCCGAAGACGGCCTTCGAGGCCGAAACGGCCTCGACGAACCCCTCGGCGGGTGCCAGCACAGTGAAGGTCCCGATCGCGTTGTTGCGACTGGTGACTGTGCCGCCGGCGCCGCTGATTGCCCGCAGCACGTCTGCCGTGGCTGCTCCCGATTCGGCGAGCACCACGTACGTTGTCTGGGCCTCCGAACCAAGCGCGGCGGGCGCTGCGAGCAGCAGTCCGGCGACCAACGCCGCCGTGGTAATCGAGGCCTGGGCGCGTTTCATCGACCTTGTCACAGGCGATTCCTCCTCCTTCTTTCCCCGGTGTTCTTGGCGACACTCTGAACCGCGCGAGGGCCGCGCGCATTACATCCGCATTTCGGTTCGGCGGAATCCTCGCGTTCTCCGAGCCTTCGCCACGGCGGCGATCTGGTGGATGCGGTCCTCGATTCTGCCCCTGAACTGGACCTGTCTTGCGAACCAGAATTCGGGGATGCTGCTCCCATCAACCGAAAGGAGCAACGACATGCACGAGATGTACCGGACACTCGCAACCGACATCCAGCGGGATCGGATTCGCGAGGCGGCCGATTGGCGCCTGGTCGACGAGGTCCGTCGCCGCAGCCGGACAACCGGCCGCACCGCCAGGCTCCGCCGCCTCGTGGCGGCGGTGACCCGTCAGCCGACGCCGGCGCCGACCCTCCCGTCAGAAACGGCCGCCTGCGGCTCGTAATCGGGCGAGCGAATCGCTGCCAGCGCACCCGCGACGAGGCGTATCCCCTCCTCGATCTCCGCCTCCGAAAGCGTCCCGTACCCAAACAGCAAGCCGCCGGGTGCCTCCTGGCGGGCGCTGTGGTACCCGCTGAGGCCATACGCCCCCACACCGACGGCCGCGGCCTCTGCGACGAGAGCCGCCTCGTCAACGCCGTCGGGCAGCCAGGCGATGACATGCAGTCCCGCCGACGCGCCGACCGGCCGGAGCTCCGGGAGGTGGCGCTGCAGCGCATCAAGGATGGCATCGCGCCGAGCGCGATAGATCGGTCGCATCCGGCGCAGGTGGTGGTCGAATTCGCCCCGCGACAGGAAGTCGGCAAAGGCCAGTTGCTCGAGGCTCGCGGAACCTCGGTCGTTCGCGTCCTTGATCTCCGCCATCGCGTCGACAAGGTGCGTGGGCACGATCAGCCAGCCGAGCCGGAGCCCTGGGGCAAGAGTTTTGCTGGCGGATCCGGCGTAGATGACATGCTCGGCCGCGAGGCCATGGACCGCCCCGATCGGCTCCCGGTCATAGCGGTACTCGGCGTCGTAGTCGTCCTCGATGACCAGCCCCTGGCGCTCCGTCGCCCAGGCGACGAGTGCGGCCCGGCGCTCCGGCGACAGGATCGCGCCGGTCGGGAAATGGTGGGCCGGCGTGATCGAGACGGCATCGGCGTCCGTCCGGGCGAGAGCCTCGACCACGATCCCGGCGTCGTCGACCGGGACTGCCACCGTAGCTAGGCCATGCCGTCGGGCAGCCACAGACGTGTCGTGGTGGCCCGGATCCTCCACAGCGATCAGCCGCCCTCCAGTGGCCTTGATGACCTGGGCCGCGAGGTCCATCCCCTGGGCGAAGCCGTTGCAGACGACGATCCGCTCAGGGTCGGCGGCGGTCCCGCGGACCCGGTTGAGGTACGCAGCGAGGGCGTTGCGCAGCTCCGGCGCGCCGCGCTTGTCCAGATAGCTGAGCCGTTCGCTGGGGGCCTCGGTGAGGACCCGCCGGAGCGATCGCAACCAGATCTGCCGGGGAAACTGGGTGACGTCGGGGCGGCCGTATCCGAAGTCGATCCGGTGGCCGGCCCTCGGTGTTGGGGCTTGATGGGTCGCGGCTGCCTCCTTCACCCTCGCGCAGACACGGGTCGCTCCGCCCGGTTGACTCGTCAGGTAGCCCTCAGCCACGAGCTGCTCGTAGGCCTCGACGACTACGCCACGCGACAGGCCGAGCTGCTCGGCGAGAGCCCGGGTCGAGGGCAGCACCGATTCGGGTTGGAGGCGACCGGTCCGGATGGCGCCGCGGAGCTCCTGCTCGAGCTGGCAATGGAGGGGGAGCGAATCGTCGCGACGCAAGGTGACGAGGAGCTCCGTTGCTGAACTGGTCCTCGATCTTGGCATCGGAGTGGACCTTATCAGATGACCAGTCGCGCGTCACTATCGACTCATCGGAACCACGGAAGGAGTCAGTCATGGAACTGCTGTTGATCCTCGCCACGCTGTTTGCTGCGATCGTTCTGTTCGATGTCCTGGCCGTCTCGTTCGGCGCCGACTCCCGCGAATCGATCGGCGACGACTGGGGCCGCCCGATCCGGCTCTGACCCACGGGGCAGGCAGCCCCGGCTGCCGTCGGCAGAGAGGCTGGGCGGCATTCCGCTCGCCTCACCATCGGCTTCAAGCGACCGATGGCACAATGGGGTCCGTGATACGGACTGCGGCGGCAGGACGCCGGGGGTACCAGTACCAACAGGACGAAATTGCCTGTCGTTTTCGGGTCGATCGGGTCATGCGCCGGGCCAGCCGCGGGGGTAGGCTCAGGCGGGGCGACCGCGCGCTTGCCCCGGAGGTGCCCGAGTGCCAAGACGCCGGCTGACCACCGACCGCCCCCAGGACGACGAACCTTCGGCCGACGAGCCGATCCGCCTCGTCATCGTCGAGTCCCGTGAGCTCCTCGGCATCGGGATCCGAGAGGTACTAGACCGCGCGCCCGGCATCGAGATCGTGGGCCAGGTCCAGTCCCCCAATGAGGCTATATCGGTCATCGATGCCGCCGCCCCGGATGTCGTCCTCGTGGACGTGCCCCAGGAGGCAGACGCCGCCGACGCGGTTCGTAGGATGCACCAGGGTGCCCCGGACTCGCCGCTCGTCGTCCTCGGTGGCGAGGACGACGACGCCAGCATCATCGAGGCGATGGAGGTCGGCGCCACCGCACATGTCGCGGAGGTCGCGGAGCCGGCAGAGCTCGTTGCGACGATCCGCCGGGTCGCCGAGGGCGAGGATCCGCTGAAGGACGAGCTGATCGCCCGGCCGGACCTCGTGGAGCGGATCCTCGACAACGTGCGCGACACGATCATGGCCGACCGCGAGTCGACCAATCCGCTGACGACTCGCGAGCTGGAGATCCTCGCTCTCGTGGCCGGCGGTCTCCGAAACCGCGAGATCGCCCAGACACTCGCGGTGAGCGAGCAGACCGTGAAGAACCACCTCTCGACCGTCCTCCACAAGTTCGGCGTGCCGAACCGGGCGCAGGCTGCGGCCTACGCCGTGCGTCACGGGTGGCTCGTCCTGCACGAGAGCGAGGATGGCCAGGCGATCGAGGTCGGCTACCAGTAGTTCGGACCTCGCAGTTTCGTCAGGCTCGCGCCATGGCCTCGTCCAGCGCCTCGGGTACGATCGAACCCCGCTCGTGACGGAAACCGCCGAGATGGAGGTGGTTCGGGTCCAGCGCCTCCCACTCGTCGGCCAGCCACGACGCGAACTCGCGATCGACGTCAGGCGGCAGCGCGATGAGGATGTCGCGCATCGGCGCGAGCAGGAGCTGGGGACCCGGGCCCAGCAGGCGCTCGAGGCTCTCCGGGACGAGGATGAGCGATGCCGCGATCCCGAGGCGCGACTGGAGCAGCGTCACCGGCACATCCCCGATGCGATCGCGGATCACAGCCTCAGGCTGGCAGTCGGCAGCTACCTGCCGCAGGTTCGACAGGGCGGTGGCAGCCAACGTAGGAACGTCGACCCGCCAGCGGTCGAGCAACGACGCACCTACGAAGGTGATCGCCGGACCGAGGTCGATCCCGAAGCTGACGAGGACGCCGGGCGGCAGCATCGCCCGCGCGAGCTCCAGGTCCGGCCCCGGGAACGGACGGACCCTTGGCATCATCGGGAGGATGCGGCTGCGCGCCTTCTTCCAGGGCATCTCGGGATCGAACCGCTCCATGGCGGCGAGGACCGTCTGGTAGTCGGCGGTGACGACGCCTGGGCCAAGGCGCGGCCCCGGGAAGACCTCGAGCTCCAACCCGTTCCGGGCGCGCTTGCGATTACCACGCCCCAGCGGGCGGACCCGGTGTGGCTTCCATTTCGACATGGGCCGGACCGTACGCCAGGGCGCTAACCGGCCAATCGACCGCCGATGCATCGCCGCTTAGCTGCGCGCGCCGACCTCGGTCAGGCGCCGCTCCAGGAACGCACGCTCCGCCTCGTTTGCGGTCAGCTCGCGGGCCCGCGTGTAGGCGTCGGCGGCCTCGGGAAGCCGCCCGAGACGACGGAGTAGATCGGCACGTGAGGCGTGGAGATACGGGTACTCCTCGAGCTGGCCGGAGGCCGCAACGGCGTCAACTAGGCGCAGGCCCACCTCCGGCCCCGAAGCCATCGCGACCGCGACCGCCCGGTTCAACTCGATGACCGGCGACGGCGCGACCCGACCGAGCACCGCGTAGAGCCCCGCGATCTGGGCCCAGTCCGTCTCGACGGCCGTGGCCGCGTCGTCGTGGAGGGCGGCAATCGCGGCCTGGAGCTGGTTCGGCCCGACGCGTCGCATCCTGAGCGCCCGGTCTAGCAGCTCGCGCCCTTCATCGACCTTTGCCCGATCCCAGTGATCGCGATCCTGGTCCTCGAGCAGGATCATCTCGCCGCCAGGACCGGTCCGCGCCTCCCGCCGCGCATCGTGGAGGAGCATCAGCGCGAGCAGCCCAAGGGCCTCGGGCTCGTCCGGCATCAGGGAGACAAGGACGCGAGCGAGGCGAATCGCCTCCGCGCACAGTTCGCGGCGGACGAGCCGATCGCCTGACGTCGCGTCGTAGCCCTCGTTGAAGATCAGGTAGAGGACCCGCAGGACGCCATCGAGGCGCTCCGGGAGGGCGTGGTCCGGCGGCACCCGGTACGGAATCCCCGCGTCGCGGATCTTTCGCTTCGCCCGGACGAGGCGCTGGGCCAGCGTCGGCTCCGGGACGAGAAACGCTCGGGCGATTTCCGGCGTCGAGAGGCCTCCGAGCGTCCGCAGGGTCAGGGCGACCCGGGCATCCATCGCCAGTGCCGGGTGGCAGCAGGTGAAGATCAACCGCAGCCGATCGTCTGAGATCGGACTCATACCGGGCTCCTCATCGATTGCCGCGTCCGGGTCGATCGCGGCGAGCACCTCCGCAATCGCCGCCTCGTGCTTGAGAAGCTCCTGCTTTTCCGCCAGCCGCTTTCTGCGGCGGAGCCGATCGATCGCCCGGTTCCGGGCCGTTGTCGTGATCCAGGCGCCCGGGTTGTCCGGGACACCTCGCACCGGCCACGTTTCGAGCGCGGTGACGAACGCTTCCTGGACCGCCTCCTCGGCGAGGTCGAAGTCGCCGAGGACGCGGATGAGCGTGGCGACGGCCCGCCCCTGTTCCTCGCGGAAGAGGCGGTCGACGATGGCATGCGGGTCGGTCGGCGCAGCCAACGTCCGCGATCCGTCGGGTCAGCCGGTGGCGCCGACGGCCTCGGGGTTCGATCCCTCGGCCGCCCCGAAGTCGAAGATCGGCCGGACCTCGATCGAGCCGTGCTTCGCGCCCGGGATCTTCGCCGCGACCTCGATCGCCTCGTCGAGATCCTTCGCGTTGATCAGGTAGAAGCCGCCCAGGGCCTCCTTCGTCTCGGCGAACGGGCCGTCGGTCGTGACGGTCTGGCCGTCGCGGACCCGGACGGTGGTCGCGGCGGCGGTCGGGTGGAGCGCCTCGCCGGCTTCGAAGAGGCCGCGGTTCCGGATCTCATCGCCGAAGGCGTTGTAGCCCTCCATCTCGGCGGCGATGTCTTCCTGGGGAGTCGCTTCGGTCCGTTCCTCGGTGTAGATCAGGAGCAGGTAGCGCATGCGAGTTGTCTCCTCACGCCTGACGGATCGCCCGATGCGATCCCTTGTCCGAACGACGAACGGACGCCCGACGAATCGACAGCCACCATCATCCCGTTCGATACCAGACCTGTCGAGGCGCAAGTTCCGCGGGCCCTGTGCCTTCCTCGACACCGTCCGGTATCGTGAACTCACCAGCCTGGCACGGACCCGCGCCAGTCCTGCGCATCACCCCCGGAACCCGGGAAGAGCCATGGACCACGAGCCCGTTCTCATCTCGACGATCGCGATCGGCCTGACGGCCGCGTTCGCGGGCGGCCTGCTGGCGCGGAGGCTGGGCCTTCCCTCGATCCTCGGCTACATTCTGGCCGGCGTCGCGGTCGGCCCGTTCACGCCGGGATTGATCGCAGATACCTCGATCGCCACTGAGCTGGCCGAGGTCGGCGTCATCCTGCTGATGTTCGGCGTCGGGATCCACTTCTCGATCGACGACCTGATGGCGGTCCGCGCTTTGGCCGTTCCCGGCGCGATCATCCGGATCGTCGTCGCCACGCTTCTGGGGCTGGCGTTCGGCGCGGCGATCGGCTGGGGCGTCGGCGGGGGTCTCGTTCTGGGGCTCGCGACCGCGATGGCGAGCACCGTGGTCCTTCTGCGGGCGCTCGAGGAGCGGAACGAGCTCGACACGGTCCAGGGCCGGACGGCGGTCGGCTGGGTCATCGTGGAGGACCTGGTCACGGTCGCGGTGCTCGTCGTCCTCCCGACCGTCGCGCCGCTGCTTGGCGGCACGGACGCCGGAACGACGAGCGTCACGGGCAGCCCGCTCGGTGACCTCGTCGTGGCCCTCGGCAAGGCCGGCATCTTCGCCGCCGTGATGATCGTCGCCGGCAAACGGATCATCCCGCCGCTCCTGATCCTGGTCGCCCGAGAGAACTCGCGAGAGCTGTTCAGCCTCGCCGTCCTCGCGATCGCGCTCGGGATCGCGTTCGCCGCTTCGTCGATCTTCGGCATCTCGCTCGCCCTCGGGGCGTTCCTCGCGGGGGCCATCGTCAGCGAGTCCGACATGAGCCACCAGGCGGCCGCCGACGCGCTGCCGCTTCGTGACGCGTTCGCCGTGCTCTTCTTCGTCTCGGTCGGAATGCTCCTCGACCCGAGCTTCCTCGTCGAGCATCCACTCGAGGTCGTCGCCGTCGTCGGCCTGATCGTCGTCGCCAAGTCGCTTGTTGCCGTCGCCATCGTCGCGGCGTTCGGTTATCCGAGCCGGACAGGTTTGGTGGTCGCCGCGGGCACTGCCCAGATCGGCGAGTTCTCGTTCATCCTGGGGACCGTCGGCCTGTCTCTCGCCCTGCTGCCACCCGATGGCTTCCAGCTCATCGTCGCGGGCGCGCTCGTGTCGATCGCTCTGAACCCGCTCCTGTTCCGGTTGATCGAGCCGCTGGAGGCGTACGTCCGGCGGCACGAGCGGCTTCACGCGCTCTTCGAGCGGCGGTCCGGCGACCTGACGCTGCTACCCCGGGCCGACGCGAACGAGCCGCTCCGGCGCCATGCCATCCTCGCCGGCTACGGGCGGGTCGGCCGGACGATCGCCACGATGTTCGACCGCCGCGGCTATCACTATGTCGTCATCAGCCTTGATCGGCGGGCCATCGAGGAGCTGCGAGGCCGCGGGGTGCCCGCACTCTATGGTGACGCGGCGCGACCGGAGCTGCTCGAGCACGCCGGCGTGCAAATCGCCCGCATGCTCATCGTTGCGATCGGCGACGGCCATGCGACGCGCCTCGCCGTCGAACGCGCACGAGCCGCGAATCCCACGATCGATTTGATCGTCCGGACCCACAGCGACGCCGAAGCGGCCCGCCTCCGCGGGATCGGCGGGAGCGTCCAGGCGATCCACGCCGAGCGCGAGCTGGCCGTCCAGATGGCGCGCTACTCGCTCCGGCGCTTCGGCGTCAGCGGACCTGAGGCGGAGGCCATCGCCCAGGGCCTCCGGGGGCGCGGTGCGATCGCGCCGGAGCCGCCACGGCCCCCGTCGCGACTCCGCGCGCTCCGAACTCGCTGGTCGGGGCAGGTTCGTCCCGCGGCGACGGGCGAGGGGCCGGCGTTGGACCCGGAGATTGTTGGACCCGGCGAGATCGACCGCGTGCCATAGCCGCGGCGACGGCGGTATCGTTGCCCGATGGCGACCCGCAAGGAGATTCTCGAGATCGCCGGCCGAGAGATCGCGGTCTCGAACCCGGACAAGATCTATTTCCCGAAGGCCGGCTACACGAAGCTCGACCTCGTCACGTACTACCTCGCGGTCGCCGATGGGGCCCTGCGCGGCGCGGGCGGCCGGCCGATGGCCCTCAAACGGTTCGTTGACGGGGCCGAGGGCGAGGCGTTCTTCCAGAAGCGGGCGCCCGACAACCGGCCCGATTGGCTGCGCATCGCAACGCTGACGTTTCCGTCCGGCCGAACCGCAGACGAGATCGTCATCGACGACGCGGCAGGGCTTGCCTGGGTCAACAACCTCGGCTGCATCGATCTGAATCCGCACCCGGTCAGGGCAAACGACCTCGACCATCCGGACGAGTTGCGCGTTGACCTCGATCCCGTGCCGGGCATCGAGTGGTCGCAGATCCGCGAGGTCGCCCTCGTGACCCGGGAGGCCCTGAAGGCCGTCGGGCTCGTCGGCTGGCCGAAGACGTCGGGGTCCCGCGGGATCCACATCAACGTCCGGATCGAGCCTCGGTGGACCTACCCGGAGGTTCGGCGGGCGGCGCTCGCCCTCGCTCGGGACGTCGAACGGCGCGCACCGACCATCGCTACCTCCAAGTGGTGGAAGGAGGAGCGCCACGGCGTTTTTCTGGACTACAACCAGAACGCGAAGGACCGGACCGTTGCCTCGGCATACTCGGTCCGGCCGCTGCCCGACGCTCGCGTATCGATGCCGCTCCGCTGGGAGGAGGTCGCCGACGTCGTCGCCGAGGACTTCACCCTCGCCACGGTCCCGGCCATCTATGCCGAGCGGGGCGATGCCGGCGCCGGGATCGACGAGGCTGTCGGGTCGCTCGAAGGATTGCTCGAGCTGAGCGCCCGCCACGAGGCGGAGGGGCTGGGCGACGCCCCGTGGCCGCCGAACTACGCCAAGCAGGCCGGCGAGCCGCCACGCGTCCAGCCATCCCGCAAGCGCCGGCCGGAGAGCGAGTACGAGCCCGGGCGCGGCGAGGCCGGCGGGCCGCCGCCGGAAGTCGCCGCGGAACGAGCGGCCGCGGTCGCCGCTGGAGATCGCAATGCGGGCCTCCCGACCGAGTGGGAAGGAACGCGCCCGACCCCGACCGGCCGCCGTCGCTCGACCATTCCGGTCATCGAGATCTCGCGGGCAGCCAAGAAGGACGAGGCCCTGGCCGGCCTCGAGCGTTGGAAGGCGCGGCACCCGGAGGCCGCCGCCGCGCTCGAACCCGCGGACGTCCTCGTCGACGGCATGCGCGGCCGCTCGTCACTCTGGTACCGCCTCCGGGTCAACCTGATCCACGTCCCGGAGGCCGACAGGCCCGTCCAGGAACCTCTCGATCCCGATTACGATCCGTGGGAGGGCTACGAGTGGCCCGATCGTGCCGGGCAACTGGAGCGGGCCCCCCGGAAGAAGCGGGACCCTTCCACGCCGAAGTGACCGCGGTCCGATACCCATTCGAGCCGAAGTCCACGGCCTATCTCGAGCCGGGCCAGTTCTGGGGTGTTCCGCTGTCGGACGGACGGTTCGCCTGCGGTCGCGTGCTGGCAGTGCCGCGCGAACCTGATGCGTTCGTTCCGGCGGGCCGGCGGATGTTCCTGGCAGGCCTGCACAGCTGGGTCGGAGACGCGCGGCCGACGAGCGAGGACATCGCCGGCGCTGAGCTCCTCGCCCAGGGCTTCGCGCACATCCGGACGATTCGCGAGAACGGCGGACAGGTGCTGGGGCGGCGGCCCTTGGACCTCGACGACGTCGTCCCGAGCCGATGGCGATCGCATGAGGCGGGCGGCACCGTGTGGGTCTACGAGGGCCCAACGAGGCTGCGCCCGGCGACGGCCGCGGACGCCTCGCTGCCGATCATGACGACGTGGGGGTTCAAGGTGATCTCGGTCATCGCCGAACACGTCCTCGTCGCCGGCATGGAGCTGCAACAGCGATAGGCTGCGGCTCGCGATTCGCATGGAGCCTCAGGCGCCGAAGATCTTCGCGATCTCGTAGGCCGGCGTTTCCTCGAGCTGATCGTAGCGGCACTCAGCGGGCGGCTTGTCCGGGCGCCAGCGCTTGAACGTCGTCCCGTGCCGGAAGCGGTCGCCCTGGAGGTGGTCGTAGGCGACTTCGACGACACGCTCCGGGCGAAGCGGCTCCCAGGACAGGTCCTTGCCGCGGTTCCAGCGGGATGTCGCTCCCGGGACCCGCTGGCCGGAGGCCTCTGCGGCAGCGGCCCAGTCCGCCCATTCGCCCCACGGATGACCCTCGAGCGCGTTCTTCCGGAGCGGCTCCAGCTCCGGGACGAGGGCGGCACGCTTATCCCAGGTGAAGGAAGACGTGACCCCGACGTGATGCAGGGTCCCTTCGTCGTCGAACAGCCCCAGCAGCAGCGACCCGACATGTGTCCCGGGTCCGTTCTTGTGCCATCTGAAGCCGGCGACGACGCAATCCGCCGTCCGCTGGTGCTTGATCTTCAGCATCGCCCGCTTGCCAGGCTGGTACTGGTCCGAGAGGCGCTTCGCGATCACGCCGTCGAGCCCGGCCCCCTCGAACCGGTGGAACCAGTCGTCCGCCAACACCCGATCGGTCGTCGCCGGCGTGAGATGGACCGGCGGCTGGGCGTTCCCCAGGACCCCCTCGAGACGGGCCCGCCGCTCACCCTGGGGCAGGCCGCGAAGGTCCTCGCCATCGAGCGCGAGCAGGTCCCAGGCAACGAACGACGCGGGCGATTCGCCGGCGAGCATCTTCACCCGCGACGCCGCGGGGTGGATCCGCAGCAGCAGCGCCTCGAAGTCGAGTTCGCCGTTCTTCGAGATGACGACCTCGCCGTCGAGGATGCAGCGTTCCGGAAGCGCTGCCCTGAGCGGGTCGGCCAGCTCCGGGAAGTAGCGGTCGAGCGGTTTGAGGTCCCGCGACTGCGTATAGACCTCGTCGCCGTCGCGAAAGACGACGGCCCGGAAGCCGTCCCATTTCGGCTCGAACAGCCAGCCGTCGTCGGACGGCAGCTTGTCGGCGGGCTTGGCGAGCATGGGCTCCAAGGGTGGATCGAACGGCAGCTTCACAGCCCCGAGTGTAGCGACCCGCCGGCGACCGACGGTTAGGAGCCGAACACCGTCGCCAGCGCTGCGCGAGCACGCTCGCGAGCAAGGTTCCACGCCGGCCAGGCAGTCGCCGGCGGCCGATTCAGCTCCTGCCAACGGTCCTCGAGATCGGTCATAACCCACGCTCGATCCTCCGCCGAGAGCGCCGGCAGGGCCGCGACGAGAGCGGGGACCGCATCATCGCCGAGCGTCAGCGCGTACCACAGGTCGAGCCCGTGGCGGCCGTCCGGCGGGACCAGCGATGGTTCGAGCAGCCGGGCGACATTCGCGTCGGCGACGTGACGCTGAGCCCCGATGACGTTGACGACGAGGAGGATCGCGACTGCGGCCACGGTCATCGCATGGACCAGCCAGCGCATCCGGTCGCGAACGAGGAGGACGATCGCGGCGACGATCCCGAGCCCGAGCCACGCGATCGTCGCGTCGATGTAGAAGCGGAGCTCCGTCCAGCCGTACGCGTCCTGGTAGATCCGCAGCCGCAAGAGGGCCGATGCCAGCACGATGGCGGTCAGCCCGGCGAGGGCGAGACCGGCGCCGACGAGGGCGGGCGTCCGGTAGGCGGCGAT
>Ga0184623_10000050_pt1 | contig 43111 bp, 46 predicted proteins | sample PLM1_100_b1_FD_133138 | JGI IMG/M metagenome (GOLD analysis project Ga0184623, IMG submission 133138) | Groundwater sediment microbial communities from an aquifer in East River, Colorado, USA - PLM1_100_b1 | ecosystem: Environmental > Terrestrial > Soil > Riparian zone | place: USA: East River... | reverse complement strand
GGGCTCCCCGAGCCTCGCGGTGAACGCGGGCCGGGTCTACGCAGCCTGGGCGGACGAGCGGACGCGGGGCTCGACGTGGCGGGACATCTACAGCGCCTCCTCCACGGACGGCCTCTCCTGGGGTTCGAACCTGAAGGTGACGGATGACGCGCTCTCCACGAACGTCCAGGACATGACGACGATCGCGGTGGATGGCGCAGGGGACGCGTTCGTCGCCTGGCTCGACGGCCGGAAATCCGGGCAGGACGTGTACACGTCCGTTCTCGATGTCGTTTCCCCCGTGGCGGACGCCGGCGCGGGACGCACCGTGGACCAGGGCGTGAGCTTCGTCCTCGACGGGACCGCCTCGACGGACAACCTAGGGATCGCGACGTACGCCTGGGACTTCGGCGACGGCACGATGGGCAGCGGGGTCTCCGCGAGCCACGCGTACCCGACCCCGGGCACGTACTGCGCGATCCTCACGGTCACGGACCGCTCCGGGAACGCCCGCTCCGCCTCCGTGACGATCACGGTGCGGGACACAATCGCCCCCACGGTGCGGGGCGGCGGGGACCGGACCGTCGACGAGGGCCAGCCCCTGTTCTTCGACGCGAGCGGCTCCACGGACAACGTCGGCGTCGCGGCGGTCCTGTGGGACTTCGGCGACAACTCGACGTCCTCCCAGGCCGCTGTCACCCACACGTACCCGACGCGGGGGACGTACGACGCATCCGTGACGGTGACAGACGCGGAAGGGAACTCCCAGACCGTCCGGTTCACCGTGACGGTCCGCCCCGTCTCCCCGACGACCGGGGAGCTCCTGGGGATGATCCACACGCTGGACTGGATCGTCGCGGTCCTCGCGGTGGGCCTGGCGACCGTCGGGCTCCTCGCGTTCACGATGTGGCGGCGGAAGGAGAAGCCGCAGGGGATGCCGATGCCGCCCCCGCAGCAGTCCCAGATCCCGCCCCCGCCTCCCGCGTGAGGAAGCGACCAAGAGAAGCCCCGCGGACCCCGTGGGGCACCCTTCTAATTTCCCCTAGTTCTTCTAGTCGCATTCCACGCAGCAGCGCGGGCTCTCCCAGTACTCCATGCCGAGCCGGACGAGGGTCTCGTCCGTCGATGTGATCCCATACGCCTCGTCCTCCGTCGTCCGGGTCACCGTGAGGACCTGCTGCCCATCGACGACGAGGATCATGCACGAGCAGACGATCGACCGGAGCTCCGCGGACTTCTCCAGGTCCTTGTCGATCGCGATGTCGGGCACCGCGATCCGGAGCTTCACCCGCCGGTGACCTGCCTTCACGAGGTCCGGCTCGAGCTTCCGGAAGAACCGCTCGTCCGATGCGAGCACCACGACCTCCCGCCGCGCGGAGGCGATCATCGACTGGGCCCGCGCGACGACGTTTGGCAGGCCCTTCACGATGAACGCGAGGTCCGTCGAGGGGGACTTCGTCGCGGCCCGGAGGGGCTCGAGGAGGGCGGACACCCGCTTCACGGCCCCGCGCTCCCGCTCGTGCTTCGCGTCGAGCATCCCCGCGAGTCGGGCCTCCGCCTCCCGCGAGGGCACGGCCCGGTACGTCTTCGGCTTCCCCGCCTGGACCTCGATCAGGCCCTTCTCCGCGAGCTCATCGAGGGCGTAGTAGATCTTGGAATCCGGGATCCCGGTCTTCAGGATCAGATCCCCCGCGGTGGCCTGGGGGACGCGCACGAGGGCGCAGAAGGCGTCCGCCGCGTACCCGCCGATCCCGAGCTCCCGCAGTGTCGCCGCGATCTCCTCCAGCGAGGGCCTCGCGGCCTCCTCGAAGAGCACGTTCGCCCGCGCCCGGACTTCCGTCATCTCCTCAGCGGAGGGAAGGGAGGCTATTTAAGATTCTCTACTACATTCTGGTAGTAGATAGTATGGACTCCGATACGGACACGATCCGGGCACGGGTGCGGGAGCAGTACGGGAAGAAGGCGAGCGCGCCGGCGGAGGACTGTTGCGGCCCGGGGTGCTGCAGCCCCTCCGGGTATTCCAAGGAGGAGCTCGCTCGGATCCCCGGGGAGGCGTTCCTCGGCGAGGGCGGCGGGAACCCCGTCCGCCACGCGGACCTGAGGGCGGGCGAGGTCGTCGTCGACCTCGGGAGCGGGGCGGGGGTGGACGTCTTCCTCGCCGCCACGAGCGTCGGCCCGGCGGGGCGGGCGATCGGGGTCGACATGACCCCCGAGATGCTCGACCGCGCGCGGCGGGCGGCGGCCGCGGCGGGCGTGAAGAACGTGGAGTTCCGTGCGGGCGTCATCGAAACCCTCCCCGTCGCGGACGCGACCGCGGACGTCGTGCTCAGCAACTGCGTGATCAACCTGAGTCCGGACAAAGCCGCGGTGTTCCGGGAAGCGTTCCGGGTCCTGAAGCCCGGCGGGCGGCTCGTGATCTCGGACATCGTGCAGGAGCGACCTCTGCTGATCATGGACGACGACTGCGGGTGCGTCGCGAACGCGATGCTCCGCGCGGACTACCTCGCGACGATCCGGGATGCGGGCTTCGAGAGGGTACAGGTGATCGAGGACCGCCCGTGGCGGGAGAGCTCCGCGGGGGTCGACGCGTCCGCCCTGACGCTCCGCGCCCTGAAGCCGAAGGCGGTGGAGGCATGATCCCCTCCGTCCTCGTGGAGGCGCTCCTCCGGGAGAAGGCGAGGGAGACCCGCGGCTGCGGGCCGTGCGCCCCCTGGTGCCGGCTCGAGTGCCGTCCGCGGTAGGCGACCCGCACCTTGATTTGGTCCCGCGGATTCCCGCGGGCCCATGAAGAAGAGGTTCGATCCCCGGAGCGTCGGGGTCTGGTTCCCGCGGACCGTCAAGATCGAGTACCGCCCGTTCACGACGTACTTCAAGGGCTTCGACAAGGTCGAGGCCGTGCGGAAGACGTTCGGTCCGCAGACCGCCCGCGTCCTGCGGTCCCTGATGGTCGAGTTCTTCTCCTCGAAGTGGGGGTACATGGGGGTCAACGACGAGGACGGCCACCTCGTCGTGTCCGCGTACTACCTGCGGACGGGGAACCCGAGGGATATCTACCTCGACGTCGTCCACGAGCTCGTCCACGTGAAGCAGTTCCGGGACGGGCGGAAGCTGTTCCCGGAGGACTTCGAGTACTCGACAGCGCCCACGGAGATCGAGGCGTACAACGTGTGCATCGCGGAGGGACGGCGTCTCGGGATGACGGACAAGGAGGTCCTCGAGTACCTCAAGGTCCCCTGGATGGACGACAAGGACTGGCGTCGCCTCGCGCGGAACATCGGGCTGAAGCTGCCGGCTCCGAAGCGGAAGCGCCGCTAACGCAGCCGCGGAAGGAACCGGCCCGTCCGCGCGACGTACGCGCGGTACTGGAGGCCGAACCCCTGCGGGGACGACAGGAGTCTCTCCTCGAGGTTCGCGCGGTACCTCGCGAGCCCCGCGACGACGAGGAAGTCGACGAGGAGCGCGAGGTTCAGGAAGAGCAGGCCCGCGCCGAGGGATGTGAGCATCGCCGCGGTGTACACGGGATGGCGGATCCTCGCGTACGGCCCGCTCGTGACGAGACGGTGGTCTTGGCTCACCGCGATCTGGACGACCATGTACTTCCCGAGGTGTCGGAACGACTGGAGGGAGAGAACCCCGCCGATCCCGAAGACCACGAAGCCGACGACCTGCACCGCGGTATCCCCGGGGAGGGAGACGTGGAGGGGTGGCGCGTACAGAAGCTCCGGCCAGCCCGCGCCCGCGAAGACGGCGAGGATCGGGAGGTTCACCGCGGCGAGCCAGACGATCTCGAGGGCGCGGCGCATCGGGACGCTCGCCCGGACGTCCCGGTGACCCCGCACGATCGGCGGCCCCAGCTGGCGTAGGAAGAATATCCCGAGCACGGCGCCCACCGCCAGGAGAGCGGAGAGGAGCCGGACCTCCAGCAGGTCGAGCACGGGGGATGGAACCTCCCGCCCGCCAAGAGCTTTCCCTGTCAGCCTGCGGACCCGAGGTACGCCCGGACGACTCCCGGGATGCCGTCGCGGAACGACGGATGCCTCGGGGCCCATCCGAGGCGTTCCTTGATCTTCCGATTCCGGAGCCGGACGGACTCCATCAACACCTCCACCGCCTCCCGGCCCGCGACGAGCTTCGCGAGGAACGGCGGGATCCTCCCCGGGCGGCGACGTCCCATCTCCGCCGCGAGGAAGTCCGCGAATGCCCGCATTGTGACGGGATCGTCATCCACGACGAGGAACGTCTCCCCCGCGGGGGGTCGCTCCAGCGCGAGGCGGTACGCGGCGGCGCAGTCCTCGACGCTCACGAGGTCGATGACGTACGAGCCGTCGCCGGGGACACGGAACAGGTCCCGCCGCATGAGGTCGAGGAAGAACTCCTTGAACGCGCCGCTGGGGCCGTACACGATCGGCGGGCGGAGGATCGTTGCGGGAAGGCCCCACTCCCGGTGGGCGGCCCGCACCACTTTGTCCAGCATCCACCGCTCGTGCATCGACGGCGCTCTCGGATCCTCGGGGGCGGTCTCGTCAATCCACTCGCCCGGGCCGTGGCGGTAGATCCCGAGGGCCCCGCTCGCGAACACGAAGGAGCGGAGGGACACGGCCCGGCACGCGTTCAGCATCCCCTGGGTCCCGCGTTTCGAGACGTCGGACGCGTACTCAAGGTTCTTCTCGCCCGCCCTCGGGAGGGCGAGATGCACGACCGCGTCAACGTCCTTCACGCCGTCGCGGAGAACCGCGGGATCCCGGACATCGCCCACGATCGCGGTCGCCCCGAGTCCCTCCACGATGCGGGCCCTCCCCGGATCTCGGGCGAGCCCCGTGACCGCATGGCCGGCCGCGACGAGCTGGCGGACGAGCTCGCTCCCGATGAACCCTGACGCTCCCGTGACGAAGACCCGCATGCCGCACCCGATCGCATCCGACGCGCCGGCCCTCCAGGACCTGGCGAAATTACTCCATCACCGGCCGCCGACAGTGCCCGCCTCGACGCTCTGGACCTGCGGGAGGTGGTCCGCGATCAGCTGCCAGGAGTCCCCGTCGTTCCGGCTCCCGTACAGCTGGCCCGTCGTCGTGCCGACGTATACGCCCGCGGGATCGCCGCCGTCCGTCCGCATCCCGTCCCGCAGGACCGTGAACCACGCGTCCTTCTGCGGGAGGCCCTTCGAGAGCCGCTCCCACCGCTTCCCGCCGTTCCTCGTCCGGTACACCGCCATCGCCCCGTTCGGCGTGACGCGGTTGTAGTCCCCGACGAGGGGGACGATGTACGCGGTGCCCCGGTCGTGGGGATGCGCGACCATCGGGAAGCCGAAGGGGCCGCCCGTGCTCTTCGAAACCGGCAGGCCCTTCTCCGTGACGGACCACGCCGCGTCGCCGCGGCTCCGGCGGAACACCCCCGCATGGTTCTGCTGGTACACGATCGCGGGGTCCGTGGGGTCGCGGACCATCTTGTGGACACACGTGCTTGGGTCTTCTCGGTCGAAGAACTTCTGTTTGCCGTACTCCCGGATCCCCGCGTCGTACATCCGCCAGGACTCCCCGCCGTCCTTCGTCGCGAAGATCCCCGCGGCGGAGATTCCAATGAGCATCCGCCTCGGGTCGTCGGGATATGGAAGGATCGTGTGGAGGCAGAGCCCTCCGCCCCCCGGCGGCCACTTCTCCCGACCCTTCCAGTAGTTGAGCGAATCCACGGAGGACCACGTGACCCCGCGGTCCTCGCTGCGGAACAGGCCTGCGGGCTCTGTGCCCGCGTACAACGAGCCGTCCACCCCCTGCTGGATCTGCCAGATCCGCGTCACCGTGAGCCCGGACTCCTTCGTGAACCGAGGGCCCTCCTTGCCGAGGTCCCAGCGCCCACCGAGGTTCGTGGACCGCGCGACCATCGGCCCCCAGTGCTCGCTCGTGACCCCCGCATACAGGGTCTTCCCGTCCGCGGGGTTGAGGATCGCGTGCCGGATCGTCTCCCCCTCGAAGTATGGACCTCGCTTCTGCCACCGCCTCCGATCCCTCGAATGGAAGAGGAAGAGCCCCTTCCGCGTCCCCACCGTCACGACCGTCTCGCCTTTCTTCGCGTCCGCCATGTCAACCACCCGCCACGGAGGGGAGGATATGCACCGTGTCCCCGCCCTTCAGCCGGACGTCCTCCGGCGGGAGGTGGGCCACGGACTCCTCGTTCACGAAGACGAGGACGAACCTCCGCATCCGCCCCTGGTCGTCGAGGAGCCGGTACGCGAGGCCGGCGTGCTGCGCGTTGATCTCGCGGATCGCGTCCGCGAGGGTCGCCGCCTGCACCTCGAACGAGCCCTTCCCGCCCGCGAACTCTCGCAGGCCCGCTGGGAGCTCGACCCGTATCCGTGCCTCCCCCTCGACCATGGGCCCCGCAGGAAGCCCCTGGCGGGATTTCAAGCTTCGTCCGGGGGATGGCCGAATCGGCCTCGGCGCGTGATCTTCGTGACCCACGCCCGGGCGGAGTCCCCGCCGCCCTCCATGTTCGCCTCGAACCGGCCCGCGCGGATCCAGTCGACCCGCCAGCCGTCCCGGAATGTCCCGCGGATCTCCGCCTGCGTCACCCGCCGCGGCCCCCATGTCCCCGGCTCGCGCTCGCTGAAGCACATCATCAGGTACCGTCCCTTGGGGGACAGCACGGCCCCGAGGATCTTCGCGAACCCCGGCCGCTCTTCGTCCGGGAACGTGTGGAACAACCCGGAGTCGATCACCGTGTCGAAGGTCCGACGGAGCGTCTTGAGCTTGAGGGCGTCGTGGACGCGGAACGTCGCCGCGACGTCCCGGGTCTTCGCCTTCGCTTTCGCCTTCGCGATCGCGGTGGGCGCGGCGTCCACGCCGACGACCTCATGGCCCCGCGCCGCGAGGTACAGCGCGTTCTCGCCGGTCCCGCATCCGACGTCGAGGACGCTCCCCTCGATCTCCCCCGCAAGCTCGAGTCGGACGAACTCCCGCTGCGGCCGCCCGATGTCCCACGGCGGGGTCCCCGCGTACATCGATTCGAAAGACACGATCGCACCCGCTTTGTACCAACAAGCATTAATGCTACTTGAACTATAGTGATTGCGATGACGCGAACGAGGACCCGGACCCCCCGCAGGACCTCCGGACCCGACGGAGACAAGGCGTGCGAGGACGGCGACGCGAGCTGCGAGATTGGGGAGTTGTTCCACACCCTCGGGAAGACGTACGTCCTCGAGATCCTCCACCTCTTCCTGCAGGAGGGCGGAGGGCCGAGGCGGTTCGTCGAGCTCCAGACCCGCCTGAAGATGTCCCCGAACACCCTCTCGGACCGCCTGAAGGACCTCGTCGATGCGGGGCTCCTGTCCCGGACCGCGTACAACGAGATCCCGCCCCGCGTGGACTACGACGCGACCTCGAAGACGTACGACCTCAGGCCCGTGTTCGAGAGCCTCCGGGACTGGGCCGGGAAGCACAACCTCCGGGCCGAGCCCACCCCGCCGAACGCGGTCGCGATCGCCCCGGGCTGACCCGCCCGCCTTGGCAGATTGTTAAATAGTAGCATGGTACATCGGCTCACGGGGTGCACCGGCTCCTAGTGGCCGAGAAGTTCAGCGCCGCGCTCCGCTTGGCCACGGTGCTGTCCGAAGGGAGGGCGAAGCGGCTTCGGGCGGACGGCGTAAGCCAGTTCACGTTTTCGAGGGCGGGGGACGAGTGGCGGGCAATCCCGCTCCGCGGCCACTTCCTGAACCTGGACTACCCGCCGGAACTGAACGACTGGGACCGCACGGACCTCGACGCCCTGATCGACGCGGAGCCCGTGCCGACAATCACAGACCCGGAGACGGTCCAAGCCCTCCGTAGCGCCTCGGAATCCATCGACGAGGTCGTCGTCGCGACGGACTACGACCGGGAGGGGGAGCTGATCGGACTCGAGGCGGTCCGTGTCGTCCACGAGGGTTCGCCCTCCGCGGGCGTCCGGCGGGCCCGATTCTCCGCGCTGACGCGTCCGGAGCTCGTCGCGGCGTTCGACGGACTGGGGGACCTCGACGAGCGACTCGCGTCCTCCGCGGCGACGAGGGAGGTCGTCGACCTGGCTTGGGGCGCGGTCCTCACCCGGTTCCTGTCGATCGCATGCGAGCGCCGCGGGCGAGACATCCTCTCCGTGGGGCGGGTCCAGACCCCGACCCTCGCCCTTCTCGAGGAGCGGGAGCGGGAGATCGAGGAGTTCGTCCCCACGCCCTGGTGGCGGGTCGTCGCGACGTTTGCGCGGGACGAACACGAGTTCAGGGCGGAGCACGCGCAGAGCCCGTTCTGGCACCGCGACGAGGCGGAGGCAGCCCGGGGACTGGCGGGCCTCGCGACAGAGGGCTGGATTGGCTCGGTCGACACGGACACCCAGGAGGAGCGGCCCCCGGTCCCGTTGAACACGACCCTCTTCGTCGTGCTCGCGAGCCGGGACGGCTTCACCGCCGCCCGGGCGATGGCGATCGCGGAGTCCCTGTACCGGGACGGCCTGATCAGCTACCCGCGGACGGACAACACCGTGTACCCGCGGACGATGAGCCTGAGGCGGGCGGTCGAGGAGCTCCTGGAGTCCGACCTCGCGGAGGAGGCGAAGCGGGTTCTCACCCTGCCGGAGATCCGCCCGACCCGGGGGCGCACCGCGTCCACAGACCACCCGCCGATTTACCCGACGGGGGCAGCGCGGCGGGCGAAGCTGAAGCCGGACGCGTGGCGGGTGTACGAGGCGATAGCGCGGCGGTTCCTCGCGACTCTGTCTCCCCCCGCCGTCCACGAAGTGACGACGGTCCAGATCGACCTCGACGACGCCCGCTTCATCGCGATGGGCCGGAGGGTCGTGGACCCGGGATGGCGGGTGGTCCTGCCCTCGGAGACCGTTGAGGCGCCGCTCCCAGACCTCGGCCGTGGCGGGGGTCTCGAGGTCCGCTCCCTCCGCGTGGAGGAGGGGGAGACGCCGCCGCCCCCGCGGTACAGTCAGGGTTCGCTTGTCCAAGAGATGGAGCGGCTCGGCCTGGGGACGAAGTCCACCCGCCACGAGATCGTGCAAAAGCTGTACGACCGCGGGTACGTCGGCGGCCGGAGGGTGCGGCCCACGGAGAGTGGGCGTGCCGTCGTGGAAGCCCTCATCGTCCATGCCCCGGCGATCACCCGCCACGAGACGACGGCGGACCTGGAGTCCCGGCTCGACGCGATTGCGCAGGGGACCGCCACCCCCGCCGAGGTCGTTGCGGAGTCCCGGGAGGAGCTCCGTGTGGCGTTGCGGGAGCTCCGGACCCATGGGGAGGCGATCGCGCACTGGATCCGGGAGAGCCTGGCATGGGAACAGGACCACGGACCGTGCGAGAAGTGCGGGACGGGGCGGATGCTGCTCCGAAAGAGCCGACGTGGGACGCGGTTCCTGGGCTGTTCGAACTACCCGGAGTGCAAGAACTCCCGCCCGGTCCCGAGGGGCGTGTTCGTGGTGCGGGCGAAGGCCTCCGAGGCGTCCCTGGCGGGCTAATCAACGGAGGCGGGGGATCCACCGCGGGACTCGTGCCCGGTAGGCATCATACTCCGAGGGAAAACGGCGCCGCAGAATCGGCTCCTCGTGGTATACGAGGTACGCCTGGATGATCGCGAAGGCGGGGGCCATCACGACGAGGAGGCCCGTCCAGCTCGTTGCAATCCCGATGCCAACCATCACAACGCCCCAGGAGACGATGATCGGATTCCGCACCCTCGCGAACGGGCCCATCGTCACAAGGAAGTTCGGCGGGCGCCGCGGGTACGGCGTGCCCTTCCCGTGGCGGGAGAGGAAGGCGCCGCAGTACACGAGGGAAGCGCCGCCCGCCGCTCCGACCGGGACCCCGAGGAGGTTCCATGGCGGGGGGAACAACGCCGGAAGGCGGAGCCACACGGTGAGAAGGAACCCGCCGAAAATCGTCCCGACAAACGCGATCGACATCAGGATCGATGCTTCCGCGATGGCACGAACCGCTAACACGTCCGGTTCATCGGCCGACATCGGACCCGTCAACTATGACATTCCCGCCGCCGCGATCGCGAGGGCAATGGTGATGATCGACACGCCGAGTACCAAGAACACGGTGCGTCCCCTCTCCCGGCGAACGCGGAGGTTGTTGCCAATGAGGAGGACTGTCGTCCCGATCGCCCCGTATGCAAGCACCCCCGGAAGCCATGCCTCCCACACGAAGATTTGAGGAGCGCCACGACCCATAATGCCATCGCTCCGATAGACCGCCCGCGCAACCCTCATATACGGAGGCGAGGTATGGCGTCGCCCTCATGGCGAGAATCCACGCGAAGAGGAAGGGCCAGCACGGCTCCACCCGCCCGTTCATCGCGAAGAACCCGGAGTGGGTCCCGCTCGAGGCGGACGAGATCGTCGAAATCATCGTGAAGCTCCACGGGGAAGGCCAATCGAAGGCCGCCATCGGGGCCCGCCTCCGGGACGCGTACGCGGTCCCCAGCGTCCGGCTCGCGACGGGGAAGTCCGTCGCCCAGATCCTCGCGGGGAAGGGGCTCACGCGGGAAATCCCCGAGGACCTCAGCAGCCTGATGAAGCGGGCCGTCGACCTCCAGGGCCACCTGAAGACGAACCCCGCGGACCTCTCGAACAAGCGCGGGCTCCACCTCACCGAGTCGAAGATCCGCCGGCTCTCCCGGTACTACAGGGAGGAGGGCGTCCTCCCCGCGGACTGGGACTACTCCCGCACCCACGCGGAGCTCCGGGCGAAGTGAGGCGGGGGCCGTGGCGCGAAGCCTGGCGGACCTCGTCCCGAAGGAGCTTCTCGACCGGGCCCGGAAGGGCATCGACCTCGTCGATGGGGTGTCCCGCGTTCGGATCCTCGGCCACTACGATCCCGACGGGACGACCTCGGCCGCCGTCCTCGCCCGCGCCATGCTCCGGGCGGGGAAGGCGTTCCACGCGTCCACCTCCACCGTGATCGACGACAACCTCGTGAAGCGGCTGAAGGAGGAGTCGAACGAGCTCGTGATCATGAGCGACATGGGCTCCGGCCAGCTCGACCGGGTCGAGGGGCTGTCGTGCCCCGTGATCGTCCTGGACCACCACGCGCCCCTCCGAGACTCCGAGAAGGTCGTCCATGTGAACCCCGCCCTCTTCGGCGTCGACGGGACGCGGGAGGCGTGCGGGTCCACGACGACGTGGCTCTTCACCCTCGCCTTGGATGAGCGGAACTGGGACCTCGCCGGCGTCGCGATGGCGGGGGCGATCGGGGACATGCAGCACCTCGGAGGGTTCTCGGGACTGAACGCGGCCCTGTTCGACGAGGCGGTCGCCCGCAACGCGCTCTCCCGGGAGCGCGGGCTCGCCCTGATCGCCGCGCCGGTCGAGGAGGCCCTCGTCCGTTGCGTGATCCCGTACTTCGTGGGGATCTCCGGCCGCCCGGAGGGGGCCCGCAAGCTCCTCGCGGAGCTGAAGATCGACCCCACGGTCCCCGTGAACGAGCTCGTCCCGGAGGAGCGGCGGCGGCTCACGTCCCTCCTCGCGACGATCCTCCTGAAGCAGGGCGCGGACGCGGAGTCCGTGGAGGCGCTCGTGAAGGAACGGTACTGGGCCGCGAACGACGGCGTGTACGCGGACGAACTCAGCGCGTACGTGGACGGGTGCGCCCGCCTCGGGTACGGGGGGCTCGGCCTGTCCCTCTGCCTCGGGGACAAGGAGGCGTTCGCGCGGGCGGAGGCGATCCGGAAGGAGTTCGACGACCGCCTCCTCGCGTACCTCCACAAGCTCGAGGCGGAGGGCCCGTTCACGAAGAAGCACATCCAGTTCTTCTACACGGACGAGCCCACCCTGGCGGGCTCCGTCGCCCAGATCGCGATGAACTACTTCCTGGACCCCTCGAAGCCCACGCTGGGCCTGAGCGTGATGGAGAAGACGACGAAGGTCTCCGCGCGGGCGACGAAGGCCCTCGTCGCGAAGGGGCTCGACCTCGCGGTCGCGCTGCGGAAGGCCGCGGCAGAGGTCAGCGGGGACGGCGGCGGTCACAACATCGCGAGCGGGGCCTCCGTCCCGAAGGGGAAGGAGGAGAAGCTCCTCACCCTCGTCGACGAGATCGTGGGCCGCCAGCTCGCGCCGAAGCCCGCGGAGCCCTAGGCGGGCACCTTCCGGAGCTCCCGCACCGTCGTCTCGAGGAGGGTTACGACGATTTCCTCGCACTCCGCGCCGGAGACCGGGTCCGTTAGGTCCCGGAACAGGGCGGTGAGCGCGTCCAGGGACTCGATCCCGTGGGCCTTCGCGAACGCCTTCGCCTCCCGCCGCAGCGGGTCGTCCGCAGGGAGGAGCCCGTGGCGGGCGAGGTTCCCGAGGGAGAACGCGATGTCCAGGGCGCCGGAGACCTCGTCCCAGCGGTTCCCCGCCGCGGTCGTCGCGGCCGCGTTCCCGACCCACTCCGCGAAGAACAAGCGGGTGCGGTCCGTCCCGATCACCGCGATCGCGTAGTCGTCCGCGTAGATGTCCTCGACGTGGTTGATCGCGGCGTGGGCGAGCCGCGGGAAGCCCCGCCGGAACCCCGCGGGCACGGACACGCGGGCGATCGCTCGGTCATGGATCGCGGGGGTGTGGGAGGGATGGCGGGCCTCCGTCCGCGCGATGTGGCCCATCTCGTGCGCGATCAGGCCCGCGAGCATGTCGCTCCGAGCCGCCCGGAGGGAGACGTGGATCAGGTGGCCGACGCCGACGCGGCTCTGGGTCGCCCCCATGATCGGCATGTTCTCGACGACGAGGCTCACGGGCCACTGCGGGGCCACGCCCTGCTTCGCGTACGCCGCCTCGACGGACTCGTACGCGCGCCGCACCTTGTCCAGGTCCGCCCGCCCCGTCTCGTCGCGGATGTCCCGGAGCGCTCCCGTCCCTCCGTGCCTCAGTACTTTTCGAGGAGCTCCGAAACCTCGCGGGTCTCGAGGTCCATCTTCACGATCGGGGACTCGAGGACCTCGATGTTCCTCTCGAGGAGGGCGAGCTCCTTCTCCTCGAGCGCGTCCGGGGACACGGGGAGGATCACGATCGCCTTCCGCTGCATCACGAACTCGTTCACGTGCTCGACGAACATCAGCGTCTGCAGGAAGCCGTTGTTGATCGAGAGGTACTCGATCCCGTCGAGGAGGACGACCGCGGTGCCCTGGCCCTCCTCCACGAAGCCCGAGATCAGCTTCGCGAGGGACCCGATCGCGGTCGGGTTGTGGTAGTCCTCGCCGGGGGTGTGGCTGAGCCAGACGATCCGGCGGCCCTCGATCCCCCGCTCCCGGCGGACCCGCTCCGGGTACTGGCGGGTGATGATGAGGCCCGGGGTGCCGTCCCGGGTGAGCATCGAGAACAACCGGTAGCTGAGGTCCGGCTTCTTCTCCTTGATCAGATAGCAGGCGCCGGGCGCAAGGGGAACGGCGCTCCCACTCTCGCTGAGGTGTTCAACCGTGGATCCCATCGAGCCCCTCGACCGTACCCGTCGTCCCATCCCGGGTCACTACATGGCCTTTCGTCGTTTTAACGTTGACTCAATATTATCAGAAAGAACCTTCGCAGGAATCCCGGGGAGGGAGATCATCGTCGTCTTCCCGACGACGCCCTCCCCGCTCTTCTTCGCGTCGATCAGGCCCATCGCGTCGAGGTCCTGAAGGTACTTCCAGAACTGCGTGTGGGCCCGCCGCTTCTCGTGGAACTCCTCGCACACGACGTGGTACGCCTCCTCCGCGTCCCCGGTCGTGAGGTACGCCTTCTTCCGGATCTTGCGGGCGATCCCTAGGAGGACGAGCCGCTGGTTCCGGTCGAGCTCCCCGAGGCGCTCCTGGAGGTCGCTCTGGGTCACGCTCGCCTTCGCCCCCCGCACGTTCTCCGGCGTGACCTCCGCCGCGAACTCCTCGTCCGCGAGGGCCCCCGCCCGCTCCAGGAGGTCGATGGAGTACCGGGCGTCCCCGTACTCCGACGCGACGTCCGCGATCAGCTCCACGACGCCGCGGTCCACGGTCCCGGGGTGGAACGCGAGGTCGACGCGGAGCCTCAGGATGTCCCCGAGCTCCTCCGTCGAGTACTTCGGGAACTCCACCGCGTTCGTCCGACGGAACGTGCTCATCGCGGCCGCGTCGAGCCGGTCGATCGCATCCCGCCGCTGGGAGATCAGGATCATCGACACGTTCCCCTTCCCCCCCTCCTCGCCGAACCTCGAGAAGGTGTACACGAGCTCGGACCCGCTCTTCTTCAGAAGGACGTCGACCTCGTCCAAGATGATCGCGAGATGGACCTGCTGCTTCTCCAGCCACTTCCTCAGGGAGTCGAGCTTCTCCGGGATCGAGAAGCCGCGGTCCGGGAACCGCGCGTCGAAGTGCTTCAGGATGTGGAGGAGGACCGCGTCGTCCCCCATCTTCTGGCGGCAGTTCACGTGGACGTGGTCGAACCCGCGCCCCGCCTTGTTCGCATACAGCCGGAAGTCCTCGCAGAACCGCTTCGCGGTGTGCGTCTTCCCCGTCCCCACGGAGCCGTACAGGAACGCGTTCGCGGCGAGCCCGCTGTCCCCGACGGGGCGGAAGATCGAGAACAGCCGCTGGACCTGGGCCTCCCGATGCGGGAGCTTCTCCGGGATGTAGTCGAAGGAGACCTTCCCGCGGTCCTTGAACACGGAGGGCCCCGTGCGGAAGCTCATCCCCGTTGGTAGGGAGGGGCGCGAATAAAAGCTTTGGCGGGGGGACTCCATGGCGGGGCGATGGCGGGCCAGGAGACGTTCTACTGCTACGCGTGCCTCCGCCGCCACGAGACAGGCTCCGCAATCGGGAGGAGCCACGCGCGGTTCGACATCGAGGCGGACGCGTCCACGTCCGCCGTCCAAGTCCACATCCGGGAGTTCTACCTGCAGACGCGAGGGGTCCAGGCGGCGCTCCGGATCCTGGGCTTCGAGGGGGTCCGGATCCACCCGCCGCGGTTCGGACGGGGGTGGCCCTCCCGGGAGGAGGTCGAGCGGCGGTACCGGGACCGGGTGAAGCGCACGCACCCGGACGCGGGCGGAGATCCCGAGGAGTTCCGGCGAATCCAATGGGCGATCGAAATCCTGCGGCGGTACCGCCCGCCCGAGGAGTATCGGACAGATGGACGCCCATAGACGCTATGTCCGGAGCGGGCAGCCGAATCGTTCATTGCCTCGGCAACGTTGAAGAGGACCTGCCAACGACCCTGGAATGGTGGGACGTGGAGGCGACTCGATCATGCGCGCCGTCGACCTTGAGCCGGCCCTACGGGGCGTCTTCGTCGTAGGCCTCCTCGTCGCGCTCGCATCGGCGGTGGTGATGGGGGCTGCGGCGCAGGTCTACGTGGAAGATATCATCTCCAGCCGCCCAGTAGATTGGTATCCGGGGCTCAGGTCCTCTGTCTTTGCCATCGGACAGGCAGGTCTCCTCTCGGCTTTCGTCTGCGTTGCAATCGCGTGGTTTCAGATGGCGCGAGAGCAACGTCCCCCCGATAGGCGACGCCATGGCCTAGCCCTTGCGGCGGTCTGTTTCGGGGCCGTCCTGGGCGCGGCTTCGGCAGTATGGATCTGGGCGTCCGGAGACCCCTCAAGTTTCGAGGAGCTTAGGCTTCGCACATGGGTGACGGCGGCGGGCGAATTCTCGTGGCCTCTTGTGGCGCTGGGTTTCGGCCTGATGACATTCTTTTCGTGAAGTCGCGTGAGAAGGATGAGCGGTCCGAACCCCGCCGGACTGCGAACTAGGGCCGGCCGGTCGGAATGCGTTGGACCGGTCGCCGGAGTTCTTGACGCCGACGCCGATATTTTTATGCACTTCCCTCCGCATGGGCTCCATCCCTCGGCACATGAGGGAGAGCTTTCACTCGTGGCCCTCGATCTCAAGGTGCAGCTGTCCGCCCTGTCCCTCGACGAGCTCAAGGAGCTCGCGGGGACGACGAAGCTCGACACCGGGGCCTGCGAGTCGAAGGAGGACTTCGTGGAGGTCCTCGCGAAGAACGGGGTCGCCCCGAGGCCCCCGAGCCTGGAACGTCTCCTCTCCGTGATGAAGCTGAAGGACCTCCGGGACCTCGCCGCCCGCCACGGCGTGGACGTCTCCAAGCTGCGGAAGAAGAAGGAGATCGCGGAGGCCCTCGTGACGAGCCCCCGCGCGCAGTCGATCTACGATGAGGTGCGGCCCGAGCTCGAGGCCGTCGCGGCGGCGCCGCCTCCGAAGCCCACCCTCCCACCGATGGACGATGCGGACGCGGACATCCTCCTGTACGCGAGCAAGAACGCGGAGGTCGACCTCGGGCGGTCCGAGGACCTCCTCGACCAGGCGAGGATGCGGTTCGAGGAGCGGAACTTCGAGCGGTCCATCGGCGCCGCGGACGAGGCCGCGGGCCTGATCCGGGCGAATGCGGAGGCCCTCCAGAGGTCCGCGTGGGCGTACGCAATCCTCTCCTGCCAGCGGCTGATCGAGGACTGCGGGAAGGCGGGGCGGGAGGTCGACGACACGGCCGCGCTCCTCCTCGAGGTGAAGAAGGCGTTCCGGACGAACGCCCTCGGGTCCCAGCCCGACCTCCTCGCGCGACTCCAGGAGGTGTCGCGGAACCTGTACAGCCAGGAGATCCAGCGGTCCCGCGCGGAGATCTACCGGGTCCAGGAGATCATCGGGAACGCCGCGAACATGGGGGCGAACGTCGTCCTCCCGGACGAGGCGCTGAACCGCGCGCGGGACGCCCTGCGCCGGAACGATCCCCTCCTCGCCCTCCAGCTCGCGGGGGAGGCGGAGCGGCTCTCGAACGAGACCCGGAAGGCCCGGATCAAGGAGATCGAGGACGCGATCCCCCTCACCGCCTCGATAATCACGGAGGCCCGGAACGTCGGCGCGAACATCGGGGAAGCGGAGCGGTGGCTCGAGAAGGCGAAGGTCGCCGCGGCGGGGCGGGAGCACGTCCTCGCGGGGGAACTCGTGAAGCGGGCGGAGCGGGCCGCGATGCAGAGCCAGCACCACCAGATCGAGAAGGCGATGGAGCTCCGGCGCCGGCAGGTCGAGAAGGCCCAGGCCGTGATCGAGGCCGTGGAGCCCCTGATCGAGGAGGCGGAGGCGTTCGACATCGACGTGATGGAGGCGCAGACCCTCCTCCGGCAGGCGCGGGACGTCCTCGCGAAGGGGGACTACGTGAACGGCACCGTGTACGCGAAGAACGCCGCGGAGGTCGCGCGGAGGCTCGAGCCGAAGCTCGTCGAGGAGCGCGCGAAGCGGGGGATCCTGAAGCCCGAGAAGGGCGTGTGCGGGAGCTGCGGGTCCACCCGCCTCTCCTTCGCGGACGACGGCACGGGGAAGTGCATCGACTGCGGACGCGCGTTCCGGTGGCGGGTGCCCGCGGGGCTGTGGGAACGGTTCGTCACCGCGCTGCGAGACTAGGTCTCGACGGTCCGGAAGAATCCCTTCAGGATGTCCGTGCGGGTGAGGATCCCGACGAGCCGCCCCGTCTCGAGCACGGGGACGCGGTGGATCCGGTGCTTCGCCATGAGCTGGATCGCCTCCTCGACGTCGTCCTCGGGCGCGAGGTGGACGACCTCCCTCGTCATGATCCGCTCGATCGGCCACTCGCCGACCTCCGCGAACGCGGACACCGCCTCCTTCGTCCGGACGACCTCGACGAACGAGATCGCGAAGGAGATCTCCGGGGGCATCAGCACCTTCAGCTCCTTGTGCTGGGTCTTCAGGGCCTCGAGGATGTTCGCCTCCGTGAGCATCCCGACGACCCGCCCGGAGGCGTCCACGACGGGGCACCCGCCGATCCGGCTCTCCGAGAGGGCGACCGCGGCCGCGGCGACGGACGCGTTCGGCGGGAGGGTGAACGGGTTCGACGCCATCACGTCGCGGACCTTCATCGGACCCGCGGAAACGCCCGCCCGCCACTTGAGGGTTCTCCCGCGTTGTGGCGGGCCCGATACGGGGGGCGGCAGATTCATACCGTGGCGGGCTCTCGCGGCCCCCGCGATGGCCCGCGGAGCCTCGTCCCACTTCTCGCTGAAACGCGCCGAGTACGACCGGTACTACCCCACCGTCCTCGGGGTCCTCCAGAACTCCGGCTTCCTCGTCCTGGACGCGGACCGGGACGAGAACCGCGCCTTCCTCCAGGGGCTCCCGCGGTCCGGCGTGGGCTCCGGGGTCGAGATCGAGATCCGGCGGCGCCGTCCGAAGGGCCTGGACGTCCACGTGCTCGTCGTGCCCCACGAGGACCTGCCTCAGGAGAAGGGCCAGTTCCTGATGCGGCGGGGCGTGTTCGGCACCCTGCAGAGCGACCCCGCGAGCGAGCGGACCCTCGCGGACATCCTCCCCGGGCTACGGCGGGACGACATGGAGCGCCCGCTGGACCCGCACTTCCGCCGAACGCCGACGAACATCCCCGAGTGGATCTTCTTCAACCTCAAGGGGGGCACCGTGACGTGGTTCCTCGGGACCGTGATCGGCCTGACGGGGGCCGCGTACCTCCTGTTCTGGGCCCCGGAGGGGCCGTACCGCCGGAACGATCCCCTCATGGTCGGGCTCCTCCTCGTCCTCGCGCCGTGGTGGTCCGGGATCTGGGGCCGCTCCGCGTCCCGGGGACTCGCCGCCGCGTTCGTGACCGTCTGGCTCCCCACCACGTTCTACGTCGTCTCCGCCCTGGGGTGGGCGTTCCCGGGCCTCAGCCGGCCTCCGGGGATCTCCCTGATCGAGGTCCTCCTCGGGGCGCTCCGGGGGCCCGCGGGGATCGCGGTCTCCGTGATCCTCGGCGTCCTCTCCGGGATCGTGGGCGCGATCGCGGGCGTCATCGGGGGCCGCATCTTCCCCCTCCAGATGAAGCAGTCCGCGGAATCTATTTGAGCGGCGGGCCTCTCCCTCGGCCCGATGCGGAAGTCGGACCTCCTCCGCCGCCCCGTGCGGGACATCGAGCTCCGTGGCGGAAAGGGGGTCGGGGACCTGGTCGCGCAGATGGAGGCGGGCGGCGGGTTCACCGCGAAGAAGCTCGCCGTCGGGGTCGACATCCTCCGCGCGATGTTCCGGGACCCAAAGTGCGTCACGTTCCTCTCGTTCCCCGCGGCCCTCGTCGCCACGGGGGTGCGGGGGATCCTCAGGACGCTGGTCCAGAGGAAGCTCGTCGACGTCGTGATCACGACGTGCGGGACCGCGGACCACGACCTCGCCCGCACGTGGAAGGACTACTACCACGGGGACTTCGAGATGGACGACGTCGAGCTCCACCGCCTCGGGGTGAACCGCCTCGGCAACGTCCTCGTGCCGAACGAGTCGTACGGGATCGTCCTCGAGAAGAAGCTCCAGCCCTGGCTCCGGGAGATGTACCGGAAGAAGAAGGCGTGGTCCACGAAAGAGCTCCTGTGGGAGTTCGGACGGCGCACGGAGAGCCCCGCCTCGATCCTGTACTGGTGCTCGCGGAACCGGATCCCCGTCGTCGTCCCCGCGATCACGGACGGGGCGGTGGGATATCAGCTGTGGGCGTTCTGGCAGGACCACAAGGACTTCCGGATCGAGGAGTTCCGGGACGAGACGGATCTCGCGGACATCGTGTTCACCGCGAAACGGACGGGGGCCCTGATGATCGGCGGCGGGGTCTCGAAGCACCACACGATCTGGTGGAACCAGTTCCGGGGCGGGCTCGACCACGCCGTGTACATCACGACGGCCCCGGAGCACGACGGCTCCCTCAGCGGGGCACGGGTGCGGGAGGGGATCTCCTGGGGCAAGGTGAAGGAGACCGCCCGACAGGTGACGATCGATGGGGACGCCACCGCGCTCCTCCCGATGATGGTCGCGGCGGCTCTCGAGCGCGGTCGCTGAGCGCAACCAGCAACATCAGGGAGCCCGATCACTTCACGAGGTAGTACCCGGCCGCCTTCTCGCGGGCCCGCCGCTTCGCGTACCCCTTCGACTCGAGCTCCTGCAGCGCGGACAGGACCATCCCCTTCGGGAGCTTCACCATCCTCGTGATCGCGTCCGCATCCCGCATCTTGTCCTCGGAGGTCATGCCGGCGGACTTCATCGCGTCATACACCTTCGACGCGCGGTCCGACGTGTCCTCGGGCATGCGGGTACTCTCCTCGAATCGCCGCGGTAGCCCCGAGGGCTTAAATAAGGTTTCCTCGGTGGTTTCCCCATATGCCCGGTGCGTGCAAGGACGTGCTTGCGGACCTCATCGCGAAGTTCGGCCGGCCCCCGATCATCCCGCGCGCGGTCCCCGTCGAGGCGGGGAAGATCAAGGAGCACTGGAAGATCGCGGCCTGGGTCGCGGGCGGGCTCGTGTTCGACGACCGGGGGCGGATCGCCCTCGTCAAGCACCACGCGAACAGCGGGTGGGAGGACGTCTGGGTCCCGCCGGGCGGGCTTCTGGAAGAAGGCGAGCCCGCGGACGATGGGTTCCGGCGGGAGATCCGGGAGGAGACCGGGCTCGAGGTGAGGGACCTCCACGTCACGAGGATCTTCAACAACGCGTACGAGGAGCCGTCCGGGAAGCGGTACCCGTTCTACTTCGTCCAGTTCGTCGCGCGGGCCGCCACCCACGAGCTACGCCCGGACGACCACGAGGTGCGGGAAGCCCGCTGGTTCGACGCGCCGCCGAAGGACATGGCGTTCCGCGAGGACTACGAGGCGGATTACCGGATCTGGCGGGACACCTTCCGGCGCGAGGGACGCTAGTCGTCACCGCTCGCGGGCGGATCGCGAGCCCTTCGAGCCGCGCTTGGCGGGTCGTCGCCATTCCGGGGCGCGGTCGTTCGCGACGGCGACACGGATGAGGGCCCGCACCTCCGGCGTCTGCGCCTCCGCGCGCGTCCGGATCTTCACGTGACGAAGCCCCTTCCCGGTGCCCTCCAGGATCGGCGGCGGGTTCGGGAACTCCGCTCCTCGATGGAACCCGAGGTTCACGTGGCGCGTGTACGGCGCGATGTAGCACACGTAGCCCTCGAGAGAGTACGTCGGGATGCCCATCACGATCTCCTCCCGCAGTTCGGGAGCGACATCGTGGATCGTCGCACGAAGCGCCACAACGATCTCCCGCAACGGCGGCTCGACCCCCGCCACGAACCTGTCGACATCACCCTTCCCCGGGTTCGTCCCGGCCATGGCTTCGACAGACCGATGCCGGGCTTCCTCATCCGCCTGGCGCCACGGCGAAGCCGACCGACCGGCGATGATCCATAACGAGACATCGAAAGATATCGACGCGCCCGGCGTTCGGCAGACAGCTAACAGTTGCAATCTCGTCTAATATCGACCGCGGGGCAATACGGGCCCATGCGCGACGGGGCGATTCGGGGAGACGGCGGTGGTCTTTCCACGGTAGGGACGGATTCCCTTCGAGCCTTGCAGGCCGGGCTTGTCAGCATTTTCCTCCTGTTCATGACACTCGCCACATTCGGACCGTGGTTCCAGATCGCGCTCGCCCAGGCCCTCACGGTCGCATCGATCGTCGTAGGCCTCGCTGGCCTACGTTGGGCTCATCGAGCATCCCATAGCCTTCCGCGGAATCCCGGTGAGACCGACGGTGGGTTCGCGACAATCGGCTGGCTGACGTCGCTCCTGGGGATCGGGGTCTCGGGTGTCCTCAACGGCGTGGTCCTCTACGTGCTCCAGCCGATCGCGTTGATCGTGGCCGCTGTCGCCGTTCTGATTTTCATCGCCGCGCACGAGGGCGCGCGGACGCGGGAAGCCTTCTTCCGCGCCCGCTTTGACCCGAGGGGCCGGACGTCGATCTGCGCGAGATGCGGACGGCGGGCGTTCGTCGACCTCGGGAGATGGGGCGCGATCGGGTGGACGTGCGCCAAGTGCTCGCGACCCCGAAGAACGGGTGTTCCTCGCAAGGCTCTGCATGGGCTCCTCCTCCTGTCCGTCGTCGCTGCCGCCTTCCTCGTCATCCCCGCCGGACCCGCAGACGCGTTCTGCGAGATTCTCGAACCGCCAACGGACCTGCCAACAGAGGTGAAGGGGACCCAAGTCGAGATCCGGCTCACGGAGGGCTTCGCGCGGGTCGTCATCATCAAGGAGTTCTTCAATCCGAGCGACCGCGTGAAGGAGGGACAGGTCTTCTTCCCCCTCGAGAAGGGGCACGAACTCATCACGGACCTGAGCCTGAAGATCGGGAACGTAGTGTACGACGGCTCCGCGCAGGACCGCCAGGGGGCGCTCGACGACTTCCTCAAGGCCCTCGCGAACGGGAAGGACGCCGCCCTCGTGCAGTACGACCAACCGCGGGACGTGTACTGGGTCGCCGTCACGATCCCGCCGGGAGAGTCGAGGACGACGATCACGACCCTCGAAATGCCCCTCACGATGCGGGACGGGCTCTACCATTACGACTACCGTCTCTCCGTGGACGCGGGCCACAGTACGGAGTACCTCCGTCTGCACCTCCGCGTGCAGACATCCGCCCCGCTCGGGGAGGTCCGGATCCCCACCCACCCGGCCGTCGACATCCAACACAGGGGGACCCGAATCGCGGAAGCGTGGATCAACGGCACGGCCGAATCCCTCCGGCGGGACCTGACGGTCCAGTTCCGCTCCTCCGGGCCGTCGATGGGTCAGTTCGCGACGACGGCGGTCGTCGACAATGCGACGGTCCGAGAGCGGTACCTCCGGTTCTCCCTGGACGCGGGCGACCCCGCGTTCGCGGACTCTCTCCGGCCGCTCCCGCGATCCTTCATCGTCCTCATCGATGCCTCGGGGAGCATGGGGCTTCGCGGGCGGTGGGACCTGGCGCGGAACGCCGCCCTCGGGCTGGGGCGGGACCTCCGAGTCGGACAATCCTTCGCGGTGGCGGCGTTCCACGGGAACACGGTTGTGCCGTTCGCACCCAGCCTCCAAGAGTGGGGTCCCTCTTCGGAGACTCGCTTGGCGACCTTCTTGGACTCCGTCAAGCCCCGGGGCAGTACGAGCCTCACGGTCGCCCTCCCGACCGCTGCACAGTGGGGACGAGCCGCCGAGGCGCGAGGTCAGCAGCCCATCCTGTTCCTCCTCTCCGACGGGCGGCCAACGGTGAACGCGGTAGCGATCGACGTGGAGACGGCGTACAGGCAAGCGTTGCAAGGGGGCGACATGCCGGTGTTCGCACTGGCCATCGAACCGTCGATCCACGCCGACGAGAACCTCCTCCGGAACGTGTCCCACTTCAACCATGGGGACGTGATCACGATCCACACCGGCGCCGTCGACGCCGCGGTGCTCGCGGCCCTCTCCATGATCCGTGTCCCTGTCCTCCTCGGAGTGCGCACGCAGTTCCCCGGGGCCGAGGACCTCGCCGTCGCGTCCCGCAACCCGCAGGACATCCAGCAGGGCGGCGAGTCCGTCGCGATCGCGAAGTCGAAGGGGACCGCGGACGACCCGGTGACCGTCGTCCTCACCTGGACGGCCCCGGACGGGGGCGGGCGGGTGTTCACTCGGACCTACGCGGGAACCGAGATCCCCGTCCAGCCCCTCCTGAAAAAGACCTGGGTCCTCACCCGCGTCCATGCACTCCTGGAAGAAATCGCGGCGACGCGGGACCCTGCGACGGTCGCAGAGCTCAAGGCGCTTGCCACGGCGAACCGGATCGTAACTCCGTACACCTCGATCCTCGTCACCATCCCGAGCACCCCGCCCCCCGGGACGCCCTCGGGCGGCTCCTCGGACCCGTTCGATATCGATCTCTTCGGCGGGACGCTCCAGGGTCCCGGCGCTGCGGCAACGGGCTCCGAAAGCGGGCTCCTGAGCACCGACCGGACCGCCCGATCGGTCGAGACCCCCCTCGACCGGGAGGCCCGGGAGGCGCAGAGGTTCTGGGATGATGTCAACAACCCGTTCCTCGTGGAAGGCGAATTGGACCGGTGGGTGCAGCAGGGGTCACCGGAGCATCGGGCGATCGAAGCCCGGGCTCCCGTGCTCCGGTTCCAAGGACAGTCTTTGTCCATCCTCGAGGTGGATGGGGAACTCGTCGGGGTGTATGGGCCTCGACTGGACCCGGCGAACGCCGGTACTCTCGTCCTGTGGAGCGCAGTCTGGGGCATGGCCGCCCTCGCGACGATGTTCTCCCTCGTGAAGATCTCAGCGGTGGCTCGGAACCGATCGACCCGGAAACGGTAGCCCGGGAACCTCCTCGGAACCGGGTCGAAAACGACGCACCCATTCCCGGTCCGGACCGATTATTGACATATCTTTAAGTAGCCGCCTTGCCATACAAACGTCAGACAAAACTTCGTGTTTGTCGGACAGGACGAAGGGACGAACCGCGATGCCATCGGACTCGGAACGCGTGACAATCCGGATCCCCCCGGACAAAATCCAGCACCTGCACCAGCTCGTGAAGCAGGGCGACTACGACACGATCTCCGACGCGATCCGCGCCGCGATCGACCGGTTCATCGACCAGAAGTTCGCGCCCGACTACATCCGGAAGCTGACGATCGAACTGCCCAAGGGGAACGTCGTCGAGCTCCAGCACCTCGTGAAGCAGGGCGACTCCGTGAGCGTCGAGGACGCGATCCGGAACGCCGTGCGGGAGTACGTGCGGCGGCGGGTCACTCGGGCGATCGAGAAGGCCGAGCGCTAGGGATGGCCTCGGCGCCCGCCGATGGCGGGACGGGATGCACGTCGCGGCGGGGCACCGGCACCGCCGCAGGAACGGGATGGATACGGCGAACGCCACGGGATGGGAAGCGAGCGTCTACTGCCCGAAGCCGCGGGTCCTCATCGTGGGGTGCGGCGGGGCGGGCGGGAACAGCGTCGGACGTCTCCACCGCCTCGGCGTGGCGGGGGCCCGAACCGCGGTCGTGAACACGGACCGCGTCCACCTGGAGACGGTCGACGCGGATCAGAAGCTCCTCATCGGTCAGACCGTGACCCGCGGGATGGGCGCCGGCGGGCGGCCCGAGATCGGGGAGCGGTGCGCGGACCTCGCGGACGAGGAGCTGCGGAACCTCGTGATGAGCCAGGACCTCGTCTTCCTCACCGTCGGCCTCGGGGGCGGGACGGGCACGGGCGTGGCCCCCCACATTGCGGAGCTCGCGTCCGCGAGCGGGGCCGTCGTGATCGCGGTCGCGACGACGCCGTTCAAGGTCGAGCGCGGGCGGCTCCGCACCGCGCAAGCGGGGATCCAGCGGCTCCGACCGAACTGCGACTGCCTGATCATCCTGGACAACAACCGGCTCCTCGACCTCGTGCCGAACCTCCCCGTGGAGCGAGCGTTCAGCGTGATGGACGTCCTCATCGCGGAGGTGATCAAGGGGGTCACGGAGGCGATCAACCTCCCGTCCCTGATCAACCTGGACTTCAACGACGTCCGCACGGTCCTCTCCGAGGGAGGGACGTCCACGATCCTGTACGGGGAGAACTCGATTGACGACCCCGACCGGGTCGTGAGCGAGGCCCTCTCGAACCCGCTCCTCGACGTGGACACGAAGGGGGCCCGGGCGGCCCTGATCCACATCTCCTCGGGCCCCTCCCTCTCCCTGCGGACCGCGTTCCGGGTCGTCGACGGGATCACGGCGAACATGCGGAGCGACGCGAACGTGATCTTCGGCGTGCGGGTGGACCCCCGCCACCACGACGTGATCCGCGTGATCGCGATCCTCACGGGGCTGAAGGCCCCGGACCTCGACGTGCCCTTCGAGGCCGCCCGGGATCTCGAGGCGGTGAACCCTCTCTCCCCCTATCCGAGGTCACGATGACCCCTCCTCTTTTTTTCACCGGAAGGGACAACGGCTAACCTCCTCCCCTTTTTCGGTTTCGCGGGCCAGCGGGAGCGCCGGACGCTCTACTTCGCGGCGGCTGCCTTGCGGATCGTGACCCGGGAGCCGAACGCCTCCGGCGGGAATCCCTTCCGCCATCGCACGATGACGGCGCGGCCGTTCCCGTGACGGGCCTGGACCCAGCCCCGGATCTGGAGGCCGTCCGCCCGCTTCCACACGACCTTCGCTCCGATGAGGGTGTTCCGGTCCACGTCCCCGTCGAGCTTGACGACGGTCACTAAGGGATGGACGACCTGCTTCCCCCGCCGGAAGCTGAGAACCTGTCCCGTGTGCTCCTTCGCGGCCATTGGCCCGGGCACCGAGGGGCTGGGCCCATATAGCGATTGCGGTCTCGAGCTCTGTAACGTGTGTGTCGGTGACGCGGCCACGAGGTGCACTTATCGTCTTCGGTCGGGAAACGCGGGACGGACGCTCCGTCAGGCGATCCCGTGACTCTGTCCGACGAATCGGCGGCCCCCCGAGGTCGTGGCCTGGGGTCTCAGACTGGAGCCCCCTTCCAGATACTGCCCCGGTATTGACCCGTCGTGCGGCCGCGGCTCCCTGGGCAGCCCGTGGTGTGAATTATAGCAACCGAAATGAAGGCGGTTTAAATACTCCTTCAAGACGTGCCCGGCAACCCTTACAATGAGAACCCAGAAATCGCGCGCTTCACTGAGGCCGCAACGATCCAGCGCATCTCCGACCGGGGTCTCTGGCCCGAGAATCTCTTCAAACTCGAACTCGAGGGCGCCGGGGTGTACCAAGACTTCGCAGGTCGAGTCCTTGATGTACTTGAGACGGACGAAAAAATCTCAAGGACGAAGATTCGGACCATAGAAACCCCTCTCCTGTACTTTCATGCACCGGACACCATGCCCAGCGACGCGGCGAAGAGCGAGATTTCAGAGAGAGTAGCAAGGTTTCTCCAAGTACTCAAGAGCTCCAAGAGATCCACATTTCTCGCGGAGCTCGTGCACTACATAGCGATGTGCAAGGTGGTTGAAGAAATGAGGGAAGCTAGCCTGGTTGTCGACGCTCTTCCGAAGGGGCAATACCCCACGATGCTCAGGGATCCTTGGGAGGTAGACGCGATGCTCTTGATGCGGGGCGAGTACTTCCCAGCGGACGTGTACAACGGCACACACTACACAATGTCAGACGATACTAAGGTCCAGACGGCAGCTAAGGTGCATACCCGCGGACACGCTAACCCCGTTCTCCTAAGCAGACTCTCCTCGAAGGACGTAAAGAACTCCTACTTCCGCATGAACGGCATCGTCGTGGACCAAGGGAAAATACTCACCCTTGAGACCGAAGAGGATGACTTTCAGGATCTTGCAAGGGAACTGCGCGTTCACAACGTGATTCTCAAAGTCCCCCCTGTCACGGTCGATGGGCACCGGCTTGATGGTGACAGCTATAATACGCTATTGCGCAGAGAGGAAAGGGGTGTACGACTTCTAGATGTTGTTAACTTCGCTTCTGCGGCCGACCAGATTCCAGACGCAATCTTGCGGAAAGTCAGAGGAGCCTTGCGTCTTCTCTACGTCGGAGCCGAGTATCGTCTGGCCCGAAATGCAACGGGCAGAACGGCAGCTCTGATCTTGCAGCGTGTGCTCAACAGGCTGCTAACACATCCAGACGGCATCGACACGGCTCAATTAACAGACAGGGATTCCGGGACTTTCAGGCGAGTCATCTCGGGACTCCCCCAGACACAGAAGGACAAGGCGGTATCCGCTTTCGAACGGAGCTTCTCGGAACTCGAGGAAATTGGGTTCCTGCGCACTCACGGATCAAAGGTTGTCTCCGACGAGGCAGACCATCCGCACACTTACCTCAACTTTAGGGCGGTCTGACAAGCCTAATGCGCCAAGTTTACATAACCCGGTCTCGAACCCCTCAGCCCCGGAACGTGGGCCGCCGGCTCAGGTGATCCGGGAGCGGGAGGGGCCGGAACGGACGCCCCGCGGTCTCCCGGGCGATCGCCTCCCGCAGCTCGGCGGGGGACATCGTCCGCTGCTCCTTCGTCCCCCGCACCCGCACGGTCAGGGCGTTCGACTCGACCTCCCTCTTCCCGACGACGGCGATGTACGGGACCCACTCCTTCTCCGCCCGCCGGATCGACTTGTTCAGCGTGTCCCCCATGTCGTCGAGGTCCGCGCGCACGCCGGAGAGCTCCGAGAGGATCTTCTCGCAGTGCGGGAGCTGGTCGTGGGAGACCGGGATCACCCGGACCTGGACCGGGGCGAGCCACGTCGGGACGGTCGGCGGCTTCCCCGCGTCGCGGTCGAACGCGGCCTTCTCGAGGAGCCCGTACATCACCCGCTCGATCGCCCCGCTCGGGGAGAGGTGGAGGATGTACGGGTGCTGCGCCTGGCCCTTCTCGTCCGTGTACGTGATCCCGAACCGCTTCGCGTTCTCCGTGTCGATCTGGTCCGTCGTGAGCGCGGCGGCCTTGAGGTTCGCGTCGACGAAGTTCCATTCGTACTTGAACGCGTAATAGAAGAACTGGTGGGACCACCGCTCCAGGAGGACGGGGCGTCCCCACCGCTTCGCGTACGCGTTCACGAACTCTTTGTTCGCCTCGTAGAACTCTCGCGTGACCCGCATCCCGACCTCGAAGTCCTCCGGCATCCGGAAGCCGATGTCCCGGAGGAGCGTCCACGCGAGCTCGACCCGGACCATGAGCTGCTCCTTCGCCTGCCCGAGGTCCGCGCAGAGGGCGTGGCAGTCCGGCATCGTGAACGCCCGGAGCCGGCGGAGGGCGGAGAGCTCCCCCCGCTGCTCCGCGCGGAACGAATACCGGGTGAGCTCGTAGAGCGCGACGGGGAGCTGTCGGTACGAGATCACCATGTCGTGGGCGATCAGGAACTGCCCGAAGCACGCGCTGAACCGGAGGAACGCCTTCTTGTTCGGGGTCTGCACGACGTACTGGCGGGCGGGGAACCGGTTCAGGTACGACTGGAGGGCGGGGTGCTCGAAGTCGTACATCACCGGGGACTCCACCTCCATCCCGCCGTACTCCACGACCCGCCGCGTCACGAACTCCTCCAGGAGCCCCTTGATCAGGCGGCCCTTTGGGTAGAACCTCAGGTTCCCGGGGTCGCTGCCGGGCTCGTAGTCCACGAGCTCGAGCTCCCGCATCAGCCGCGCGTGCGGGGGCTCCTCCTTCGCCTCCCGGGACTTCGCCATCTCGTAGCTCGCGAACTTCAGGAGGTTCTCGTGGCCCGCGAAGTCGAACCCCGCGACCTTCCCGCCCTCGAGCCGCAGTGGGTGGATCTCGCCCCCGGGCTCCAGGACGAACCACTCGGAGACGAGCTTCTCCTCCGCCTTCACCGCCTCCGAGGCGCCCTCCTTCGCCGCGGCCGCGGATGCGGAGTGGATATCCCGGGAGAGCTCGGACAGCGGGTGGCCCTTCACGCTCACCTTGAACGACTTGTAGTACCCGAACGGGGACGAGAGGACATGGAAGCCCCGAGTGACGAGGGACTCCTCGAGGAGTGTGAAGATCCTCTTCGCGGGGCCCGAGGACGCGAGGGACGAGCTCAGGTGCGCGTACGGGTAGATCGCGAGGCGGGTCGCCTTCACCTGGGAGGCGACCTCCTCGATGTTCCGGACGGCCTCCTTCGCGACTCCCTCGGGGTCCGCCTCGTCCTCCTTCTCCGCGCTGATGAAGCAGACGAGGGCGTCCTCGATCCGGCCCTTCCGCTTCTCCGGCGGGAGGTCCTCCGCGGATGGTAGCGCCTTCTCCCTCACCTCGTACTCGAGGAAGTCGGAGTGCAGGAAGAGGACCCGCATCGCGGGCCAAGGAACTGTGCTTCCCCATAAAAGGGCATCCTTGAATAGGGCCCTCGGGATGGAGCGCGCGATGGCGGACGAGCGGCTCGTCTGGCGCGCGCGGGACGTCGTGTGGGAGATCGACCGCACCCTCGTGATGGGGATCGTGAACGTGACGCCGGACTCCTTCTCCGACGGCGGCGAGCACTTCAGCGAGGAGGCGGGGATCTCCCACGGGCTCCGCTTCGCGGAGGAGGGCGCGGACCTCCTCGACGTCGGCGGGGAGTCCACCCGCCCCGGGGCCCGGCCCGTCGACGCGGAGGAGGAGTGGCAGCGGATCGGGGGCGTGATCGCGGGAATCGTCCGGAAGTCCGACGTCCCGATCTCCGTCGACACGTACAAGCCGGAGATCGCTCGGAAGGCGATCCGGGCGGGCGCCGTGATCGTGAACGACGTCCACGGCCTCCGGGACCCGGAGATGGTGAAGGTCGTCGCGAACTCCGGAGCGGGTGCGGTGATCCTGCACATGAAGGGGGAGCCCGCCACGATGAACGACGACCCCCGGTACGGGGACGTCGTGGCGGAGGTGCGGGCGTTCCTGACCCGCCGGATGGCCGAGGCGATGGCGGTTGGGGTCTCCCGCGAGACGATCGTCATCGATCCCGGGTTCGGGTTCGGGAAGACCCCCGCCCACAACGCGGAACTACTGCGGCGGCTCGAGGAGCTCCAAATCCTAGGACGTCCCGTCCTCGTCGGCGTCTCGGGGAAGTCCTTCGGCAACAAGGTCCCCGCGGGGGAATCAGGACGGCTGGACGCTTCCCTGGAGGCGGCCGCCATCGCGATCATGCGGGGCGCGGACATCGTGCGTGTCCACGACGTCTCCGGAACGGTCCCGTTTGTCCGGGTACTGGACAGCCGTTCTGGCCTTCCGCCATGATGGCTGGGCCCCCCGGGCCGCAAGGTTCTTTCCTTCGGAACAATTCCCGTGGCGGGGGACGCCATGGCTGTGGAGGACCGGGCGAGAGAGCTTGCGGCGGCGACCGGGCTGAAGGCCGTCGACCGGCGGGTGTTCGGGAGATACCAAGGGCATCTTGTGAACGTCCGCCTCGGCGGGACGATGGAGAACTATCGCGTCACGTACGTCGTCAAGGTGGCCCCTGCTGCCGCTGACGGTGCGAGCAGGCTCATCGAGGACAAGGAGCTCACGAAACCACTGCGGCGCATCCAGACGTTCCTCACGTTCCGGCCGGGCGCGAACGTCCTCCTCTTCCCGCTCACACCGATGGGTATGACACCGAAGGTCGACGTCCTCTCGAACGACCTCGCAACCCTCACGAGAATTGCGAGCCGAGCCGGGTCCAGCACGGGGGACATGTGCGAGTCCTGCGGGACGAACCCGGGGCAGCCGATCGTCGTCAACGACGAGCCGATGAACCTCTGTCCGAACTGCCTGCGACAGATGCAGGGTCAGTACGTCCAAGCCAAAGCGATCGCGAGTGCGTCCAAGCCGAACATCGCGAAGGGGCTCGGGATGGGGTTCCTGGGGGCTCTTATCGGGGCGGTCGTCTGGGGCGGGATTGGCGCCGCCACAGGCTACGTGTTCGGCCTCATCGCGGTCGTGATCGGGCTCGCCGTGGGGTGGTTCATGCATCAAGGAGCGGGCCAGGTCAACGTCCCGCTAATCGTCGCCGCCGTGGGCTTCACCCTGCTCGCCGTGTTTCTCGGGGACCTCATCTGGATCGCCGCCTTGCTGGCGAGGGAGGGGGTCTCTCCGGCGCTCGTGTTGGTCGCTTACCCCGTCCTCCTTTCCGAAGACCCCGGGAGCTTCGAGATCGAGTATTTCTTCGCGCTCTTCGGGATCATTGTGAGCGTCGGATACCTGTGGCGGGCCAAGCGGGGGCAGACGCCGCAGTTCGAGGTCGTCGCCTAGTCCTGAAAACCTTTAAAATTGCGAAGGTATTGGTTCCCTAATGGTTTCCCGCTCGCAAATCGGGTCGATCCTCGAGGACTACGGGGACATCACGATCGCGACCGTGTGCTCCCACACCTCCCTGCAGATCTTCCTCGGCGCCCGCCAGGAGGGGTTCCGGACCCTCGGGATCGCGGTCGGGAATCGGCCGAAGTTCTACGACGCATTCCCCCTCGCGAGGCCGGACGAGTTCCTCGTCGTGGACAGCTACAAGGACATCCCGGACCGCGCGGACGAGCTCGTCGCGAAGGACGTGATCACGGTCCCCCACGGGTCCTTCGTCGAGTACCTCGGCGCGGACCGGTTCGCGAAGATGGGGGTCCCCACGTTCGGGAACCGGGAGGTCCTCCGATGGGAGACGGATCGGGAGAAGCAGCGGGAGTGGCTCACGTCCGCGGGGGTCGACATGCCCCGGAAGATCGAGCGGCCCCAGGACATCGACCGCCCCGTCTTCGTCAAGTATTACGGCGCGAAGGGCGGGCGGGGCGCGTTCATCGCGAAGAACGAGGAGGAGTTCCGCGCGTCGATCAAGCCCGGGATGAAGTACGCGATCCAGGAGTACATCATCGGGACGCGGTACTACATCCACTACTTCTACAGCCCGATCGTGGAGAAGGGGTACCGGCTCTCGAAGGGCTCCCTGGAGATGCTCGGGATCGACCGGAGGGACGAGGCGAACATCGACGAGATGTACAAGCTCGGGGCCCAGGAACGGCTGCGGGAGCTCGGCCTCTATCCGACGTTCGTCGTCACGGGGAACATGCCCGTCGTCCTGCGGGAGTCCCTCCTCCCCGCGGCCCTCGAGATGGGGGAGAACGTCGTGGAGCGGTCCCTCGACCTCTTCGGCGGGATGATCGGGCCCTTCTGCCTGGAGACGATCGTCCAGGACGATTTGAAGTTCAAGGTGTTCGAGATCAGCACCCGCATCGTCGCGGGCACGAACCTCTTCGTCGGCGGAAGCCCGTACTCCGACCTCGCGGAGCCCGGGATGTCCACGGGCCGCCGGATCGCGCGGGAGATCAAGCTCGCTCGGAAGGTGGGCCGCCTGATGGACGTCGTGAGCTGATCTCGCCGTTATGTCTATGGCAGGCTATAGTAATCTATATCTAAGGGGGGGGATGCTACTCCATCTCGTGGCCGCGAGCAGCATCCAGCTCAGCACTCGAATGAAGAAGAGGATTCAGGCACTGAAACTCCATCCGCGGGAGACCTACGAGGAGGTCCTCGAGAGGATTCTTGAAGACCTCCGCGAGTTGAACGCGGCGACGAAGCGGGAAATTGAGGAGGCCCGACGGGAGATCGAGCAGGGGAAGTTCCGGAGCCACGAAGACGTCAAGCGCGAGATGGGCTTTTGACCCATTTCGAAATCGTCTGGTCCGATTCGGCGCTCACCCAGCTAAAGAAGCTCGATCGGGTCGTCGCACGCCGAATCTTCGATCGGGTGGGCGAACTCCGCGAGAATCCCTCGCGTCAGGTTCGGTGGCTAGTGAACTCGCCTTACTATCGGCTGAGGGTCGGTGATTACCGGGTCATCCTCGATATCCAAGGGCCCCTTATTCGAATCCTTGTGCTGAAGGTGGGTCATAGGAGGTCAATCTATGATTAGGAATCGAACCGATATGGGGATGGGAGACAGCCGGTGCTAACCCTCGTCCTCGCGGACACGGAACTGGAGCGAGTGCCCGTGGAGATCCAGCGCCACCCCTCCGTTCGGGCGAGTGCGAGGAAGCGAGGACGGTCCCCCGCCTCGATCCTCCTGGAATCGAGCCTCCACCACCCCGCCCTGAGGAAGGTCCCGGACGGCGAGCGGCGGGGGAGGCCGGACATCGCGCACATCGTCCTCGTCGTGGCGCTCGACTCGATCCTGAACGTCGAGGGCGGGCTCCGGCTGTTCGTCCACACCCGGAACGACGAGGCGATCCAGTTCGCGTCGGAGACGCGGATCCCGAAGAACTACACCCGGTTCGTGGGCCTGATGGAGGACCTCTTCGAGAAGGGAGAGGTGCCGGAAGAGAACCCGCTGATCCGGATGGACCGCGGGGTGACCCTGGAGCAGCTCCTCGCGAAGCTGGGCGGGGAGGCGTGGGCGTTCGCGGAGGGTGGCGAGTCGGCGGACGTGCAGCGGGAGTTCTCCCGCCATGAAGGGGACCTCGTGGCGGTGATCGGCGGGTTCCCCCATGGCACGTTCCGGAGCCCGGTCGCGACGTTCACGAAACGCACCCTGTCGATCCATCCGAAGCCCCTGAAGGCCTGGACGACGGCGGCAGAGGTGCTGATCGCGTACCGTCGCTCGCAGTCGACCGCCGGGGTCACGGAAGCCGGCGCCGTCGCGCGGGAAACGGAGCGTCCGGCACGACGGGCTTCCGCTCCCGGTACCGGGACGCGCGCAGCGCGTCGAGGGCCTCCGGCCGGCGCCCGGAAGCGGCGAACTCCGCGAGGAGCCGACCGACCTCCGGGCACAGCTTGAACCCGTGTCCGCTGAACCCGACGGCGACGAAGAGCCCCTCCGGACCCGTCGTGTCCACGATTGGATACGCGTCCGGCGTGACGTCGTACAGTCCGGACCACCCGCCCCGAGGCTGCGCGCGGGCCATGATCGGGAACCGCCGCCCGAGCCTCGCCTTCAGGTCCCGCACGGTCGCCGCGGCGATCGCGTTGTCCTTCAACTCGGGCCCCCGCACCGCCTTCCGAGGGTCCGTGTCCATGTACCCCACGAGGACGTCCTTCTCTGCCTCGGGCCGCGAGTACGTGTTCGCGTAGAAGTCGAAGTGGATCCGCGGAGGCGCGCCGAAGCCGGGAGGGCGGCGGAGGATCGCGACCTCCCCCCGCACGAACCGGACCGGGAGCCGCACCCCCGCCCTCCGCGCGATCGCGGGCGTCCAGTTCCCCGCCGCGAGGACGACCCGCTCCGACGTGATCGTGCCATCTCCTGGGAGCCGCACTCCCGCCACGCGGCCCTTCCGGATCACAATCTCCCGCGCGCCCCGCCCCTCGAGGACCGCGGCGCCGCTCCGGCCTGCGGCCTCCGCGAACCCCGCCGCGGTCGCGATCGGATCCGCGTACCCGGCGTCGGGGTCGTGGACGAGTGCTGCATAGTCGGAGACGTCGAGCTGCGGCTCCATCTCCGTCGCCTCCTCGGGCCCGAGCCTCTCAGCCCCGACGCCCTCGGAGCGGAGGAGCTCGAGGAGGGCCTTGAAGGCGGGAAGGTCCCGCTCCCGCGCCCCAGAGAGGAATCCGGTCCGTCGGAAGTCACACGGGAGGCCGGTCTCCTCCTCGAACCGGGAGAGGAACGCGAGGCTGTCCCGTGCGAGCCGGATCCCGACGCGGGACTCGTAGTGTTGCCGCACGATCGCCCCGCAGTGGCCCGTGGCGCCCGAACCGACGTGGTCCTTTTCCACAAGGACGACGTCGAGCCCCTGGCGGGCGAGATGGAACGCGGTGCTCGCCCCCATGCATCCGCCGCCGATGACGACGGCGTCCGCGCGACGTGGGACCGCGGGCGAGCCCATGGACCCCGGGAGGGCCGGAGCCTATATCGAGGTTTCCCGCGGCGGGGTCCCGGGTCGAATCACGGCAGAAAAGGGCGGGGAAATGATTAAGCCGCGGGGCCGCCGTGGGAACCGCGCGGATGGCCGACACCGGACTCATCGTCGACTCCACCCTCCTCATCGTCGTGATCGTCGTGATCGTCCTCACGATCGCCACGTTCCTCGAGCTCCGGTACTTCCGCTCGTTCATGAAGCGGCGCCAGAGTCGTGTGGACCTGCCGGACCAGGCCCACAACGCGCTCCTCACGAGCAAGGCGATCGCGAACACCCTGCGGACCTCCGGGGTCGTGACCGCCTCCGCGGACGAGATGCTCGCGGAGGCGGAGGCCGCGTACCGCCGGCGCATGTACCGCGTCACGCTCGACCTCTCGGAGAAGGCGAAGGCGGCGCTGAAGACGGAGAAGGCGAGGCACGACAAGATGGGGGATCTCTCGCGGCTCCAGCGGGTCCGGGGCGGGGCCTCGGACGAGCCCACGACGAAGGAGGTCCTGCAGAAGGAGCACCCGCCGAACTACATGCAGGCGAAGTTCACGCTGTCCCTCGCCGAAGAGCGGATCGCGGCGGCCCGGGTGGCGGGCCGGGGGACCGCCCCCGCGGAGGCTCTCCTCCAGACCGCGCGGGCGAGCTTCGACGCGGAGGACTACGACGAGGCCCTGAAGCTCGCGGTGAAGTCCCGGCGTACCGCGGACGGAGAAGTCACCGCGGAACCGGAGGGGAAGACGCAGGTCCCCACGCAGGTCGAGATCCCCCGCCCCGCGAACCGAGCGTGCGCGAGCTGCGGCGCGGAGCTCCTCGTCGGCGATCCGTTCTGCCGGAAGTGCGGGGTGAAGGTCGAGCGGCCCACCGTGTGCGGGAAGTGCGGGGCGGGCCTGAAGGCGGACGACACGTTCTGCCGGAAGTGCGGCACCGCGATCCCCTGAACCCCGACCCTAGAAGCTTTATGTGGTCCTCGGGGAATCCCGCGGGGCCATGGCGACCTCGGGGGACATGGAGCAGGCCCTGAACGCCCTCTACGGGGAGGACCAGGTCGCCGCGATCATCACGCTGAAGGTGGATACGAAGGAGGCGGACCGGATCGCCACGGCAATCGCGAAGTTCGACGTGATCCAGGACGTGTTCCTCGTCACCGGGGACACGGACATCATCGCGAAGGCCCGGTTCCCGAATTACCGAGGCCTCAAGGATTTCGTCCTGAACAGCCTCGCCCCGATCACGGGCGTGAAGGACACCAAAACATTAATGGTCGTGACCACCTACAAGGAAAGCGGGACGAAGAAGCCGACGAGCTGAGGCACTGATCGTGGTCGTCGGGAGGCAGGTCGATGGACGCGGAAGCACGGCTCAAATCGATAATGGAGGTCCTCGACCAGCTCGCGGAGGACACCTCCGTGCCTAGGAACATCCGGCGGGGTGCGACGGAGGCGAAGAACCGGCTGACGAAGAAGGAGGACGCATTCGACCTGCGGGTGCAGTCCGCGATCATGATCATGGACGACCTCGCGAACGACCCGAACCTCCCGCTCCACGGCCGCACGCAGATCTGGAACATCATCTCCGCGTTGGAGACGGTGAAGTCTTAAGGGCCGGCGACGGATTTCGCCACCGTGGCCGTGGAGGAGCTGCTTCTCTACTTCTTGGCTATTCCCGCCCTGGGTTACGCCGCAGGCGCACTCTGGGTTCGCCGCACGATGAAGAAAATAGCCGAGCGACAGCTCGGGTTCCTTCGGGAAACCGAGGCGAATTCCCGATTCTTCGTTTATCTCGCGCTGTTCGCGACACCAATCGTCTTCGGACTCCTTGTGTTCATTCAGGCCATCCAGCCGATGCTGGAAACCTCGGCAAGTAATGCTGTCCTCCGCACCCTTGGATGGACGTTTGCCCTCGCGGCGGTCCTGACGGTCCTGAGTGAGGCGTGGATCGTCGTCCGGTGGAAGGCGGCTTCTTTTGGTGACATGTTCGGTCGCGTTCTCATTCTGGCCGTAATCCCGGAGGCCGTCATCGTGTGGGTGCTGAACATCTGTTTTCTCGCGATCGGCGTCCTGAATCACGACTCAACTGCGCCTCCGATCAGCCAGAGCTCCGCAGATGCCCTTACCCGCTCGCTCGCGATCATGATGATTGGAACGCTCGCGGCCCCCCTGTCCGCGTTTCTGTCGAACCGACAGCCCGTGCTGAACGTCAAGACCTTCCGGAAGGTCCTCCTTTGGACCGTGCCCGCTACTGTCCTCGCTGTCGTCTGTCTCATCCTTGCCATCAGGGAGCTGCCTCGTTACTAGCCAAGAAACCTTGATCTACGCCCGCCAGCTTCCCGCGACCCGCGCGGGCGAAGGTTAACGATTTTGTCTTCAATCTGACGATGGATTTTGTTGCGCGTCCACGAAGGGAGACGCCGGTTCAGCCTGTGAGACCGGTCCCTAGCGCCCATTAATGTGAGTGACTCCAGAACAATCGCCGCGTGGCACCGTCTTGCCGTTCGCACGAGTGTCTTCGAGACGAGGTGTAGACCTTGGCGTACTGGAGTGAACGACTCACCTGCATGCGCGTTCATCGCTACCCCTGGCTATCAAGGCGCACAAGGGGTGTGTGAAAGTGTCGTGCTCAGGGTGAGTGCGCCGGGCGGGAATCGAACCCGCATTAGGAGCTTGGGAAGCTCCTGTCCTACCACTAGACTACCGGCGCGCAGGGGGTGGAAAATGGCGTTGGGTCATGAACCTTGTCGGTCCTTCGGCTACTTCGCGCTCTCCGAGATCGAGAGATCCGCCACGTACAGTGTGTTGCATCCCGGGCAGTGGATCTTGCGGGTGAGCTTCGCGAGCGCGTCCTCGACCTTGAACGTGAAGAACAGGGGGTTCCCGCACTTCGGGCAGGAGTACTGGAGGGCCCCCGTCGTCATCGAGGCGGGATGGCGGGCCGGTATAATGGGCTTCCTCCTTGGGGTTCCGGATCGGCTCGACGCTGCCCCAGGGACTCGACGATTGTGCACGGTCTTACAGCGCGGGTCCCGCATCGGGCCCCAGGAGGTGCTCCCGCGCGAGCCCGAGCGGCGGGGCCCCGAGGGCCATCAGGGAGTCGTGGAACTCCCGCAGGCTCGCGCCGGGGTGCCCGTCGAACCAGTTCCGCCGGAGCTTCTTGATCATCAGCTTCCCGAGGGTGTAGTTCAGGTACCCGGGGTCCCACGTCCCCCGCTTCGCCTCCCGCTCCGCGGGCAGCCGGTCCAGGAACGCGTTCTCCATGAAGAACCGGGTCGCGTCCTCCCACGACCACCCCGCCGTGTGCATCCGGATCGAGGAGATGTACCGGCAGTCCCGCAGAAGCGCGTCCTGGAGCATCGCCATCCGGAGCCGCGCGTCCCCGAAGCCCTGCTCGACCATCATCTCCTCGCAGTAGTGGGCCCAGCCCTCCGTGAACGCGTACGAGTAGTAGCTCCGGAGCACGGGGGACGCGACGTTCCTGCGGTGGAGGAAGTGGACGTAATGCCCGGGGTAGCACTCGTGGACGCTGATGTTCCGGAGGCTCGTGTAGTTCAGGTGGCGGAGCCACTCCTCCTGCTTTTCCGGGGGCCACGACGGCTCCACGGGCGTCACGTAGTAGTACGCCTCCTTCGCGACCTTCTCGAAGCTCCCGGGGGAGTTCATCGCGGCGGTCGCGAAGCGGTAGAACCGCGGCGTCTCGATCGCCTGGGCCCGTTCCTCCGAGGGCACGGACACGATGTCGTGGTCGACGACGAAGGACCGGATCTCCTCGAGCATGCCCCGCGTGTCCGGGATCAGGGAGTCCGCGGTGGGGTGGTCCCGCGAGATCCCCTCCACGACCTCGTGCGGGGTCTTCGACGGGTCGATCTTCTTCGCGGTCTCCAGGAACTGGGCCCGGTTCGCGGCGAGGTCCCTCCCGCCCGCCTCCAGGAGCTGCTCGATCGGGATCGGGGTGAGGTGCTCCGAGCGGATCATCCGTTCGTACTTCCGCCGCCCGAGGGCGAACACGGTCTTCACGCGGGGCTTGTACTTCGCCACGAGCTCGTGCGCCACGATCTTGAGCTCACTGATCGCCTTCGCGTTCGTCCGCTCCACGAGCCGCCGCACGGCGGGGGACGCGCCCCCGAGGTGCTCCGGGAGCTCCCGCTCGTACGCGTCGATCATCCCGCGGGCGGCCATCTCCGCCATCTCGTAGTACGTCTCCGGGAGCCGGCGGTCCGTCGCGGCCCGCATCTCCTTCAGGAAACGGGGGACCTGGGACTGCATCCTCGCGACCGCGCGCAGCCGCCGGTCGAGGGGCGCGTAGTTCCGCATCACGTACCCGACGATGCTCAATCGGTACAGGAAGTACGGCGGCAGGGTGTGGGGCTCCCGCAGGTCCACGTGGTCGAACTGCTCCGAGAGGAGCATCCCCCGGAGGACGCCGAGCTCGAGCTTCGCGGCGGGCGGGAGGCCGCCGCGGCGTGCGATCGCATCCAGCGCCGCGATCTGCTTCTGGATCTGCGCCGTGCGGCGCTTCAGGGCGGCGGGGGAATAGTTCGGGAGCCGGCCGTCGTACTGATGGAGGCCCATCCCGGCCGCGGTCGTGGGGTGGAACCCCCACCGCGTGACCAGGATCTGCTTCGCGACCTTCCCTACCGCTGCCGCTGCCCCGGGCTTTCGCGCCATCCTCGCCTCCCCCGGGGGAGGATGGGGCGGCTTCGGAAAAACGTTCGCGCCCCCCGCGGTCCGGAGGCGCGGCGGCAGGTTTATCCCTCGCACTCGTTTCCTCGCGCGCGATGCGGGTCACCCCGTTCATGATCCCGCCCCTGAGGAACGACGCGTACCTCGTCGTGGACGAGTCGAGCCTCGAGGCGGCGGTGATCGACCCGGGCCAGGGGGCCGAGAAGGTCCTCGCGTCCCTGAAGCTCTCCGGCGCGGTCGTCAAGTACATCCTGAACACGCACGGGCACGCGGACCACACCGCGGACGACGCGAAGCTGAAGGAGGCGACGGGAGCGAAGCTCGGGATCCACGACGTCGACGCGTACTGGCTCGAGCGGAACGCGAAGGACGCCCGCCCGTATCTCGAGAAGCCCGCTCCCGCCGTCAAGGCGGATCTGCTGCTCAAGGAGGGTTCCGAGATCAAGCTCGGGAACACGGTCCTCACGACGATGCACATCCCCGGCCATTCGCCGGGGTCCGCGGGGTTCCACGTTGCGAACGAGGGCGTCCTGTTCTCGGGGGACACCTTGATGGCGGGGACCTCGGGACGGACGGACATCAAGGACGGGAGCCCCGCGAAGATGGGCTTCAGCCTGCGTCGGCTGTACCGGGAGCTCCCCGGGGACACGCGGATCTTCCCGGGGCATGGGCCCGCGACGACCCTGCGGGACGAGTCCTGGATCGCGGACCTTGTGTACCCGCTGATCCGCTGAGACGGCCTACTTCCGCCCGTTCGCGGCCCGCGGGGCCCACGAGTTCCTCAGGGGCTTCAGCCTCCGTCCGATCGGGGACGGCTCCGCCCTCCGGGGCTTCCCGAGGACGATGGAGCGGTACACGGACTTCATCGAGAACACGACGAACAGGAAGTACGCGTACAGAACGACGAGGGTCGCGGGCCACCACAGCTGCCAGATCGCGGCGACGATCCCGGCGCTCGCCATCGCTCCGACGACGATGCGGGAGACGAGGGAGTGGATCTCGTCCCGGGACGCGAGGCTACCGCCTACCCCGTAGTTCGTGTGCCGCACGGGGTGGTCGAACGTCCGCAGGGCGACCCACCAGACCCCGTACACCGCGGCGGGGAGGACCATCGCCATCCCGAGATGGAGCCAGCCCGTCGTGATCGCCAGGGCGAGGATGAACGCCACGTAGCCGAAGAGGGCGCCCACGAAGAGCCGGCTGTGCTTGAACAGGGGGAGGGAGCTCGGGAGGATGAACGTCTTCAGGGTGCGCTTCACGAGGTCTCCGCCGAATGTCACGTACTTTGGCAGATGGCGGGAGAACCAGGCCGCGAGCCGGTCCGACCGCCGCATCAGGGCCGGCGTGAGGGCGGACATGATGATGCAGAGGAGTCCCGCGAACGGAGACAGGAGCGTCCCCGCGTGTTCGTTCCCCAGGTTCGGGTTCGACCGGATCGCGCGGGTGCCGACGCTCGCGTACAGGATCGCCTCCTCGTTCCGGCCGAGGAGGCTCGTCCCGATCGCCGTCGAGGACCGGCCGCTGAACCCGATGAAGTACGCGAGCGCGGAGGTGAGGAACAGGTCGTTCAGGAAGATCAGCGGAATCGCGATCAGGATGATCGGCAGGATCACTGGGAACATCGCGGGGTCGATCATCATCCCGAAGGAGAGGAAGAACACCGCCACGAACGCGTCCCGCAGGGACTCCAGCTTCGTCTCGAAGCGGGCGACGAGCTTCGTGTCCGCGAACACCATCCCGATGAAGAACCCGCCGATGATCGCGGGGATCCGGAACGCCTCCGCGAGGGCGGCGGCCGTGAACACGATCCCGAGGGCGAAGAGGACGAACAGCTCCTCGCTCTTGATCCGTTCGAACAGGGACACGGCCCGCGGGATCACGACGAGCGCGAGGAACGCGAAGAAGCCGATGAACAGGGCGACGCCGAGGAAGAGGTGGGCGGGGCTGATCGGCGCGGAGTCCGAGCTGATCACGAGCCCGTTCACGAGGGTGAGGAGGAACATCGCCATGAAGGACTCGAGGATCACCATCCCCAGGAGGAACTCCGTCTCATTGTTGCTCAGGCGGCGGAGTTCGATCAGGGACTTCGCGGTGATCGCGGAGCTCGACATCGAGACGACGCCCGCCAGGAAGATCGTGTCGATGAGGGGCCAGCCGAGGTACGTCCCGAGGACGAACCCCGCGAACATGTTCACGCCGAGGTTCACGAGAGCGAGGACGACGGCGGCCTGCTTCGTCCGCTTCAGCTTCTCGATGCTGAACTCCAGGCCGACGAAGAACAGGAGGAGAATCAGCCCGATCCGGCTGAGGTCCTGGATGAACGCGCTATCCGTGATGATCCCCTGGTAGCTCACGCCCGCGAGGTCGAACCGGACATGGGGGCCGATCAGGATCCCCGCGACGATGTATCCGATGATCACGCTCATCCGGAACCGGGACGCGATCGCCGCGCCCATGAACGCGACGAGCATGATCATCCCGACCTCGAACATCAGGGCGGTCGTCTCCGCCATCTCAGGACCCTCCGGGGGCGAAGGCCCACGCTGACGCGATTGGGATTGCTACCGCTTCTCCCATCCCGAGACGCGAAATGTGGCGCGACCCTACAAATATCTGCCGTCCACGCTCCGGTCGCGGTTGACAAACGGACCCCGCTGGGGGCTCTGGGCGCGCCTGCGAAGTCGATTTATAGCCCTACCCCATAGGAGCCGCGCCGTGGATGACGACTGGCACTCGCTCCCCTTGGAGGCCGTCCTCCAGCGACTCGAGACCTCCCCCGCCGGGCTCCGCCCGGACGAGGCAGGGGCCCGGACATTCCATTCTGGAGCAGCGGAGCGAACGTACCAGGGGGCGCTCGTTCTGGCGCGGAGTAAAGCTTCCGCTTGGAATCTCACTTTTCCTCGGTGAACTCTGTGCGTTCGGCACCTTCGGGCTCACGGGGCTGGTCCTGCCGCACGTTCACGGATTGCGCCCCGGAGGAGTCGACATGTTGAGGGGTTTGTGGGACAGGCTTGGCCGTCCGGGCCTCGTGACGTGTCTTCTGAAGCGAGGCCACGGTCGTGATCAGGAGGACGAGTCCTACGACACCGAGGGCGTACTCCACGGGCACCTTGTAGAAGTCCGACACGAGGATCTTCGCTCCCACGAAGGCTAGCACCGCAGCGAGCCCGTAGTGGAGGTAGCGGAGGCGTTGCAGGGCATTCTCGAGGGCAAAATAGAGGGCTCGCATTCCCAGGATGGCGAACATGTTGGACGTGAATATAATGAAGGGGTCCACGGTGATGGCGAAGATGGCCGGGATGGAATCGATGGCGAAGACAATGTCCGTGGTCTCTAGGACGATGAGGACCACGAGGAGCGGCGTGGCGAACCAAGAGCCCTTCCACCGGACGAGGAACTTGTCCTCCCTGTAGTCGGGCGTGATCCGTACAAACTTCCGGAACAGGCGGAGGACCGGGTTCCGCTCGGGGTGGACCTCCCG
>Ga0184623_10000049_pt1 | contig 43499 bp, 39 predicted proteins | sample PLM1_100_b1_FD_133138 | JGI IMG/M metagenome (GOLD analysis project Ga0184623, IMG submission 133138) | Groundwater sediment microbial communities from an aquifer in East River, Colorado, USA - PLM1_100_b1 | ecosystem: Environmental > Terrestrial > Soil > Riparian zone | place: USA: East River... | reverse complement strand
GTTGTACTGGCTCCAGTGTTCCGGGCCCTGTACGGCGTCGACATCGGGCACGTCGAGCGGCTGGCCGTTGACCTGGAGCCGCACGTCGCGCTGGAAATAGGGGTCCAGCGACCAGGCCACCTGCGCTGCGAAGGCCTTGAGGTCCGCCGGCTTCGCCGATTCGATGTCCGGGGAAAGGTCGACCACCACGTCGTTGTTGAGGTCGTGCAGCGTGACGTTGCTCCGTAGCGTGGTATTTCGCGGCAGCGGGTCACGGGTCACCGGGGCCAGCCACGGTGACGGCCCGCGCAGTAGCGCCCGCACGATCGGCGTGAGCAGGGCCGCGTCGGTGAGCGACCGGTCCATGAAGCGAAGCTCGGGCACGAGCACGTCCGGCGCGTCGTCGCCACCGAGGCCGGCGAAGTACAGCGGCACGGGCCGGAACGCCTCCACGAAGTCGGTCTCGCGCACGAGCACGCCGGGCAGCGCGCTGTCGATCTGCCAGACTCCCCGCCGGACGAGGCTGACCGTGGTGTTCAGCGACTGCTTCAGGGGCTTGTAGACGCCGACGTCGCTCACGGTGCCCAGCACGGTGCCGGTGAGCTTCACGACGGCCGTGGTCTCGGACTCCGACACGACCATGGGCTTGTTGAGCCGGCAGAGCAGCACGTCGGGGCGCTTCAACGCGTCCTCGGCCCGGCTGGTGAGGAACTTCTCGCCGAGCCGCTCCCGGCTCTGGGTGCTGCGCGCGGCGTTGAGCAACAGGTCGATGACCTCGGCGGCGCTGGTATCGGGGCGCGGCCCGACCAGATCCGCGTTCACCGCCGGGAAGGCCTCCAGCTTGCGGTTCGGGACGGGGATCGGATCGCCGCTGTCCGGCACGCCACTGCACCCCGCCAGTCCCGCGGCCACCACGACGAGCGCCACGAGCCCACGCACCACCCGACCGCGGCTAGGCACGGCCCGCACCCGTGTCCGGGACGGTGACGCCGTCGACGCCGCTACCGTCGAAGTGGTCGCCGTACGCCTCCACCGGCCGGTCGTCCGGCTCCAGCGGGAGCGGCGAGGACGTGAACCGTCCGGTCACCCGTACCGGCAGCGTGAGCCTGAACTGGGCGCCGCGCCCCGGCTCGCCCCAGGCCTGCAACCAGCCGCCGTGCAGGCGGGCGTCCTCGAGGCTGATCGAGAGGCCGAGGCCGGTGCCGCCGGTCTGCCGGGCCCGGGACGGGTCGGCTCGCCAGAACCGGTTGAACACGACCTGCGCCTCCCCCGGCTTCAAGCCGACGCCGTGGTCGCGGACCGTCACCGCGATGGCCTCGTCGCCGCGCGCCAGCGTCACCTGGACCGGTTTGCCCTCGCCGTGCTCGACCGCGTTGCCCACGAGGTTGCGCAGGATCCGCTCGACCCGCCGCGCGTCGACTTCGGCAACCACCGGCTCGTCCGGCAGGTCGGGCTGCAGCCCGACGCCCACGCGCTCGGCGAGCGGCACCAACCCGTCGATCACCCTCCGGACCAGCACCCGGACGTCGGTGACCTCCGGTTCGAGCACCGCGAAGCCGCCGTCGTACCGGCTGATCTCCAGCAGGTCGGTGAGGAGCGTCTCGAACCGGTCCACCTCGGTCTGTAGCAGCTCGGCGCTGCGGGCCACGGCGGGCGAGAAGTCCTCGCGCGAGCTGTGCAGCACGTCGGCGGCCATCCGGACCGTGGTCAGCGGGGTCCGCAGCTCGTGCGACACGTCCGAGGTGAACCGCCGCTGGAGCCGGGACAGATCCTCCAGCTGGACGATCTGCCGCTGGAGGTTGGCCGCCATCTGGTTGAACGAATGGGCCAGCCGGGCGAGGTCGTCCTCGCCGCGGACCATCATCCGTTCCTCCAGCAGGCCAGCGGAGAGACGTTCCGCGGTGCGTGCCGCCATGCGGACAGGGCTGACGACCTGCCGGGTGAGGATCGCGACGATGGCCGCCAGCAGGAACAGCAGGAGCGCGCCGATCGCGATGAGCGTGTTCTGTACCAGCTCGACCGCGGCGACCTCGTCGTCGAGCGGGAAGAGGTAGTAGAGCTGGAACTCCCCCGCGCGCGTGTCGACCGGCGCGCCGACAACGAGGAACGGCCGCTCAGGGCCGTCCCCGATCGAGGTGCGGACGAACTGGTACGCCATGAGCTTCCGGCTGTCGAGCAGCGCGGACAGTCGTCGGGGGATCGCCACGTTGCTCTGCTCCGCCGGGGAGACGTAGAGCGGGGAGAGCCGGTTGTTCGACTCCGTGTCGGTCTGGATCGCCACGGCGAACCGGCCGGCCCGGGCGCCGCGCGCCGACAGGTTCGCGACGACCCGGCGGAGGCTGTCGGCCAGATCCGGATCGGCGATCCCGCCGAGGCTCTGCAACTGCGCCAGCGCGTAGCTCTGCCCGTACTCGGCCTCGTCGATGGCCTGCTCGCGCTTGGTCTCGACCAGCCCGTCGGCGATCCGATCGATGAGGACCACGCCGAGCGCGACGACGACCGTCGCCGAGACCAGCAGCGTCGTCACGACGACCCGGAACTGGAGCGAGCGCCGCCACATGAGCACCGGCCGGCCGCCCCACGCCCGGACCATGGCGACCGCGCGGCGCCCGGCCGGTCGCAGCCGCTCCGGGATGCGCAGCGGGCGCGGCCAGTTACTCGGCCAGGGTGGTGACGTCGGTGCCACGGGTTCGCCTACGGTGTCCCGGCCTTGTACCCGACGCCACGGACGGTAAGGACGACCTCGGGCCGCTCGGGGTCACGTTCGACCTTGGCGCGCAGCCGCTGCACGTGGACGTTGACCAGGCGTGTGTCGGCAGCGTGCCGGTACCCCCAGACCTGCTCCAGCAGCACCTCGCGGGTGAACACCTGACGCGGCTTGCGGGCGAGTGCGACCAGCAGGTCGAACTCGAGCGGGGTCAGCGCGATCGGGTTGCCGTTGCGGGTGACGGCGTGGCCGGGCACGTCGATGGCGATCTGCGCGTCCGCGGGGCCCAGCGTGAGGGTCTCCGGGACGGTGTCCTCGCTGCGTCGCAGCCGGGCTCGCATCCGCGCGACCAGCTCCTTGGGCTTGAACGGCTTCACCACGTAGTCGTCAGCGCCGGACTCCAACCCGAGCACCACGTCAACGGTGTCACTCTTCGCGGTCAGCATGACGATCGGTACGCCGGACTCGATGCGAATCGCCCGGCACACGTCGATACCGCTCATCCCGGGCAGCATCAGGTCGAGCAACACCATGTCGGGCCGCGTCTCCCGGAAAGCGGCGAGCGCTCGCTCACCGTCTGCGACGAAGGACGGCGTGAAGCCCTCGCTGCGCAGGACGATGCCGAGCATTTCGGCCAGCGCGGGATCGTCGTCGACCACCAATACACGTGCTCTCATGCCCCCATCGTGGCACCTCGTGGCGCAACTGCGTGGCGACGGTGCCGGAATGTGTCTGAAACAGCGTCCGCTCGGGCGGCGCTGGGTTGGCGGTGGGCGTGCCGTGGCACGATGTGGTGACGTGGCGGAGTCGGTGACCGCCGGTCATCGCGGGGCGCCGAGCCTCGGTCCGCACCCAGCCGAAGCCGAGTGAGGAGTGTCCGAGCCGACGGTGACGACGCAGACCGCCGCCCCGAGCGCGCGCGCGTTCTCGCCCGGGCCGGGCTCGCCACCGCCCGAGCTCAGCCGCTCTGGCCCGGTACCGACCCGGCCGCTCGCGCTGGGCGAGATCCTCGACGGGGCCATCTCGCTGCTCCGCCTCTACCCGGGCGCGACGATGGGCCTGGCCGCGATCGTCATGGCGGTCCAGCTCGTGCTCACCCTGCCGGTCCAGTACTTCACCCAGGACCTCACGTTCTCCCTGTTCGACCCAGTGCCCTCGGGCGGCGGGGGCGAACTCGATCCGCTGCTGGCGCTGCTCGGCGTGGTGCTGTCCAGCGCGATCATCGGGATTATCACGGGCACCTGCGCGGGCGTCGTGGTCGGCTTGGCCGCTTCGGTCGTCGGCGGCGCCGCACTGTCCCGGCCCGTCACCGCCAGCACCGTCTGGGCCGAGGTCCGGCCGCGCCTGTGGGCGCTCATCGGGCTGTCGCTGCTGATCGGGTTGGCCACCGCGGTCGGATCGCTGATCCCCCTGGTCGGCGAGTGGTTCACGGCCGGGGCGTTCGCCATCGCGATTCCCGCCATGATCCTGGAGCGGATCGGCCCGTTTCAGGCGATCCAGCGCGGCTGGCACCTCACGTTCACCGGCTTCCTCGCGTACCTGCGGATCGTCTGGATCCGGCTCCTGGCGACGCTGGTCGCGTTCGTCCTGCAATTGCTCGTCGGGCTGCCGTTCATCCTGGTCGGCCAGGTGATCCTGTCGCTCAACGCGCCGCATTCGCCGGGACCGGGCCAGATCCTGCTGTCCGTGTTCGTCACGGGTCTCGGCACGATGGCCGGCGGCATCGTCGCGACGCCGTTCGTGGGATGCGTCCAGGGACTCCTCTACACCGACCGCCGGATGCGCGCGGAGGGCTTCGACATCGACCTGGGCCAGCGGTTGCGCCGGTCCGCGCGGGGGGTGGTCTGAGTGTGGAGTCTCGCCGGGATCCTCCTCGATCCCGTACCCCGCGACCCGGCCCGCGAGGAGGCCCGGCGTGAGCTGTCGAAGGACATCTACCGGCGGAACGAGCCGTCCGCGATCCAACAGGTCCTCGACTGGCTCAAGGACCGGCTCGCGGAACTGCTGGACAGCGCGGGCGGCTCCACGCCGGGCGGCACGACCGGGCTGCTGATCCTCGTCGGCGTGGTCCTTGCGCTCGTCATCGCCGTGCTGATCCGGTTCGGCCCGCTCGCCCGGAGCCGCAGCCGCAGCGCCGAGGCCAGCCATCTGGAGCCCACGGCGACCGAGGAGGAGCACCGGCGGCTCGCGGACGCGTTCGCGGCCGAGGGGCGGTACGCCGAGGCCGTGCGCGAACGGCTCCGCGCGATCGTGCGCAGCCTCACCGACCGTGGCCTGCTCGACAACCGGCTCGGCCGCACTGCCACCGAGGTCGCCGTCGAGGCCGGGCACGAGCTGCCGTCGGTGGCATTGGACCTGGTCGACGCCGCGGACCTGTTCGGCGCGATCTGGTACGGCCGGCGGGTGGCGACCGCCGACGACGATGCCCTGCTGCGCACCATCGACGCCAAGGTGTCCGCCGCCAGGCCCGGTCACGGCGCTGACGCGCTGGCCGGCGCCGCCCGCGGCTGGACCATCCCGGACGCGCGCCCGCCCGCGAACGGGCAGGAGCGGTCGTGACCACGTTCGCCACGGCCCCGACCGTGCCCGAGGCAACGGCAATACCGGCGGGTGGCTGGTGGCGGCGGCTCCGGCTGTGGCTGGTGCTAGGCGTGCTCGTTCTCGGCACCACCGCGCTCGGGGCGATCTACCAGAGCCGGACTGAGACCGCCCCGCTCGACCCCGACGCAGCCTCCCCCGAAGGCTCCCGCGCGCTGGCCACGCTGCTCCGCGACCGGGACGTCACGGTGGACGAGGTCGACGACGTCCGCAAGGCGCTGGCCGTCGCCGAGGGTGGCGACGTCACGCTGCTCGTTCCGTTTCCCGGGCTGCTCAGCACCACCTCGCTACAGCGCCTGAAGCGCCTCCCGGACTCGGTACGCGTCGTGTTGGTCGAACCAGACAGCTTCACGCTGGACGACCTCGACGCCGGTGTGGCGATCGACGACGAGTCGCTGGTCACCGATGCGATCTCGCCGGGGTGCGCACTGCCGGAGGCGGTGTCGGCCGGCGACGCCGAGCTGGGGCTGTTCACCTACACCTCGCCCGAGCGAGCCACCCGCTGCTATGGCCGGAGTCTCATCGTCACCTCGGACGACGGCGCCGAGATCGTGGTGCTCGGTGCCGCGGATCCGCTCACTAACGAACGCCTCGACGTCGAGGGCAACGCCGCCCTCAGCCTCGGCCTGCTCACCGACCACAAGCGGGTGGTCTGGCTGCTCCCGAGCGCGCCCGAACCGCAGTCCGGCCGGCCGGCCACGCTGGGGGAGATCCTGCCGCCGTGGGTGGGGGCGACGACCCTGCTGCTCGTGGTCGCCGCGTTCCTGGCCGCGCTGTGGCGGGGTCGGCGCCTCGGGCCGCCGGTGGCCGAGCCGCTGCCCGTCGTGGTCCGATCCGCAGAGACCGTCGAAGGTCGAGCCCGGCTCTACCGGCGTGCCCGGGCCACCGCCGAGGCGTACGAAGCCCTGCGCGCCGGCGCGTTCGCCCGCCTGCTGCCCGCCATCGGGCTCGGTACCGAACCCGACTACCGTGCCGTGGTGGAGGTCGTCGCCGACCGCAGCGGCCGCCCGACCGCCGAGGTGTACGCCGTACTCTACGGCCCACCACCCGTCGACGACGCCGGCCTCGTGGCCAGCGCAGACCTCCTCGACACCGTGGTCGACAACACCCTCGACCCCACCCACGTCGAGACCGCCCGACACCGACTCGACGGGGAAGGACGCCCGCAGTGAGCGACGCACCGATGCCTCCTCATCTCAGCCAGCCACAGCACCCCGGCCAGCCGCCGCAGGTGCCGCCTCACCAGGCGCACCCGCAGCAACCGGCCTACCCTCACCAGCCGCCCCCTCCCGCCGCCTACCCGCAGCGGCAGCCGTACGGCCAGCCGGCATACGGGCAGCCCACGTCCGCGCCGCCTGCCGCTGACGCGACGCAGCCTGCCGCCGACGCGCACGCCTACGCGGTGCCGACCACCCCGCCGTCCCCCGAGTCGGTGCGCGCCCGCGAAGCGCTGACCCGGCTGCGCGCCGAGGTCGGCAAGGTCGTCATCGGCCAGGACTCGGTGGTGACCAGCCTGGTCATCGCGCTGCTCTGCCGCGGGCACGTCCTGCTGGAGGGCGTCCCGGGCGTGGCGAAGACGCTGATCATCCGGGCGTTGTCGGCGGCGCTCGACCTCGATCACAAGCGGGTCCAGTTCACCCCGGACCTGATGCCGGGTGACGTCACCGGTTCGCTCGTCTACGACGCCCACAACGCCGCGTTCGAGTTCCGCGAGGGACCGGTGTTCACCAACATCCTGCTCGCGGACGAGATCAACCGGACGCCGCCGAAGACGCAGGCGTCGCTGCTGGAGGCCATGGAAGAGCGGCAGGTCACGGTCGAGGGCCAACCCCGGCCGCTGCCCGAGCCGTTCGTGGTCGCCGCCACCCAGAACCCGCTTGAGTACGAGGGCACCTACCCGCTGCCCGAGGCGCAGCTCGACCGGTTCCTGCTCAAGATCAACGTGCCGCTGCCGGCCCGGGACGACGAGTTGAAGGTCCTGCTGGCTCACCACGGCGGCTTCGATCCGCGCGATCTCGCCGCTGCCGGGGTGAAGGCCGTAGCCAACGCCGCCGACCTGGCCGCCGGGCGCGAGGCCGTGCGCAACGTGCAGGTCGCACCCCCGGTGATGGCGTACATCGTGGACGTGTGCCGGGCCACCCGCCAGGCGCCGTCGCTGTCCAACGGCGCTTCGCCGCGTGGCTCCACGGCGCTGCTCAACACGGCGAAAGCGTGGGCGTGGCTCTCCGGGCGCGACTACGTGACGCCGGACGACGTCAAGGCGCTGGCCCGGGCCACGCTGCGGCACCGGGTGATGCTCCGTCCCGAGGCCGAACTGGAGGGCGTCACGGCGGACGGCGTGCTCGACTCGGTACTCGCCAGCGTCCCGACGCCGCGCTGACACCGTGATCACCGGCCGGACCGTACTACTCTGCACTCTCGGCGCACTGATCCCGCCGCTCACCCCGGCACCGGATCTCGTGCCGTTGCTGGTGCTGGCGGTGCTGCTCGTGCTGGTCGTGGTCGACTGGCTGCTGGCCGGCAACGTCGGTGCCGTGCGGTGCGAGCGCCGCGGGGCCACCCAGACCCGCCTCGGCGAGGCTGCCACCGTCACGCTGCTCGTCACCAACGGCGGCCGGCGGACGCTGCGGGCGCGGATCCGGGACGCCTGGGTGCCGTCGGCCGGCGCCTCGCCGTACGAGCACCGGGTGAAGATCCCGGCCGGCGACCGGCGCGCGCTCGAGACGGTCCTGCGCCCGACGCGGCGTGGCGACCGGCCGGCCGCGCGGGTGACGATCCGCTCCTACGGTCCGCTGGGGCTGGTGTTCCGGCAGACCTGGCGCCGCAAGGCGACGCGCCTCACTCCACCGTGGACGGTCCGGGTGCTGCCGCCGTTCACATCCCGGCGGTTCCTTCCGGAGAAGCTGTCCCGGCTGCGCCAGCTCGACGGGTCGCTCGCCGTACGCGGACGCGGTCAGGGCACCGAGTTCGACGCACTCCGCGAGTACGTCGACGGCGACGACGTCCGCTCGATCGACTGGCGGGCCACCGCGCGCCGCAGCACGGTGGTCGTCCGCACCTGGCGCCCTGAGCGGGATCGCCGGCTGGTCTGCGTCATCGACACCGGCCGTACCTCGGCCGCCCGGGTCGGCGACATCCCCCGCCTGGACGCCGCCCTCGACGCGTGCCTGCTGCTCGCCGCCGTGGCCGCCAAGGCCGGTGACCGCGTGGATCTGCTCGCCGTCGACACGGCGCTGCGCGGATCCGTCTCGGGCGCGAGCCGGAACAGCGTGCTGCCGGAGATGGTGCAGGCGATGGCGCCACTGGAGCCACGGCTCGTCGAGTCGAACTTCGGGCTCATGGTGTCAGAAGTGGTGCGGCGCGAGCGCAAGCGGTGCCTGGTGGTGCTGTTCACGGCGATGGAACCGTCGGCGCTCGCCGACGGGCTGCTGCCCGTGCTCCCACAGCTGACCAGCAAGCACACCGTGATCCTGGCCTCGGTTGGCGATCCGACGGTCACCGAGATGGCGCGGCGGCGGGGAGACACCGAGGCCGTGTACGAGGCGGCGGCCGCCGAGCGGGCCCTGGGTGAGCGTCGTCAGATCATCGGGGCGTTGCGGCGACGCGGGGTCGAGGTGGTCGACGAACCGGCCGACATCTTCCCGTCCAAGGTCGCCGACGCGTACCTGGAGCTGAAGGCCGCCGGGCTGCTGTAGGTGGCCGTGGTCCTCCGGAGACTCCCACTCGCCCCTTCGATCATTTCGCCGAGGTTAGTGGGGCCGTGTTGTCAGACCAGCGGGGCACGATGCACTCATGCTGATTCAGCCGGCCACCGCCGATCGGTGGCTCGACGTGGAGGATCTGTTCGGGGCGAACGGCGCGTACTCGGGCTGCTGGTGCACGTTCTACCGGCTCACCGGACGCGAGTTCAGCGCTGCGGCCGGGGCTCGGGCGAAGGGCATGCTCAGCGAGCTGGTCGCCGCCGGGCCGGCGCCGGGGCTGCTCGCGTACGTGGACGGTGAGGTCGCCGGCTGGTGCGCGCTCGCGCCGCGGGAGGAGTACGGCCGGGTGCTGCGCTCGCCGCTGGTCAAACCGCTCGATCCGGACGACACCGGCGTCTGGTCGATCACGTGCTTCTTCGTACGGAAGTCGCACCGGCGTACGGGCGTGGCCGATGCGTTGCTCGGCGCCGCGGTGGCCCACGCCGCCGGGCAGGGCGCGCGGGTCGTCGAGGGGTATCCAGTCGAGCCGGGCGAGGACCGGTCCGCGGATCTCTACCCGGGCACGGTTGGCATGTTCCGTCGTGCGGGGTTCAGCGAGCTACGCCGCAGCACTCCACGCCGGGTCGTGATGCGGCGGAACGTCTAAACGCTCGGGGCGACGTCCTCGCGCATGCCGCGGTCGAGGTCGCCGGTCTCACCAGCCCGGGCGGCCCGGCCGCCGAAGAAGAGGATGTAGCCGAGGAAGGAGAGGAACGCGACGACGCCGATCGTGATCCGGGCCCACGTGGGCAGCGGCGATGGCGTCACGAAAGCCTCGATCACGCCGCTGACCAGCAGCACGACGACGAGTCCGAGCGCCACCATCGCGGCCTCACGGGTGGCTTCGGCGAGCGCCTGCGCGCGGGTGCGGCCGCGGCCCGGGGCGATCCACGACCAGCCGACCCGCATGCCGACCCCGCCGGCCACGAAGACGGCCATCAGCTCCAGCAGGCCGTGCGGGATGATCAGGCCGAAGAAGACGTCCGCGCGGCCGTAGGCGATCATGATGCCGCCCACGACCCCGACGCCGACGGCGTTGTTGATGAGGATGCCAACCGCGAGCGGCAAGAAGATGCCGCCGATGATGACGATCGCCGAGACGAGCGCGTTGTTGGTCCACACGCGGAGCGCGAAGTTCTGGGCGGCGTACTCGGAGTAGTAGTCCGCGAAGTCGTGCTCGACGAGCTGCTTGAGTTCGTCGTCGGGGAGCAGTCGGCTGGCCAGCTCGGGGTGGGCGCCGATGTAAGCCATCAGCGCGAAAGCGATCACCGAGAAGGCCGTGGCCACACCGCACCACCACGGCCACGCGCGGTACACGGCGACGGGGAACGTGACGGTGAAGAACCGGGCGATCCCGCTCCAGGCCGGTGCCGAACTACCGGCGACCGCCGCCCTGGCCCGCGACACCAACCGCGACAGGCGGCCGATCAGCGCAGGGTCAGGCGTGCGGCTCTGGACGGCGGACAGGTGGGTGGCGGTGCGCTGGTAGAGCGCGATCAGCTCGTCGGCCTCGGCAGCGGTGAGCTTGCGGCGGGCGACCAGGTCTTCAAGCCGTCGCCATTCGGCGGTGTGCTCGGACACGTACGCGTCGAGATCCACCGCACCTCCCCTGCTCGGACGTTGACGCCGACCCTATCCACCCACCACCAGCGCGTTGATGAAGGTGCCCTTCATCAAGCATGGCGGCATGAAGGGCACCTTCATCAAGGACGGCGGCGCGCATCAAGGACGGCGGCGCGGCTCCGCCCGGTGACCGGCACCACGCCAGCCAGCCGACCGCAAGGCGCCAGCCCGCCCGCCGTAACGCATAAAGCCTTTGATCTTCGATCTAATGGGCCAGATACGCCAGCAGATCTTGTCGGGTGAGGACTCCTACCGGCTTGCCGTCGTCGAGGACCACGGCGGCGCCGGCGTGCTCCAGGGCATGCATGGCGGCGCTGACGGGTTCGCCGGCGCCGATCATGGGGAGCGGCGGCGACATGTGCTTCTCGAGCGCGTCGGCGAGCGAGGCGTGGTTGGTGAACAGCGCGTCGAGCAGGTCGCGCTCGACGACGGAGCCGACCACCTCGGCGCTCATGACCGGCGGTTCCGCCTTGACGACGGGCACCTGGGAGACGCCGTACTCGCGGAGGACGTCGATGGCTTCGCGGACGGTCTCGTTGGGGTGGACGTGGACGAGCTGGGGTATTTCCCCGCTCTTGCGGCGCAGCACGTCGCCGACGAGCGTCTCCTCGGAGCTCGTGAGGAAGCCGTAGTCGGCCATCCAGTCGTCGTTGAAGATCTTCGACAGGTACCCACGGCCGGAGTCGGGCAGGAGCACCACGACGACATCGTCCGGCCCGAGCCGCCTGGCCACCTGCAGCGCCGCCACGACGGCCATGCCGCAGGAGCCGCCGACGAGCAGCCCCTCCTCGCGGGCGAGACGGCGGGTCATCTCGAACGAGTCCTTGTCGCTGACGGCGATGATCTCGTCGGCGACGGACTGGTCGTACGCGGTGGGCCAGAAGTCCTCGCCGACGCCCTCGACCAGGTACGGCCGTCCGGTGCCGCCGGAGTAGACGGAGCCTTCGGGGTCGGCGCCGACGATCTTCACCCGGTTGCCCGAGACGTCCTTGAGATAGTTGCCGGTGCCGGAGATCGTGCCGCCGGTGCCGATGCCGGCGACGAAGTGGGTCACCTTGCCGTCGGTGTCAGCCCAGATCTCGGGCCCGGTGGTGTGGTAGTGCGACGCGGGGCCCTCCGGGTTGGAGTACTGGTCCGGCTTCCAGGCGTCCGGGATCTCGCGGACGAGCCGGTCGGAGACGTTGTAGTACGAGTCCGGGTGCTCGGGAGCGACCGCCGTGGGGCAGACCACCACCTCGGCGCCGTACGCACGGAGGACGTTGATCTTGTCCTGGGAGACCTTGTCCGGGCAGACGAAGACGCACTTGTAGCCCTTCGTCTGCGCGACGATGGCCAGCCCGACGCCGGTGTTGCCGCTGGTGGGCTCGACGATCGTGCCGCCGGGCTTCAGCTCACCGGACTTCTCGGCGGCCTCGATCATCCGCAGGGCGATGCGGTCCTTCACCGAGCCGCCCGGGTTGAAGTACTCCACCTTCGCGAGAACGGTGGCCTGGATGCCCGCGCTGACGGACCGGAGCTTGACCAGCGGCGTGTTGCCGAACAGGTCGACGAGAGATTCGTAGTAGCGCACTGCACTGAACCTTCCGGTGCACACGCGGGACCGGCCACACTGCCGGGACGACCGCGCCACCAGCCTAATCGCCGCTGGCCGGCTCTCCCTCCCGGGCGGTCGAAGCCCCGTCCAGCCGCCTCCGGATCGCATCCGCCTCGGGCACGTCCAGCCCGTCGAGCAGCCGCTCCGCCTGCTCGCGTGCCGATCGGGCGCCGCCGAGCGCCTCGGCGAGTTTGAGCAGACTCAGGCCCTCCCTGTGCCGGTCACCGAGGAGCCGGAACGTCGCCGCGCTGCGCTCGTACGCCGTGATGGCGCCGGCCGTGTCGCCCGCGCCGAGCAACGCGTCACCCCCGGACTCCTGTGCCATACCGATCCCCACCGGTAGCTGTACCTCGGTGAAGATCCGCTCGGCATCGGCGTGCAGGCGAATCGCGTCGTCGTAGCGCTTCTCGTTCCACGCCAGCCAGCCGAGTTCCCGCAGCGTGTACGCCTCGCCGGCCCGATCGCCGAGGCGCCGGAACGTCGCCATCGCGCGGTCGCAATGGGTCCGCGTCTGCGCGAACCGCCCTTCCTGCATGTGCACGATGCCGAGCAGCAACTCGGTCCACGCCGCCTTGCTCGGATCGCGGCCGGCCGCGCGCCGGATCCGCATTGCCCGTTCGAGGTGCCGCCTCGCCTCGGCGGGCTCGTGCCGGGTGATGTGGAGGGTGCCGAGGCCGTCCAGCACATCGGCCGTCTCCTCCTCGTCCGCGCCGGAGTAGAGCGTCAGAGCACGCCGGGAGTGCCCGCGATGGCGATCACCCGGGCACCGCCGTCGACAAGCACGCGGAGCGCCGCCAGCTCGCGTACCCGGCCGGCGAAACGGGCGGACTGGTCCGGTAGCTCAGCGGGGACGGGCACGGGCTCCGGCTGCGGCTGGTGTCCCGGCGAACGGTCTTGGAGGTTTTGTTGCCAGAACGCCAGCGCCACCGTCACCACGGCCAGCACGCCGACGGCCGGCCACGCCCAACCCGCGTACCCCGCCCACCGCCCGGGCAGCGTGCCGCCGGTGGCCACATTCACCGCGACGGCCAGCAGCACCGACATCAGGCCCGACGCCAGAGCGAGCAGGATCAGCACCTGACCGCGACGCACCGCACACACCTCGCAGACGTGGAGGCCGGAATCGACACCGGCAAGCATGGCCGACGGCGCCCGAGCCCGCCGCAGAATCTGTGTCTACCCTGGGATCCCGCCAGCTGACGGATAGCCGACAAGCGGGCGCACTTTGCCCGAAAACCGGAGTGAGTGACGACACGGTCCGTCGTAACTTGGTTGAAGCGTGGGTTGGTTAGCCTCGAAGGCAGGCACATGGCAAGGGGGGGTGTCAGCGCTGAGCCGGGCATCGCAGGCGCGACAGATCGCGGTGAGGGCTGCCTATGGGGGCGGCGGTATCGGGCTGGCCGGCGCCATTCTCGCCGGCCTTCTTGTGGGGCAGGCCAAGTACGCGCGCCGGATCATCCCGCCTCCGAACGGCGCACCGCCGCACGCCGACGGCCTCTACGGCACGGAGTTCCCCGGCGAGCCGCTGACACTCGCCGTGCTCGGCGACTCCGGCGCTGCCGGTCTCGGCGTGGACCTCGCCCGTGAGACGCCGGGCGCACTACTCGCCGCCGGACTGTCCCAGGTCGCCCAGCGTCCGGTCCGGCTGGTGTGCGTGGCCGTCGTCGGCGCCGAGAGCAAGCACCTGCACCCGCAGGTCGACGCGGTGCTGCGGCACGGTCCGGACGCGGCGGCCATCCTCATCGGCGGCAACGACGTCACGCACCGGGTCAAGCCGCAGGTCGCGGTCGGGCACCTGGTACGGGCCGTCCACCGGCTGGTGGCGGTCGGCGCCGAGGTCGTCGTCGGCACGTGCCCGGATCTCGGCACGATCCAGCCGATCCAGCCGCCGCTGCGCTGGGTCGCCCGGCGGTTGAGCCGCCAACTCGCGGCCGCCCAGACGATCGCGGTAGTCGAGGCGGGCGGGCGCAGCGTTTCGCTCGGCGACCTGCTCGGCCCCGACTTCGCCGCCCGTCCCGACCAGATGTTCTCCGCCGACCGGTTCCACCCGTCGGCCACCGGGTACGCCAGTGCCGCCGCGGCGATGCTGCCGTCGCTGGCCGCGTCCCTCGGCTTCGGCGAGAATGCTGACGCCGAACCCATCCGCGCCCGCGGTGAGGGCGTTCTGCCGCTCGCGCAGGCCGCGGTGGAGGCGGTCGACGAGGCAGGCACCGAGCTGTCCGCGCCCAGAGGCATCGGGCGCCGCCGCTGGGTTGAGCTGCGGCACCGGATCCGTCTGTTCACTGGCTCGCCGGAAGACCCGTCCGTAGACCAAGATGGTCCGCACGGAAAGGCCGAGATGAGGAACGCACGCCCGTAGGCGGCCGTTCCAAGGGGGTGCCGTGAGGGCAAGGCGCGCACTGCTCCGGGGCGCAGGCGGGATTCTGGCCGCCGGCCTCGTCGGAATGACCGTGCTGGTAGTCGAGGGCTGGGTCGCCGCGCGCCGGCAGTACATCTCCTCGGATCTCGCCCCGACGGTCTCGGGGAGCTTCGGCGGCCCCAACGCGCCGTCGCTGCGGCTGCTGATGCTCGGCGACTCGTCCGCGGCCGGGCTGGGCGCCGAGCAGACCGAGGAAACCGTCGGCGGGCGCCTCTCGGAGCTGATCGCCTCGACGGAACGCCGGGTCGTGCTCGACTCGGTGGCCGTCTCCGGATCGCGCGCCTCCGACCTGGGGCCGCAGGTCTCGCGGGCGCTCGTCCGGGGCGCCCCGGATATCGCGGTCATCCTCATCGGCTCCAACGACGCCACCCATTTCACCCCGCTCTACGAGCTGGAGGAGTACATCGGCGAGGCGGTCCGGCGGCTGCGCGGGGCTGGCAGTGCAGTCGTGGTCGGCACCTGCCCGGATCTCGGCGCCGCGCGGAACTTCGCCCATCCGCTCCGCGGGCTGGTGGGCTGGGCGGGCCGGCGGGTCGCCGCCTCGTCAGAGCAGGCCACGGTGAGCGCCGGCGGGGTGGCCGTCGACCTGGCCGCCCGTACGGGCCCGGTCTTCCGCGCCGATCCCGGCACCCTAAGCGAGGATCGCTACCATCCCTCGGCCGACGGCTACCAGCTGTGGGCGCTCGCGCTCTATCCGGCCGTGTACGAGGCGGCCCGGTCGGTCCGCGCGCCCGGCTGACCCCAGCTTTCTTGATGAAGGTGCCCTCCATGGCGCCAGAAGCGAATGAAGGGCACCTTCATCAACAGTGGGGCCGACAGGGCGGCGGGCAGTAAATGTTGTGCAGCCCACAATGAGACACGGCTCCGGCTGCGCTAGCGTCCCTAGTTACCGTTCAGTTAACTGCCTGCTCCGAGGAGGCCACCGTGGCCGCACCGTCGCCCCGCGATGCCGTCATCGTTTCGACCGCACGCTCCCCGATCGGCCGCGCGTTCAAAGGCTCGTTGAAGGAACTGCGGCCAGACGATCTCACCGCCACGATCATCAAGACGGCGCTCGACAAGGTTCCCGCGCTCGACCCGAACGACATCGACGACCTGATGCTCGGTTGCGGCCTCCCTGGCGGTGAGTCGGGCTTCAACATGGCGCGCATCGTCGCGGTGAAGCTCGGGTACGACCAGCTTCCCGGCGTGACGCTCACCCGGTACTGCTCGTCCAGCCTCCAGACCAGCCGCATGGCGCTGCACGCGATCAAGGCCGGCGAGGGCGACATCTTCATCTCGGCCGGCGTCGAGACGGTCTCCAGGTTCGCGAAGGGCAACTCCGACTCGCTGCCCGACACGATGAACCCGGAGTTCGACGAGGCACGCGCCCGCACCGAGAAGTTCGCCGGCGGCGGCCAGACGTGGGTCGACCCCCGCGAGAACGGCCTGGTACCGGACGCCTACATCGCGATGGGCCAGACCGCCGAGAACCTGGCGCAGGTCAAGGGCATCAGCCGCGAGGAGATGGACGAGTTCGGCGTCCGCTCGCAGAACCTCGCCGAGAAGGCGATCGCGAACGGCTTCTGGGCCCGCGAGATCACGCCCGTAACCACCCCCGACGGCACTGTGGTGTCGACGGACGACGGCCCGCGCGCCGGTGTCACCCTGGAGGCCGTGTCGGCGCTCAAGCCGGTGTTCCGTCCGGACGGTCGCGTCAACGCCGGCAACTGCTGCCCGCTCAACGACGGCGCCGCCGCCGTGATCATCATGAGCGGCGAGAAGGCCGCTCAGCTCGGGCTGACGCCGCTGGCCCGGATCGTGTCCACCGGCGTCTCCGCCCTCTCGCCCGAGATCATGGGCCTCGGTCCGGTCGAGGCGTCGAAGAAGGCCCTGGCGCTGGCCGGCCTGACCATCGACGACATCGACCTGGTCGAGATCAACGAGGCGTTCGCCGCGCAGGTCATCCCGTCGTACCAGGACCTGGGCATCCCGCTGGAGAAGCTGAACGTCAACGGCGGCGCCATCGCCGTCGGTCACCCGTTCGGCATGACCGGCGCCCGCATCACCGGCACGCTCATCAACAGCCTCCAGTTCCACGACAAGCAGCTCGGCCTGGAGACGATGTGCGTGGGCGGCGGCCAGGGCATGGCGATGGTCATCGAGCGCCTGAGCTAGGCCCACCTCGCGTTCAGGCGAGCGCGCGGGCGGTCTTGGTGACGGCGTCGGCGGCGAGCGCCGCGTCGCCGCCCGCCGCGAGCAGGTCGTATGCCACAACGGCGAGCTGCTGCGGGAGCCCGGTGTCGTTCTCCAGCCTGGGCACCCGCCGTCGTGGCTGGCCTTCGGCATCGGCGGCGAGGTCGGCGACGGTCTGCACCAGGTCGTACACGAGGTCGCCCCGGGACACACCACTGGACGCCGCCACGGCGAATCGTGACGGCGTCCAGTGGGAAATCTGCCCGAGCAGCCGATCGACGGCGACCTGTAGCCGCGCCGCAGGTTCCTCGGGTTCGTGCCGGCTCAGCGTCGTAGGTAGGAGATGAAGCGGAGGATCTCGAAGTAAAGCCAGATCAGCCCGACCAGGATGCCGAACGAGGCGTACCAGGCGTACCTCTGCTCGGCCCCGGCGTTGACACCGTCCTCGATCGCCTTGAAGTCGAGGATGAACGTCAGCGAAGCGACGCCGATGCAGACCAGGCTGAACACGATCGGCAGCCAGCCGACGTCACCCGTCGCGCCGGCGCGCAGGCCGAGACCGGCACCGTCGTTGACGTTGAAGATCGCCAGCGCGAAGTTGACGATCATCAGCAGGACGACACCTATGAGAGCGCCGATGACCCACTTGACGAAGGTCGGCGTGGCCCGGATGATCCGGAACTTGTACAGCGCGGCCATGCCGAAGAAGATGCCGAACGTCGCGCTGACGGCCTGCAGCACGATGCCGTCGTACAGGCCTTCATAGACCCGGCTGATCACGCCGACGAGCACACCTTCGACCGCGGCGTAGGCGACGATCGGGATCGGGTTGGTGATCCCCATGAACGAGATGACCAGGCCGAGCACGAGACCGATGCCGGCCGCCCCGAAGAGCACCGTCATGCCGACCGTGGTCGGCGGCACGAGAACCCAGGACGCCGCGCCGACGACACCGACGATCGCGAGCAGCCCGATCGTGCGGACCACCACGTCGTCAATCGTCATCCGGCCGGTGCGGGTGGGCGCGAACCCGCCCGGGCCACCAGGTGCGTAGTCCGGCGTGGTGCCATAGCCCGGCGGCGTGCCGTAGGGCTGCTGGACCGGTGCACGCTGGAAGGAAGCGTGCTGGTTGGACCGCTCTACGAGCCTGCCCAGCACGGGATTGCTGCTCTTCACGTCGCCCCCTCGAAGGCTGCCTACGACCTGTTACCGGCCGCAAGCACAAGCGTAGCGCGGCGATGAAACGACGCATCCGGCGCTAGGGCTGGTCAGCCGTCCGTGCGGACCTCCCGGAGCTTCGCGAGCGCCTCGGCGTACCGTCGCTCGGCGGCGCGGAGATCACCGGCGCCGGCCCGACCCACGACCGAACCCTTGGCCCGACCGCCCCGGCGCGCCGAGCGCCGGCCCGTACTGGAGCCGCAGAGGCGGGTCGTGCTGCTGCGAGGGGTCATGGGATCACACGCCCCGGCCACGTTCGTGCAGCACGCGCATGATCGTGGACGCCGACACCAGCCCGGACGCGACCGCGAGCGCGAGCACCCCGCGCGGCTCGCGCCAGTTGGTGCGGAATGTCCGCATCGCGGTGCCGGCCGCCTCACGCCGTCGCCGCAGCGCCGCCTGCGCGAACGCGAGCTGGCCCAGCAGCCGGCCGGTGCCGACCTTGGAACTCCGCAGGTCGGGGTAGTTGTCGAGGATCCAGTTGAGCGCGGCGACCTTCGTTTCCCACTGCTCGTCGAAGTAGGACGAGCGGCCCCACTCGATCCGGACCAGCGCACGGTCGACGTGGACGATCGGCCGGCGCCGAGCCGCCCGCAGCAGCACGTCCCAGTCCTCGTAAACGCCGCCGGGGATGACCTCGCTCATCAGGCCGAGTTCGCCGAGGAGCGCGGACCGGCGGATGAGGTACGAGGAGGAGTGCAGCATCGCCATCCGGGACGCGAGCAGTTCGTCGTAGGTGACCCGGTCACGGCCGGCGAGACGCTCGCTCTCGGTGCCACGGAAGTCCACGAGCATGCTGGTGGACACGAACTCGGCGCCCGGCTCGGCGAGTAGGGCCTCGACCTGGGCGACCAGCTTGCCGGGCAGCCATTCGTCGTCGTCATCGAGGAACGCGACCAGCTCAGTGTCGGCGGCGAGGATGCCGGTGTTCCGCCCGCCGCACAGGCCCGGGGTGCGCTCGTTGGCCGTCACCCGGACGTGCAGCGGCGCGAACTCCTCGACCAGCGCGGGATCGGGCTCGGAGCGGTCGAAGACGACGATCGCCTTCAGCTCACCCGGATATTGCTGAGCGACGACGCTGCGCAACGCACGCCGGACCTTCTCCGGGCGCTGGTGGGTGGGGATCAGCACCGTCACCGACGGCGCATTGCCCGCGTCGACCTGCTCCGATAACCGCACGAACTCCCCTTCCATAGCGCTGCGCGCCACTCATCAAGACAGAGCGGTGGCGGGCGCCGGTGATGCATCGGCCACCGAGATTGGACCACAGACCGGGTAGAGGCTTCCGCCCGTCAGGAAGCCACCCGAGGATCGCTGACCGGTTCGTCCTTGTCGGAGGCTCGCTCAGAACGGGGCGTGGCCGGCTCGCGCCGGATTTCCCCGGCCGGCGCGGTTTCCGGCGGCGCCGGGGTCGCGACCGGCGGAGGGACGTCGGGCGGCGGTGCTGCCGACGGGGGCGTCGCCGGAGGAATACCGCCCCGCAGGCCGGTGATGTCGTCGAGGCTGGTCCCGGTCCCCTCGACGTGCTCGGTAGCGCCCGAGCGGGCGGCTTCGCTGACCCGGAGCGACGCGAGGTCGTCGACGCTGATGGCCACCGTCGGGTCGGAGGGCAACGCCGTGGCGCGACGGCTTGCGGCCGTACCCGGCGTGAGGACGCCCGGCACGCCGGCCTGCGCCGGTGCGGTGGGCGGCGTCGACGGTTTGACCTTGGCCTTCTTCCGTGTCGGCCCGGGCTGCCGCTCGACCATGACCGCGCCGAGCAGCGGGGTGCCGACGCGGGAGATCTGGCGGGCGCCCTCGTCGAGCGCCGCCAGCCTGGTGCGGCCGGCCTCGACCACGAGCGCCGCCGCGTCACAGAGCCGCGCCATGGCCTGCGCCTCGGCGCCGGCGGACGTTGGCGGCGCCTCGACGACGACGTAGGAGTCCTCGCGGATCACGCTCAGCACCCACTCGAACTGCCGGGACTGCAGCAGGTCGGCGGCCTCGTCCTTGGCCACGCTGGTGCCGAGCACCCAGAGACCGCGGACGGCGGGCGAGGCGCGGAGCAGCGTGGCCGGGTCGACGTCCGTGGCGAGCGCCTCGGCCAGACCCTTGACCGGCGTGAGGCCCTCCAGCCCCAGGAGCCGCTCGGCGCTGGACCCCTCCAGGTCGGCGCAGACCATCAGCACGGGCACGCCGGAGCGGGCCAGCGCCACGGCGAGGTTCGCCGCGACGACGCTCGCACCAGGCCCGGGCTCGGTACCGGCGACCAGCAGCGTGGCCGGACGGTTCGGCAGGGCGGTGGTGATGCCGTTGCGGATCTGGCCGAACGCCTGGCCGATCGGGCTGGCGCTGGGCGCCACCGCCGGCAGCATGGCCTTCTTCTTCGCCTGGTGACCGGCCGACGGGATAGCGCCGAGCAGCGGCACGTGACCCAGCGCCTCGATGTCGCCGGGCCAGCGGATGTGCCGGTCGAGGCGGGCCAGTAGCAGCGTGATGGCGAGACCGACCACCAGGCCGAGCATGAGCCCGGCGGCAATGTAGACGGCCGGCGACGACTGCTGAGGCCTCTCCGGCAGGCCGGCGAGGCTGAGCACGCGGCCAGGCGTGACGGTGATGGCCTGCAGCTTGCTGAGCTCGTCGGACAGGTTGGTGATCTGGTCGAGCAGGATGCGCTGCTGGAGTTCGGCGTACACGCGGTCGGGCGAGCCCTGCGGCAACGTCGTGCCCTGGCCGGCGACGGCCTGGAGGCGCTTGGTCGTCTCGGCGATCCGCGCCTGGAAGATCTTCACCTGGGCGGCGATCGCGGCGTTGGCGACGTCAGCGCGTTGCTTGAGGTACTCGTCGACGAACGTCCGCGACTCTCTCTGCGCGTCGGCGGGCGTGCCGGCCACCGCGCTCACCGAGAGCAGCGTCGTGTTCGGCGGCACCTCGACCTCGATGTCGCCGGCCAGATCGGTGGCCGTGCGCGGGCTGCCCAGCCGGGTCTTGACCCGCTCGGCGACGGCCGCGCTGGTGAGGATCTGCGCCTCGGTCTCCAGGTTGATCAGCTTGTCGCGCCCCACGGTGGTGACGGCGGCCTGCTCGGCACCGGTCGGGGTGATGAGGACGGTGGTAGTGGCCTTGTAGGTGGAGGGGATGGCCTGGACGGCCGCTCCGGCCCCCAGCACACCGAGCACGGCACAGGCGAGCACGACCCACCAGCGGTGGCGCACCGCCGCCGCAAGGCCGGCCGCGTCCATCGCCGGAGCGCCCGCTCCCGCGGTCGAATCCATCGCCATTCCTTCCCGCTGCTCGCCGACAACACACCGATCGAACGTCGTCTCACCGGATTGTCTGCCCAGACCGCTACCTACGGTACCCAGGCGCCTGAATTCGACCCCGCGGATGATGCCACCTCGGCCGATGCGGCGATCTCAACGACCTCTCAGGCAGCGCGGATCGCCGCCAGTACCTGCTCGGCCAGAGCCGGGGCACATACGCACAGATCGGGCAGCCACGGGTTCTGCCGGTTGTACGCGAGCGGCGAGCCGTCGATCCGGGTGGCGTGCAGGCCGGCGGCGAGGGCCACCGCGACGGGCGCCGCGGAGTCCCACTCGTACTGCCCACCTGCGTGGACGTAGATGTCGGCCGCGCCGGTGACGACGGCGGCGACCTTCGCGCCGGCCGAGCCCATCGGCAGGATCTCCCCGCCGACCGCCGCGGCGACGTCGAGCACCTGCTGCGGCGCCCGGGTACGGCTGGCTACCAGGCGGAGCGGGCGGCCCGGCGGACGGACGGGCGTCGGCGGCGGCATGTCAGTGCCGAGCGTCCGCCGCTGGGCGGGCAGCCCGACCGCACCGGCCACCAGCCGGCCACGTTCCCAGAGCGCGACGTGGACGGCCCAGTCGGCGCGGCCGGCCTCGGCGTACTCGCGCGTGCCGTCCAGCGGGTCGACGATCCAGACGCGCTCGGCGCCGAGCCGGCGTGGATCGTCGGCGCCCTCCTCCGAGAGCACCGCGTCGTCGGGGCGTGCCGCCGCGAGCCGCGCCACGAGCAGCTCGTGCGAGAGCCGGTCACCGGCCTTGCGCAGGGCCCCCGGATCGGCGTGACCGGACCGCGCCCGCTCGGCGAGCAGCGCCCGGCCGGCCTCGTCCGCCAGGGCGCGGGCGAGCGCGTGGTCGTCGCCGACGTGGTTGTTGCCGACGTGGTTCTTGCCGACGTGGTTGTTGCCGGCCCAGGGCTGGGCCGGCTGCGAGGGCTGTGCCGTCATCAGTAGGCGCCTGATGCCCGCACGATGGCGGTGAACGTCCGGAGGAGGATGACGAGGTCGAAAGTGAGCGACCAGTTCTCCACGTAGCGCAGGTCGAGACGGACGGTGTCCTCCCAGGACAGGTTGGAGCGGCCACTGACCTGCCACAGGCCGGTGATGCCGGGCTTCACGGCGAGACGCCGGAGCAGGTCCTCAGGGTACTGGGCCACCTCGGACGGGAGCGGCGGGCGCGGTCCGACCAGGCTCATGTGGCCGAGGAAGACGTTGAAGAGCTGCGGCAGCTCGTCAAGGGAGAAGCGGCGGAGCACGCGGCCGAGCGGCGTGATCCGGGGATCGTTGCGGATCTTGAAGAGCAGCCCGTCGTGCTCGTTCTGGGCGGCCAGCTCGGCGAGGCGGTCCTCGGCGTCGGCGTACATGGTGCGGAGCTTGTAGATCGTGAACTCGCGCCCGTCCTTGCCGACCCGCACCTGGGTGAACAACGCGGGCCCACGGCTCGTTAATCGGACGGCCGCGGCCAGCACTGCGAGCAGCGGCGCCAGCAGGATCAGCACCAGGCCGGACGTGACCCGGTCGAACGCCTCCTTGGTGAGCCGGCGTCCGCCGGTCAGCTCGGCGGGCTCGACATGCAGCATCGGCAGGCCGTCGACCGGCCGGATGCTGGTGCGAGGGCCGGCGACGTCGAGCAGTGCGCTCGTGACCACGAGGTCGGTGCCGGTCTTCTCCAGTTCCCAGGAGAGGCGGCGCAGCGCGAAGGCGTCCATCTCGGGGCAGGGCAGGACGGCGACGGTGTCCGCCCGTGCGGCGCGGACCGCCTCGCCGACAGTGTCGAACGTGCCGTACACGGGGAGTTCGACCTCGCCGATCCGGGCGCCACAGCCGTGGTCCGGCGGCAGGCACGCGCCGATGACCTCCATGCCGTGGTACCGCTCGCGGGCAAGCTGGCGGGCCAGGGTTGCGACGGGCCGCTCGTACCCGACCACCACGACCCTGCGCATGCACTCGCCGGCCGCCCGACGCTTGAACAGCCGCTTGCGCCGCAGATACCGGCCGATCAGCCCAGCGGTGGTGACCACCGGCAGCGCGACGACGACGTACCCGCGGGCGAACTGGAAGTCACCGGCGTAGGAGATCAACGCCACCACCGCGGTAAGGCCGACGCCGGCGTTGAGCACCCGCCGGTACTCCTCGTTGCCGACGAACAGGAACCGGCGCTCGTAGGCGCGGGCGAAGAGGAGCATGACGCTCCAGGCAAGCGGGAGCGCGAGGCTGACCGCGACGTACTCCAGCGGTAGCGACTCGTTGTTGCCGAACCGGATGCCGAAGGCAGTGAGGCCGGCGACAAGGGCGATGACGGCGTCGATCGCGACGAGGGAACCGACGTAGCGCCGCTCCCAGCCGCTCGCGGGCGAGTCGACCGGGCGCCGCACCGGCCGGATCGTCGCCGTGGAGCCTCGTTGCGCGGGGGCAACCAGGTCGGGCGCCTCGCCATTGGCAGGCGACGTCGCCGGCGCCTCGACCGGCGTTGTCAGCGCCAGCTCGATCGTGTCCCCACCGAGGCGACTCATCGGCGCGGACGGGGGTCGAGAACGGGCCATGGGCGGGAGTTCGACTGGGGCCGCGGCAGAGCGCAGGTCGTCGGCGCCGAGCTGTCCGGGGATCGCCGGACCACTGGCCGCCACCGGCCCGCCACCCAGCCAGCCGAGCGGATCGCGTCCAAACTCCGCCATCCCGTGTGACCCCCTGCTCGTGCGGCACGACCCGCATCGCCGTCCCGGAGTGCGCTGAGCACTCGTTGGGAACAGAGCCAGGTGTCATCGATTCGATACACAGGTGAACAGGAATCGACTGAACGGCCCACGTTCGGCAAACTGCTGCTACCGAAAGTGGGCAGACTACTACGTAACGCTATGTGTGAGGGTCCCTCGGGGCGCGGCACGTGCCCGGGGCGGGAATCGAACCCGCACGCCCTTTCGGGCAGCCGTTTTTAAGACGGCCGTGGCTGCCTTTACACCACCCGGGCCTGGCTCCACACGCTACGCGGGAGCGCAACAGCGGAACGTTGCTTTGTGGAAGTAGCGGGAACCACCACAGACCGGTCCCCGCCCGAATATCGGGCGGGGACGCCAATCCGTTACTACGCGCGCTTTCTTTCGGCCGCCGGCGCCGGAACGGCCACCTGCTCGAAGCTCTCGCGCGGATCGTGCAACTGCCCCAGCGAGACGACCTCGCGCTTGAGGAACAGAGCCAGCGTCCAGTCGGCGACGACCCGAACCTTGCGGTTGAAGGTCGGCACGCGGCTCATGTGGTACGTGCGGTGCATCACCCAGGCCAGCACGCCCTTGAGCTTGATCCCGTAGACCTGCGCGACGCCCTTGTGCAGACCGAGGCTGGCCACCGAGCCGGCGTGCTTGTGCCGGTATTCCTTAGGCTGTGCGCCATTCACGACCGCCGCGATGTTCTCGCCGAGCACCTTGGCCTGCCGGACGGCGTGCTGCGCGCTCGGCGAGCAGGTGGCGCCGGGTACGTCGCTGGTGAGGTCCGGGACGGCGGCGCAGTCGCCCGCGCTCCACGCGCCCTCGACCACGGTGCCGTCGGCGGTGGCGACCTGCATGGTCGCGAGGCAGTGCACCCGGCCCCGCTCGTCCAGCGGCAGGTCGGTGTTGGCGAGCATCGGGTTGGCCTTGACGCCGGCCGTCCAGACGATCGTGGCCGCGTCCATCTCGTCGCCGTCGCTCAGCACCACATGGCCGTCCACACAGGACTCCAGCCGGGTGTTGAGGCGCAGGTCCATGCCGCGGTCGAGCAGGCGCTCGACGGTGTAGACGCCCATGTCCGGGCCGACCTCGGGCAGGATCCGCTGGCTCGCCTCGACGAGCACCCAGCGCATCTCCTTCGGCTCCAGCTCGGGGTAGTACTTGATGGCGTCGTGGGCCATGTCCTCCAGCTCGGCGAGCGCCTCGATGCCGGCGTAGCCACCGCCGACGAAGACGAAGGTCAGCGCCTTGCGGCGGATCTCCGGGTCGTCGGTCGAGGCGGCCGCGTCGAGCTGGCCGAGCACGTGGTTACGGAGGTAGATGGCTTCGCCGATCGTCTTGAAGCCGACCGCACTTTCCTTGAGCCCCGGGATCGGCAGCGTGCGCGACACCGAACCCGGCGCGACCACGATCTGGTCGTAGCTCAGCTCACGCTCGTCCCCGGCGACTGGCTTGACCACGGCCACCTTGCGAGCGTGGTCGATGCTCAGGACCGCGCCGGTGACGATGTGACAGTGGCGCAACACCTTGCGCAGCGGCGCCACCACGTGCCGCGGCGAGACGTTGCCAGCCGCCGCCTCGGGCAGGAACGGCTGGTAGGTCATGTGGGGCTGCGGGTCCACCACCGTGACGTCCGCGCCACGCAGCTTCTTCTGCAACCGGAGGGCGGTGTACATCCCCACGTAGCCACCGCCAACGATGAGGATGTGCGGCTTCTTGCTCATGCCGGTCCTCGCTTCGCTCCGGGTCGGCATGAGGCACCGACCGCGCTGCGCTTGCCGATTCGCTCCACTGCGCTTCGCTGCGTGTCGCTCATGTCCGCAAGCCTAGTGAGCGCGGGCTGAGAGGTCGCTGTGGTGAGAGCGCGGACACACGTGACCGCGGACACGATTCAGACGGCGAGTTTTACCGCTCGGGCGAAGACGGCGTCGAGCATCGGTTCGGTGAGCCGTCCGGTGAACGTGTTCTGCTGGCTCACGTGGTAGCAGCCGAGCAGCGTCAGGCCTGGCAAGGCCACCTCCACGCCGTGCGAGAAGGCCGGGCGTGGCGACGGCACGGGCAAGCCCAGGCTGCGTAGGGCCGGCCAGAGCGCCGTCCAGCCAAAACCACCCAGGACGACGATCACCTTGAGCGACGGCAGCAGCGCCAGCTCGCGGTCGAGCCACGGGCGGCACGCGTCACGCTCCTCGGTGGACGGCTTGTTGGCCGGCGGCGCGCACCGCACTGCGGCGAGGATCCGGGTGTCGATCAGCTCCAGGCCGTCATCGACGGAGACGCTCGTCGGCTGGTTCGCCAGGCCGGCGCGGTAGAGGGCGGCGTAGAGCCAGTCGCCGCTGCGGTCGCCGGTGAAGACCCGGCCGGTGCGGTTCGCGCCGTGGGCGGCGGGCGCCAGGCCGAGGATGCCGATGCGGGCGTTCACGGGGCCGAAGCCGGGCGCCGGGCGACCCCAGTACGTCTGGTCGGCGAACGAGGCACGCTTCTCCCGGGCCACCTGCTCCCGCCAGGTCACGAGGCGCGCGCAGGCGTGGCAGGACGCGATGGCCGCGTCGAGCGCTGTCAGATCCTGGGCGTCGGCCGCCAGCTTCACGACATCGGCGGGCGTAGCGGCGACCGGCTCAGGGTGGTGCAGGTACTCCAACGGCATACCGTCAGGCTAGTTTCGTGCGGACAGTTTCGTGCGGAACAGTTCCAGGGTTCGGGCCCAGGCCACGGTGCTGGCGTCGTGGTCGTACACCTCGGGGCGGTCGTCGTTGAAGAAGGCGTGGTTGGTGCCCGGGTAGTCGTAGAGCGTGCACTCACCGCCCGCGGCCTCGATCGCCTGCTTCGCGGTCTGGATGCCGGGCGCGGCCGACGTGCCGTCCGCCTCCGAGCAGTGGATAACGGCCGACTTGCCGGCGTACTTGTCCCACTTCGGGTTCATCCGCTCCCACGGGATCGCCGGGTAGAAGCCGACGGCCGCGGACAGCTCGTCGGACAGCGCCGCTGACCAGAGCGCGAGGCTGCCGCCCATGCAGAAGCCGACCGTCCCGACCGCGCCGCTGCACTCGGGACGCTTCGCGAGGTACCGGGCCGCGCCAGCCATGTCCTTGGCGGCCTGATCCATGGCGAGGCCCATCATCAGCCGCATCGCCTCGTCCGGCTCGCCGGTACGGGCGCCGTGGTAAAGATCCGGCGCGAGGGCAACGAACCCCTCGGCGGCGAACCGGTCGGCGATGGAGGTGACGTGGCCGACCAGCCCCCACCATTCCTGGATCACAACGATGCCGGGGCCGGTGCCAGTGGCTGGAACTGCGAGATACCCGTCAGTCGTGCCGCCGTTGCTCGGAAAGCTCACCATCTCGCCCATGCCGCTCTCCCCTCACCACGCTGTCAGGTGTTGCGGTACTCAACCACGCATTCCTGGCACGGGGGAACACCTCTCGCGTCAGATCACAACGTTCTCGATTCAGCTGTATGCGATTGCGCTGACACATACAGTGACGATGCACGGCCCTTCTGGCACGGGCCGCACATCGTCTGACCTGCGGGTTCAGCGGGTTGGCGTGGCCTCCGGCGTCGGCGTTGCGGGCGTGGACGGCTCCGTGGTGGGCTCGGGTGGAGCTGGGCTGCGCCGCAGCAGTGGCGGTGCCGTCGCGGGCGGACCGGACGGCACCCAGGCATCGGGCCCGCCCGGCAGCGTCCCGTCCATCTGACGCCGCCGCGCACCGTTCGTGTCCCGCGGATAGACGTTGTCCACCAGGCCCGAGCCGTCGGCACGTTCCCGCGGCGCGGACGTCCCGGGCAGCACCAGCGGATTGCCGTCCTGGTCGAAGAGCTGGACGTCGCGCAGCGGATGCCCGTCAGCGTCGTACACGTAGATGTCTTCGACGTAGGGCTGCGTCGGGCCGTCGTAGCCGACAGTGTCGTAGCTGGGCTGTGCGGCAGCCATGCCGAACGCGGCCAGGATCACGACTGCGTTGAGCGCCAAGATCGCCGGCCGCCGCCCGCGCCGGCCACCTCTGCTGTGCTGTCCGAGCCAGACGGATGCCCAGATCAGCAGCCCCGCGACCGGCAGGAAGTAGATCAGCTCGCCATCGATTTCGGGGGTCAGCCCGGCGTGGTCGAGATCAGTAAAGGTGAGGGCCAGCGCCAGCGCCAGGAGGTAACCCCGCAGCACCCACCACGCCGGACGGAGCTGCGGGGCGAACGCCCGGAACCGCCGCCACGCCTCAGACCGATCGAGCCACGCGTTCGCATCGGCCGACCAGCTGCGCGTGCGCGTGGCGAACCCGGACGCCGCGGCTTGGCGCACCGGCGCGATGCCGGCGGAGGCGCGCAGCTCGGCGGCGTACTCCTCCGGGCTGCCGAGCCGCTCCTCCAGCGCGATGCGCGGCTCGGTTGTGCCGTCGGCCTCGGTGGTGGCGTCCGTGTCGGTAGCAGCGCCGGTCTCGGCGGCGGCGCGGGTTTCGGCGGCGATGTCGGCCAGGTGCGCGGGCAGGTCCTCGATCAGCTCTTCGACCTCGTCCGCCGGCAGGTCGGCGAGCGCGGCACGGACCCGGCGCAGGTACTCCTCTGCGGTGATCCCGTGCGTCGTCGTCGCGTTCATGCCGCCTCCACTGGCGTGGTCAGGAGGTCGTCCATCGTCTGCGCGAACGACCGCCAGGTCTTCGTCGAGGTCTCGAGCTGGGCGCGCCCGGTGTCGTTGATCCCGTAGTACTTGCGGTGCGGGCCCTCGTCGCTCGGCACCACATAGGAGCTGAGGCATCCGGCCTGGTAGAGCCGGCGCAGCGTGCCGTAGACCGACGCGTCGCCGACATCCTCCAGGCCGGCCGCGCGCAGCCTGCGGACGATGTCGTACCCGTACCCGTCCGCGTCGCGCACGACAGCGAGCACGGCGAGGTCGAGCACTCCCTTCAGGAGCTGTGTGGTGTCCACGCGGGCACCCCCTTTCGCGCTCTGCACACTACTACGCGATACGAAGTAGCGGCAATGGCGGAGTAGCGTCCGACGCGCGGTCGACACCAGGCGATACGGTCTGCGGTCATGGGCAGCCTGCTGGGCGCGCCCGGCCTGTACCGCGGTCGTTGAGACGGCGCGGAGGGCGGCCCCTTCGTCGCGCGGATCAACATCGGCCCGGTGATATCCGCCCGCGCCGTCGCGATTGACTACGAGGCCACCTCGGACCGTCGCGGGCTCCAGCACGTCGAGCACAGCGTCCTGACCGTCAGCGAAGACGGCCGCCGCGCGCTGCACGTACTCTGCGGCGAACTCCCCGGCGTGGTGCGCTTCACCGAGGGCAAGCCCGGCGTCTTCACCCTGTACGACGGCCCGCTGCAGGCCCGGCTCATCATCAGCGTCCCGAGCCCGGGGCACCTCACGTACTCGTGGTGGTGGAGCCGCGACGACAGCGAGTTGAGCGAGCAGTTTCGGGCCGAGGTGCGCGGGACGGGCTGAGCTTCTGTGGTGCGCCGCTGAGCTTGCCCTGGACCGGCGCGGCCAGTTCTGTGGTTCGATCAGCGAGCCAAACTCAATGCCGTTGACTTAACGCGCATGCGACGACGAACTGTCGGGGTTCTTGGGGTATCCCGCGCCCGGTTTCAGACCGGATACCCCGACAGTCCCGTTTCTCCTGACCGGAGCGCCACCCTTCGAGGCCGACCATTCGGACAAACCTCCACCGCGCCCCTGCAGAGCCGAACGCTGGTCCTCACTCATCCTGCTCAACGCCGAGAACCGCTAGAGCGCGAGGTGTAGGCGCAACGCGCGGTCGACCTCGGCCAACACCGCGGGGGGCACGACGCCCAGCCGGGCTCCGACGCGCTCAACCGCCACCGACCGCACCTGTTCGGCCTGCGCTTTCGAGTCCCGCGCCAGGCCGGTATCGACCGCACGGAGTAGCACCTGGAACGGGTAGACGCGCGCAACGCTCGCCGTCACCGGCACCACCGTGACCACGCCACGGCCAAGGCGGGTCGCGCTCGCGTTGGCGCCGTCGTTACTCACGATCACCGCCGGACGCCGCTTGCTCGCCTCGGCTCCGCGAGCCGGATTGAGATCGATCAGGCGGATCTCACCACGGCGCATCAGGCGGTGACGCCGTCGCCGGCCGCCGCCTCCCACACGTCCGCTTCGCCGGACGTCGACCAATCGCGCCAGGCGTCCTCGTAGGCGTCGGTCAGCTCGGCCGCGCGCAACAGCCGGACGGCTTCGTGCAGCGCGGCGGAGCGCGACGCATACCCCTGAGCACGTGCGTACGTGTCCAGGAAGTCGACGTCCTCGTCCGGGAGGCTCACACTGACCTTCATACCGGCAATGCTACCTGCGGTATTACCGGGGTAGCAAAGACCAGGCGATGCCGTCCAGGATGTCATGCTCGCTGGCCACGACCTCGTCGGCGCCGACCTGCTCCATCAGCACGCGCAGCACCAGCCCGCCGGCGCCGATCACGTCCACCCGTCCGGGGTGCATCACCGGTAGCGCCGCCCGCTCGGCCCGCGTCGCCGCGAGCAGCGACGTGGTGACGGTGGCGACCTGGTCGTAGCTGATCCGGGAATGGTGGATCGCCGTCGAGTCGTACTCAGGCAGGTCGAGCGCGAGGGCGGCCACGGTGGTGACCGATCCGGCCAGCCCGACGAACGTCCGTGCCCGCTCCACCGGCACGGTCTCCCGGGCCAGCGTGATCGCCTCGACGATGTCCTTCTCGGCGGCGGCGATCTGCTCGGCCGTGGGCGGATCGTCGTGGAGGTGCCGCTCGGTCATCCGTACGCAGCCGACGTCCACCGAACGCGCCGCGTCGACCGTGGCCGATCCGAGCACCAGCTCCGTAGAGCCACCGCCGATGTCAGCCACCAGGTACGGCGGCTGAGCCCCGACCAGGCCACGGACCGCACCGATGAACGACAGCCGGGCCTCCTCGTCGCCGGTGATCACGTCCGGCTCCACGCCCAAGGTGGCCAGCACCATCGCGCGGAAGTCGGCGGCGTTGGAGGCGTCCCGGCTCGCGCTCGTGGCAACCATCCGCACCCGCTCAGCACCGAGTTCGTGCAGCTCAGCGGCGTACATGACCAGCGCGATCCGGGTGCGCTCGATCGACTCGGGCGCGAGCCGGCCGGTGCGGTCGACCCCCTGACCCAGCCGGACGATCTCCATGCGCCGGACGACGTCCGTGAGCGTCTCTCCGTCGACATCGGCCACCAGCAGCCGGATCGAGTTCGTGCCGCAGTCGATCGCGGCGACCCTGGTCATGCGAGGTCCACGCACGGTCCGGCCGCCCACCAGTCGGGCAGCGCGGCGAGGGTTTCGTCGCCGAGCGGGTTGACGCCGGGGCCCGCGGCGAGCGCGTGGCCGGCCAGGACGTGCAGGCACTTCACCCGGTCGGGCATGCCGCCGGCGGAGATGCCGTCGATCTCCGGCACCTCGCCGAGCGCGGCCCGGCGTGCCAGGTAGTCCTCGTGCGCGGCGCGGTACCGCACGGCCAGCTCCGGATCGGTCTGCAACCGCTCGGTCATCTCGCGCATCAGCCCGCTGGACTCCAGCGTGCCGATCGCCGCCGCCGCACGCGGGCACGTCAGGTAATAGGTGGTCGGGAACGGCGTGCCATCAGGGAGCCGCGGTGCCGTCTCGACCACATCCGGCAGGCCGCACGGGCAGCGATGGGCGATCCGGCGGGTGCCGCGCGGCGCCCGGCCGAGTTGCGCCTCGACGGCGGCCAGGTCGGCCGGATCAGCGGGCACGGCGGCGTCGGCCGGGCTCGCCGGCTCGGTGCTCATGATTGTTGGCTCACTCTCCGGCAGGCGTGCTGCCCGGCTCACTCGGCACGGGTCGGTCCGCCGCCCGCACGCTCGACCAGAGCTGGCTGTACCAGGGCGCCTTGCTCGACGGCTTGCCCGCGGGCCGGCCGCCGGGGCCGGGCTGCTCGGCGTCCGAACGCGGATCTTCCTTGATGTAGTACACGGTCACGCCTGGTTCGACGAGCTGGAGCCGGCGGTTGGCCTGGGAGCGGATGTAGGCGGGATCGCTCCACTTCTGCTTCCGCTCCTCCAGGTCCGCCAGCCGCTCCAGCTGCTCGGCCTGGGCACGCTCGGCCGCGGCGATCTGGGACCGCTGCGCCAGGTACTCCTGCATCGGGTACGCCAGCGTCAGGACCAGCACCGACACCACCAGCGCGACGATCGCCGCCCGCCCGGTGAACCGTCCGCCCGACCGGCGGTGGAACCGCCGATCAGCGCTGCTGGACGCCGTCGTGCGCCGGGCGCCGGGCCGCCGCGTCGAGCGGCTCCGGTTGTTGGCGGGCTGGCGCGGCGGCTCATCTCCTGACGGCTGCCGCAGGGCACCGGCCAGCCGGCCCAAGGCGCCCGGCTCACGACCCTTGGGCTCACGCCGGGTGGGCTCGCTACGGCCCGACCGTGCCGCCCCCGGCCGGCCACCGCCACCGGTGCCGGCCGGGCGTCGCGCGGACGCCCGGCCAGCCGGTGTCTGGCTGCCCGGAGTACGTCGCGGCGTCGAGGGCAATGCGCCCTCAGCTCTCCGTGCGGTAGCGCGGGAACGCGCCGATGCCGGCGTACCGGGCGGCGTCGTCCAGCTCCTCCTCGATCCGGAGCAGCTGGTTGTACTTGGCGACCCGCTCCGAGCGCGCCGGGGCGCCCGTCTTGATCTGGCCGCAGTCGGTGGCGACGGCGAGGTCGGCGATCGTGGTGTCCTCGGTCTCGCCGGACCGGTGGCTCATCATGCAGCGGAACCCGGCCCGGTGCGCCAGCGCGACGGCGTCCAGGGTCTCGGTGAGGCTGCCGATCTGGTTCACCTTCACCAGCAACGCGTTCGCCGCCCGCTCCTCGATGCCGCGGGCGAGCCGCTCCGGGTTGGTGACGAAGAGGTCGTCGCCGACGATCTGGATCTTGTCGCCGAGCGCGCTGGTGAGCCCGATCCAGCCGCCCCAGTCCTCCTCGCTCATCGGGTCCTCGATCGAGACGATCGGGTACGAGGCGACCAGGTCGGCGTAGTACGCGGCCATGTCGTCGGCGGTCTTCTTGGCGCCCTCGAAGTTGTATACGCCGTCGGTGTAGAACTCGGTGGCGGCCACGTCGAGCGCGAGCACGATGTCGGATCCGAGCTGGTAGCCGGCCTTGTCCACCGCCTCCGCGATGAGGTCGAGCGCGGCGCGGTTGCTCTCCAGGCTCGGCGCGAAGCCGCCCTCGTCACCGAGGCCGGTGCTCAGACCCTTGCTCTTGAGGACGCTCTTCAGCGCGTGGTAGGTCTCCGCGCCCCAGCGCAGCGCCTCCCGGAAGGTGGCCGCACCGACCGGCGCGATCATGAACTCCTGCACGTCGACGTTGCTGTCAGCGTGCGCACCGCCGTTGAGGATGTTGAGCATCGGCACCGGCAGCGTGTGCGCGTTCGGCCCGCCGACATAGCGGAAGAGCGGCAGGCCGGCGGAGTCGGCGGCGGCCTTCGCGACGGCGAGCGAGACGCCGAGGATCGCGTTGGCGCCGAGCCGGCCCTTGTCGGGCGTGCCGTCCAGGTCGAGCATCGCCTGGTCGATGAGGCGCTGCTCGCTGGCCTCGTACCCGACCAGCTCCGGGCCGATCGTGTCGAGCACGGCCTGCACTGCCTGTTCGGTGCCCTTGCCGTTGTACCGGTCGCCACCGTCCCGCAGCTCGACGGCCTCGAACTGGCCGGTGGAGGCGCCGCTGGGCACCGCGGCCCTGGCGACGGTGTCGTCGTCGAGGATGACCTCGACCTCGACGGTGGGGTTGCCTCGTGAGTCGAGAATCTCGCGGGCGGCGACGGCCTCGATGGTGGCCACGTGTATCGCTCCTTGGGTCAAGGTAGAGCACGGCACGGCTCGATCGCGTCGACGGGATCGCTCCGGAACGAGCCTAGCCGCCAGGCGCAGTCCCCCGGAGCCGCCCCGCCGCCGGGCAACCGGTGCCACGGCATCTGCGCGACATGTTTGTGGCTATAGGCACCAAAATGTGGCCCAATCGGCTCAGGCGAGCAGCGTGCGGAGGTGGCGGGGCGGCGGGCAGCCGTGCGCCAGCATCGCGTCGTGCCACTCCCGCTGTGTGGTCCCGTCCGGACGCGCCCGGCCGATCGCCGCCATCTCGGTATAGCCGACGAAGTACGTGGAGAGCTGGGTCGAGGTGAGCAGCGCGCGGCGCCACTTGCCAGCCGCCTCCCCCTCCTCCTGGAATCCACGGTCCCGCATCAGCGCCATACCGTCCTCTTCGGACAGGTCGGCGCAGTGGACCAGCTGGTCGAGGATGGCGTTGATCGTCATCCGCAGCTGCATCTTGAGCTGTTGCATCCGGACACCGAGGCCGCCGTAACCGGCGTCGGCCATCAGCTCCTCCGCGTAGACCGCCCAGCCCTCGATGAACGTGCCGCTCTCGCACGCGGCGCGCACCCGGGTGGAGCCCCGGAACTTCCGCGCGTGCGCCAACTGCAGGAAGTGGCCCGGCATGGCCTCGTGCACGGTGAGGTTGTGCACCATGTGCCGGTTGTACTCCCGGTAGAACGACTCGACCTTCGCTGCGGACCAGTCGGACGGCGTCGGTGCGATCGCATAGAACGTCGGCACGTCGGCCGTCTCCAGCGGCCCGGGGGCATCGCAGTACGCCACGGCCACGCCGCGCGCGAACTCTGGCATCTCCACAACCAGGCATGGATCGTCCACAAGCGACACGAGCTCGTGGGAGCGCACGAAGTCGGTCACCGCGGCCAGCGCTGCCTCGGCGTCGGACACGATCGTCGCGTCGTCCGGGTGGTCGGCGGCGAGGCGGTCGAGGGTGGCGCGGACGTCGGGAGCGCCGGTCAGCTCACTCGCGGTGTCCCGGATCCGCTCGCCGGCCTCGATCAGGTTGGCCTCCGCGCGTTCCAGCAGCGCCGACGCGGTGAGGTCGGAGTCGAGGCTGTGCCAGAGCCTCGCCTCCCAGAGCCGCCGGCCGAGGCGCGGATCACGGCCGGGCTTCGCGAGCGCACGGCGCAGCCAGCCAGCGTGCTGCTCCAACGCTTCGAGCGCCTTGGCCTGCGTGGCGGCGACCTCCCCAGCCCGGACGGGCACCCGCGCGGCCAGCTCCGCCACGTCGTCTCGGATCAGCGCGGTCGTCCCCGCGAGCTGGTTGATCGCCGTCTCGACGTGGATCGTCGGGCAGTCGACAAGCACCGACTCGGCCGTGGCCAGCGCGTCCGGCAGGGCCTCCAGCCGGGCCAGCACGCTCGCGAGCCGCTCCTCCGCCGGCGCGAAATCCCTGGTCAGCAGGGAATGGAACAATGACCCCGGGTTGTGCCGGAGAGGGTTCCACTCGTACTCGCGGATCTCGGTCAGCTCGAACAGCCGCGCATCGACCGCGGCGGAGAGCAGTTGGAGGTCCACGCCGTCCTCGGCGTCGAGTACCTCCGGATCAACCTCGTGCAGCACGTCGACGGACTCGCGCAGCCGCGCCACCTCCGCACGGACGGCCGCGGTGGACAAGTCCGGGAGCTGGTGGTCGTACCGGTGGTCGCCGGCCCACTCCGCCAGCGCGGGGCTCGCGGAGAACAGGTCGTCGACGATCTGCTCGGCGACAGGGTGGAAGTCACGTGCCATTCCCGCACGCTACCGGGCTGAGCGTGGCGGACTAACCGCGTTCGGCGGCGCGGACCTGCTCGGCGTAGGCGTGCGCGGCCCGGCGCAGCGCCGCTTCGGCATCCAACCCGTGCTCGCGCGCGGCGACGACCAGAGCGAACAGCAACTCGCCGAGAGCGTGGTCGTCGCCCGGGGCCGTGACGCCGTCCGGAAGCGCGGGCGGCGTCACCGGCACCTGCTCACGCTCCACCCGGGACAGGTACTTCGCCACCAGCGACAGCGCCGGCTGGGACTGCGCGACGCCGTCCAGCGCCGACGTCCTGGCCTTCTCTTCGCGCTTGATCCGGTCCCAGTTGGCGTGCAGCTCGTCGACGCCGGACACCTCGTGGCCGGCGAAGACGTGCGGGTGCCGGCGGACCAGCTTCGTCACCAGGTCACCGGCGACGTCGTCGATGCTCCACGGCGCGTCGTCGTCCGCCTCGCCTGTGCCCTCCTCGCCTGCGCCCTCTTCGGCCAGCCGCGCGTGGAAGACGACCTGCAGCAGGACGTCGCCCAACTCCTCGCGGAGGGCGGCGCGGTCACCGTCGGCGAGCGCGTCGTAGGCCTCGTACGCCTCTTCCAGCAGGTACGGCATGAGCGACGTGTGGGTCTGCTCGGCGTCCCACGGGCATCCGCCCGGCGAGCGGAGCCGATCCATGATGGCCACGACGTCGAGCAGGCGGGCGCCGGGCGGATCCCACGAGCCGTAGACGACCTCGATCTCGGCGCCGCCGTCAGCCGTGAGCCGGTCGCCGAGGGCGTGCGCGAAGCCCGGATCGCCGTCGCTACCGGTGAGCCAGACGGCGGTGCCGCCGCGGGCCGCGTCCCGGAACGCCGTGGCCTGCTCGGCCGGAGCGCCGTCGAGCACGGTCACCACAGCGCCCGCCGCCCGTATCGCCGCGGCGAGCGGTGACTCGGCGGCGGCGAACACCGGAGACGAACGGACGAGATCCCACGCGTCTGCGGTGAGCAGCCCGGCAGGCAGCCGTGGCGACGTGACGAGGAGCGCGAGCCGATCAGCCACGGAGCCGTCAGTTCGGCTGCTGGTCAGGCTGCGGCTCCTCGACCGGCTGCGGGCTCTCCTCCAGCTCCTGCACACCCGCATCCTTCCGGGGCAGGACGCCGAGTTGGAGGGATTTCGCATCAACCTTGAACGCGCCGTAGCGCGGGTTCACCTTCACCGGGTGCCGGCGCGCGACGTCCTCCAGGCCCTCAAGCAACGCCCTGGCCGCCTGCTCGTCGAGCGAGTGAGCAGGTTTGCCTGCGAGCACGGACAGCCGCATGTACACCTCGGCGGACAGCTCCGGCGAGACTCCCTGCACCAGGCTCGGGATCTGCTCTGGCTGCTTCTTGAAGCTCGCCTCGATCTCCTGCAACGTGGCCTCCGGAACCGTCACCTTCCTGTCCCGAACGAGCTGCTCCGACAGCTGGTCGAGAATCAGCAGCCGTATCGCAGCGTTGTTGACCGCCGCCCGCGCGTCCTTCGCCTGCTTCGCCCAGAACGGCATCGCGTAGAACTCGTCGACCTGCTTCTCCACGTCGCGGGTGGTGATGCGGCTGTCGCCGACGTACGCGGCGGTGCCCTGGTAGTTCTGGCAGCCGGCCAAGGTCAGCCCGAGAGCGGCGACAGCGGCAACGGCAGTCAGGCGCAGAGTTCGACGGGTCACGAGTGGCTCTTTCGCGCGGAAACGGTCGGATACTGGCAGCCTAGGCTCTCACGACCACCGCCGGAGCCGGCGCCGACCCCGGCCGGGACTGCGGCGGAGCAGACTCGCCGCAGGGGTGCGGCGCCGTGCCAACCTGGGTCCGTGCTCTCACCCGGGTCCCGGACGGCGTGCCGCTCGGCTACGCGCGCGATCTCGCCGAGACGATCGCGGATGTGTGACGGACCAGGCGGCGAGCGCCTCGACGCGCTCGGCGAACTCCAGTGCGGTGGCCGGACGCGCCGACAGGTCGGGCGAGATCGCGGCGCGGATCAGCTCGGCGGCCGGCCCGTCCAGCTCGTCGGAGACCGCCGGCGGCGTCGAGAGCACCTTCCGCAGCACCAGCACCGGGTCGTTGTCCGGCAGCTCGCCGTACAGGCCGTGCCCGGTGAGCGCGCGGTGCAGCGTCACCGCGAGCGACCAGATGTCGGTGGCGCGCGACGGCGGGTCGCCGTGGAGGAGCGTCGGGTCGTTGAACTCGACCGACGCCATCGAGCCCATGCCGGTGAGCGTCATGCCCGGCGAGAGCACCTGGCTCAGGCCGAGGTCGGACAGCTTGGCGCCGCCCGCGTGCAGGAGCACGTTGCCCGGCTTGATGTCGCGGTGGACGATGCCGGCCTCGTGCAGGTCGTGCGCGGCACGGGCGGCCTGGGCCACGGCCACCAGCACGTCGTAGCTGGTCAGCGGCAGCGTCGGCGTGGCGAGCGATCCGCCCGGCAGGTACTCCATCGAGTAGTAGAAGACACCGCCCTGCTGGCCCGCGTCGTACAGCGCGACGAGGTACGGCGAACGGACGGCCGCGAACGCGGGCGAGGTCGTCGCAGATCTCCTGCGCCGCGATCTGGAGCCCGAGGAACGTGTCGACGCCGGGAAAATAGCCGCCGAGCGTGGCCGATCCGGACGCGTAGAGCCGCCCGTCGCCGTTGGCGGTGCCGCGCAGTTCGAACGTGCGCTCGACGTCGAGGCGCCCGACCGGGTTACGGCCGGCCCCGCCGTGCTGGAGCAGGTCGGCCAGGAGCCTGTGCTCGGCGACGTCAGCCTCCAGCCCCGTGCAATCGATCACGTAGTGCGCCTGAATCTGGGTCTGGCCGTGCGCGCCCTCGACGTGGCTGATGAGCGTGCCGTCCGGACCGGGAACCACCGCACGGACCTGACCCTGCATCGCGTGGTACCAGCCCTGCTCACGCCCTTCCTGCATCTGCCGCTGCCAACTGCGCCGCCACGGCGTGTTGGTGCCGCCCATGTCCTTGTAGAGCTGGGCCCGGTCGGCGCCTTCGAGCTTGCGCATCTGGGCCTTGAGCTGGCCGCCCCATACCGACTTCGGGTAGTTGAAGCCCTGGTACGCGAAGCCGTTGCCGCCCTTGCGCCGCATGAAGACGCTCGGCCCGTACGCGCCGGTCACGAACGTCCGGAACAGGTGGACGATCTGGGTCTGGAGCCCGTACTTCGCGCGATCGTCCATGAGCCGTTGGAGCACCCGGGACGCGACGATGCCGCCGCCGCGCAGCAGCACCGTGCCGGGCCGGGTGCGGAGGAACTCGTAGACGTGCTCGTGCGGCTCGTAGGCGTTGACGACGTGCGTGAAGTCCTGGTGCTTGGTGCGGAATTCCTGCAGGTCAGGGAGGAACTTCAGGCCGGGGTAGCCAACGGCCACGTGCACGAACCGGGAGCGGTAAGCGATCCGCTTGGTACGGGAGGCGCCGTCGGGTGGCGTGAGGATCGTGAAGTAACCGCCGCCGGCGCGCTTGCGCACCATCCGGACGAGGCCCTTGGCGAGCATGTCCCAGTACCGGATCCGCTTCGCCTCCCGCTCCAGGTGCTCGAAGACCATGCCTGCGCGCGGCGTATAGAAATCGGCCCAGAGCGGTTCGACCAGCACCTGCCACGCCGTCCTGAGGCTCTTCGCCCGGAACACCTCCTCGATCGCGTACGAGGGGAAGCCCCAGATGTTGTCCGGCCGGGACGCGGAGTCCGACCGGATGCGCTCCGGCCGCGGGATCTGGGAAACCCGGGTCAGGTACTCGTACGTCTGCCAGGGGTTATGGAGGTTGGAGAGGATCTTGATCTGCGACGTCGGGACTCCGGCGATGCGCAGGTAGTCCACGGTGACGAACGAGCCGATGCCGCCGCCGATCGTGACGAACGGGATATCGACGATCGGGATGCCAGCCTCAGCGACCTGCTGATCGGTCCAGAGGTCGCTGCTCAACAGTTCAGGCGTGAGGTCGCCGCCGGACGGCGTTTGACCAGGAACTACCGCTGTCATGTCCCCACCAGTCTTCGATCCGCGGCTCGCGCCCCACCCGCGCGGCGACGGAGCCCCGTCCTCGACGTCTGCAGGCTAGTGGCGGTCCGCAACCTGCGGCACCCGTTCCCACGCCCCAGCGTCAGCGGGCGCCCACCGGCTGATCGGTCATGGCGTCGATCAGGTCGGCGGCCCAGTCCAGCAGCGTGGTGTCGCGCAGCGGCTGCCCACCGACCCGCGCCGTGGCCGGACGCGGCACGATCACCGTGTTCATCGCGTTCTTGTACGAGGCGCCCTGGTAGAGCCGCTGGAGCCGCATGACCTTGCTCTCCGGCAGGATCATGGGCGAGAAGCGGACATTCCGCGCCTGCAACGACACCTCGGTGAGCCCGGCCTTGCGCGCCTTCACCCGGAACGCCGCCACGGCGAAGAGGTTCTCGACGGGCTGCGGCAGCGGCCCGTACCGGTCGATGATCTCGGCCCGGACGGCGTCGAGATCGTCGGTGTCGTGCACCGCCGCCAGCTTCCGGTACGCCTCCAGCCGGAGCCGCTCGCCCGGGATGTAATCGTGCGGGAGGTGCGCGTCGACGGGCAGGTCTACCTTGACGTCCGTCTCGACCTCGTGCTTCTCGCCCTTGAACTCGGCGACGGCCTCGCCCACCAGCCGGACGTACAGGTCGAAGCCGACGCTGGCGATGTGCCCGGACTGCTCGCCGCCGAGCAGGTTGCCGGCGCCGCGGATCTCCAGGTCCTTCATGGCGACGGCCATGCCGGCGCCGAGGTCGGTGTTCTGCGCGATCGTCGCGAGCCGGTCGTGCGCCGTCTCGGTCATCGGCTTCTCCGGCGGGTACAGGAAGTAGGCGTACGCGCGCTCGCGGCCACGCCCTACCCGGCCCCGGATCTGGTGCAGCTGCGACAGGCCGAACACGTCCGCCCGCTCGACGATCAGCGTGTTGGCGTTGGGGATGTCCAGACCCGACTCGACGATCGTCGTGGAGACCAGGACGTCGAACTCCTTCTCCCAGAAGCCGAGCATCACCCGTTCCAGGGCTTCCTCGTTCATCTGGCCATGGCCGACGGCGACCCGCGCCTCCGGCACCAGTTCCCGGATGCGCCGCGCCGCCCGCTCGATCGATTCGACCCGGTTGTGCAGGTAGAAGACCTGCCCGTCGCGGAGGAGTTCGCGGCGGATCGCGGCGCCGATCTGCCGTTCCTCGTACGCGCCGACGAACGTGAGCACCGGGTGCCGTTCCTCCGGCGGCGTGAGGATCGTGGACATCTCGCGGATGCCGGTAAGGCTCATCTCCAGCGTCCGCGGGATCGGCGTGGCCGACATCGTCAGCACGTCGACGGCCGTACGGACCTGCTTGAGGTACTCCTTGTGCTCGACGCCGAACCGCTGCTCCTCGTCGACCACGACCAGTCCGAGCTCCTTGAAGCGGGTGCTCGTCTGCAGCAGCCGGTGGGTACCGACGACGATGTCGACCGTGCCGTCCGCAAGGCCCTCGATGACCATGCGCGCCTCGGCATCGGTCTGGAACCGGGACAGCATCTGGATGTTCACCGGGAACTGGTTCATCCGGTCGGTGAACGTGTTGAAGTGCTGCCGCGCGAGCAGCGTGGTGGGCACGAGCACCGCCACCTGCTTGCCATCCTGTACCGCCTTGAACGCGGCGCGCACCGCGATCTCCGTCTTGCCGTAGCCGACGTCGCCGCAGATCACGCGATCCATCGGGTACGGCTTCTCCATGTCGGCCTTCACCTCGTTGATCGCGCCGAGCTGGTCGGGCGTCTCGGTGTACGGGAAGGCGTCCTCCAGCTCCAGCTGCCACGGGGTGTCCGGGGCATACGCGTGGCCGGGGGCGGACGTGCGGGCGGCGTAGAGGCGGATCAGCTCGGCGGCGATCTCCTTGACTGCCTTGCGGGCGCGGCCCTTGGCCTTCTGCCAGTCGGCGCCACCCATACGGTGCACGCTGGGGGACTCGCCGCCGACGTACCGGGTGAGCTGTTCGAGCGAGTCCGTGGGGACGAAGAGACGGTCGCCGGGCTGGCCGCGCTTGCTCGGCGCGTACTCCAGCACCAGGTACTCGCGCTCGCCGCCGTTGATCGTGCGGCGGATCATCTCGATGTACCTGCCGACGCCGTGCTGCTCGTGGACGACGAAGTCGCCGGGCTGGAGCTGCAGCGGGTCGACGGCGTTGCGGCGGCGGGACGGCATCCGGCGCATGTCCTTCGTGGACACTCCGCGCGTGCCGGTGAGGTCCGTCTCGGTGAGCACCACGAGCTTGAGGCCGTCGGCAACGAACCCGTTACCGAGCCGTCCCGTGGTGACCGTGACCGTGCCTGGGGCTGGATCGGTGTCGATCGTGGACGCCAGCGTCGCGCCCAGCTCGGCATCGTGCAAGACCTCGACGGCGCGCTGGGCTGGGCCGTGCCCCTCGAAGACGAGGACCGTGCGCCAGCCGTCGCGGGCGTGGGCGGCGATGTCCGCGACAGCGCGGGCGGTTTCGCCACGGTACGACTCAACCGCCTTGGCACCGATCGTCAGCGTCGCCGTGGTGTCGGTTATTTCGGGGATCGTCGGCAGCACGACGTCGTACCGGTCGTCGGTGTTGTCTTCCTCCGCGCCGGGCGCGCTGGCGAATGGGCTGACGGTCCACCACGGCAGGCGGACTTCAGCCGCCTCTGAGCGAACGTCAGCGAGCGAATGGAACGCGGCCGCACCCAGGTCGATCGGCGCGGCGCCGCCGGTCGCGGCGGCCGCCCAGGACGCGGCCAGGAATTCCTCGCTGGTGGCGACGAGGTCATGGGCGCGGGTGCGCACCCGCTCGGGGTCGCACACCACGATGTGGGTGCCGGCGGGCAGCGAGTGGAGCAGCAGTTCGAGCTTGCCGGATCCCTCCAGCAGCGCCGGAGTGAGCGACTCCATGCCTTCGACGGGTGTACCGTCGGCGATCTTGTCCAGCATCTCGGCGAGCGCCGGGTGCTTCTGGGCCAGCTCCGCGGCGCGGGCGCGGACCTCTGGCGTAAGGAGCAGCTCCCGGCACGGCGGCGCCCAGAGCCCGTGCGTGGCGACTTCGAGGGACCGCTGGTCGGCGACGGCGAAGTACCGCACCTCCTCGATCTCGTCGCCCCAGAACTCGACCCGGACCGGGTGCTCCTCCGTGGGCGGGAAGACGTCGAGGATGCCGCCACGAACGGCGAACTCGCCGCGCTTCTCGACCAGGTCGACGCGGGCGTAGGCGATGTCGACCAGTCGCTGGACGATGTCGTCGAGGTTGGCGGCGTCGCCGGCTTGGAGCTGCACCGGCTCCAGGTCACCGAGGCCGGCGGCCTGCGGCTGGAGGACGCTGCGTACTGGCGAGACCACGACGCTGAGCGGGCCGGTGGTGGGATCGTCCTTGCTGGGATGCGCCAGGCGGCGGAGCACGGCGAGGCGGCGGCCGATCGTGTCGGCCCGCGGGGAGAGGCGCTCGTGCGGCAGCGTCTCCCAGGACGGGTAGACGGCGACGCTGTCCGGGGGCAGCAGGCACTGCAACGCGGCGGCCAGATCGTCGGCCTCACGCGTGGTGGCCGTGACGGCGAGCACCGGGCGGGCGGCGCCGCCCCGCTCGCGATCGGCGGCGAGGGCGGACACGACGAACGGGCGCAGCGCCTCGGGGGCGGTGAGATCAAGGGCCTCTGTGCCGGACGCCTGGACAGCGCTGGCGAGGGCCGGATCGGCGAGAACGGCGTCGAGGAGACCGGTGAGGCTCATTGCTGCCTTCCATATCGTGCACACGCGGCGACGCCCCCGACCGCGCGCGATGGGGGGTGTCTGTGTCTCCAGCCTACGCCGCCACTACGACAGAACCGGCCGCTCGCCCATGGCCAGGAGCCGCCGCTCCCCTCCTCCCCTCCTCGGCCGCCGCCCGCTCCGCTCCTCGGCCGCC